>CEUI01030331.1_pt1 | contig 44338 bp, 50 predicted proteins | sample 531411 | NCBI WGS metagenome assembly CEUI01 (sample SAMEA2622841, study PRJEB7988) | marine metagenome | isolation source: saline water (ENVO:00002010), including
AGAGGATATAAGTACACTGAATATAATTTACCTATACAAATTGGTAAGCTTACTTTTTTTCATGGTGCCTTCGCAACTACGTATCATGCAAAAAAGCATCTTGAAACTTATGGAGAAAATGTAATTTATGGTCATACACATGATTTACAAAGACATACACAAACTAAACTAGGTGGAACTATAGGAGCTTGGTCATTAGGTTGTTTAAAAAATATGTCTCATGAAAATAATAAATGGCTAAAAGGTAGATTACATAATTGGGTACATGCATTTGCTATCGTAGATTGGTTCGATAATGGACAATTTAAGGTAGAGGTAGTAGAAATTATAAATGGTAAAACAAGTGTTTGGGGGGATATAATAGATGGAAACAACTAATACATTAAAAGGGAATCCTTGGCAAGGCTCTTCTATGGATGAAGGTAGAAGAATGAATAATGTTTCATACAAGAAGAAGAAGAAAAAGAAAAAAATGAAAACTATGGAACAAATTACTAAGAATGCCTAAGAAGGTATTAAATATACAGGATTTCAGTGGCGGTTTAAATAATAATACTAATCCAAGAGATTTAGATGATAATGAATTAGTAGAATTAAATCAACTCAACAATGAAATACCAGGTAAAATAGTCAATTGGGGTAAGGTAGCTGCTTTACCTGGAAGTCATGCTGTCTTTGATTCTACTGGTGAAATTGCAGTTCCTAGCATAGTTTATGGTAATGGATTGCATTATTTTAACTTAGATCGTGATGTAGATAGTGCTTCTAATGCAAGTGCTAATCGTGAATATTATGCTGCACACATACCTACTGCAAGCGATGTATATATATACAATGCATCAGAAACTGATTGGGAAGCCAGTCCTCATATTATAGACACGGGAAGCACCACAGGTGTTGATATGCAATTAATAGATGGTCATTTAAGGGTTATGGGCTCATATGGAACTGCATCTGCAGCATTAGGTAATGGTGGTAAAAAATACGGATATGTCAAGTATGATAGAGATATGGGAGATGTTACAAATACTGATTTAGACCAAGCCCATGATGGTATGCTTGTTCAAGATATTCATATTGCACCTATCCAGGGAGGCAGTGTTGGAGGATATACTAATACTGGACAACTATATGACAAAGGAGATTACTCCAAACCAGATTACAATAGTGAATTGTTTATGCCAGATAATACCATTATTGGTAATATAACTAGCACTGTTAGATATAATAAAACATTTGTTGAAGTAGAAAATGATTATTTAGATAACTATGATAACAGTTCTGATTATAGTGCAGCAGGTAAGGGATCGATGGCTGTAATAGCATATTTTAGTAACAATACAGCATCATCTGATGAAGATAAGAGTGAGATAGTATGTTATCAAGATACTAAGAATAAGAATTATGGATTGTTTGGTTCTCTAATGTATGACAACCAAGAATCAGTTGATATTTATTTAGGAGATATAGCTCAACCTGTATTAAGTCAAAATAGTACAAGGTCACTCTATTTTGGATTAGTGGGTAGAATGCCTTCTGAAGCTTCAATTACAGGATTTAAGATATATTATGCCCTAATAGACAATTTTAATGGTATTTCACCTATTAATGAAGGTAATGTAGGACAAAAATATCTTTTAGCAGAAGTCAGCTATGAAAAAGGTATAAGATTTGCTGGAAAAGAAACATGGGAACCATTTGGAATTGTAAGTTCAGGTACTAATCCACAATATGAATACCCAACTGGTAGTGGAGTAGGTTATAACAATGTTTCTTATTTCGTAGGAAAAGAAATTACTGAGTTATCTATAACAGAACCACACTTAGATGTTAAAAGGTCTGTAATAGGTAGAGCAAATACAGGATGGAAATGTTCTGCTATGGCTAATAGAAGACTTTATGTAGGAAATGTTCAATACTATACAGGAAAAAACAATGCAGATTTAACGACTAAAAATGATAGAATTTTAAAATCTAATGTAAATCAATTTGATACATTTGAAGAAGATAGCTTTATAGACGTAGAAATAGATGACGGAGAAGACATTGTTCAATTAATTGCTCTTGGTAATAAACTTCTTCAGTTTAAAGAAAATACCTTATATGTAATTAATATATCAAGAGATATAGAATTTTTAGAAAATACTTATAAGTATAAAGGGGTTAAGAAACCTTATCATGTAGTTGAGGGAGAAGGTTTTATATGCTGGTTAAATAGATTTGGTGTGTTTTTATATGATGGGCAAAGAGTTACAGATATTATTTTAGGAGATAAAGGTCAGCCAAGATTGTCTGATTGGACTTCTTCTTATAGTGATGATATGATTATTGGATATTTACCAAAAACTAAGGAACTTTTTATAGGGAATAAGAGTAGAAACTTGTTTAAATTTGATATTAAGTCAGGTTCTTGGAGCAGAAGCTCTGCTAATGTTTCAGACAGATACCTTGCTTTAGATACTACTAATTATGTTACAAATAAATCAGGTGATTTAGTTTGGTTAGAACATGATCCAAGTCCAGACAGTTTAACATTTAAAACATGGAGTCCATCAGCTCAAGCACAAACTGTAGATGATAGCACTATATTATTGCAAACTAAAGAGTATACTTTTGGAGAACCAGATGTCAAGAAAACTATTAAAACAATTTATATAAATTATAAAGAAGGTGCTAATGTTGAAGTTAGGGGAGTTGTTAATGGTTCTGCTTTATCTTTACTATCTTCAGGAGAACATACTTTATCTTCAGGAGCATTTTCAACAGAAAAGATTAAAATAACTAATACTAGTTTAAAAAATATTAATTCTTTTGGATTACAGTTAGTAGCAACGGGAAGTGCAATGCATGCAGACTTTACTTTAAATGATATACAAATAGTTTATAGGGATAAGAGTAGAAAATAATGGCAAAAGCATTACCAGATAATAAGAAAAAGTTAATTGATAGATTGTTCGGTGAAAGAACGATATCAAATGGAAGACTTTTAAAGCATACTATTATGAAAGATTTAATGAAAAATAGAGAAAAAATAAGCAAACTAGAAAACGACGTAGAAATACATAGCAAAGAATTTAAAACAATACCTAAAAACAGTGAAGGAAAAACTGGAGATAAAAGAATAGTTACCCTTGGAAATAAATCTTATGTTTATTTTAAAGTTGGTAAAAAATGGATTAGGTTTGAACTATCATGAGCATACAAAGATTAGAACAAAGTAGTGCAATAGTCACAGGGCAATCAAGAAATGTTCCTTCTAATAGAGATGGATATACAGGAGATATGCGTTTTGTTCAACAAGATTTATATATTAAAGTAGGAGATAAATGGATGAAACCTTCTCCTACAACTGGCACGTTAGAAGAAGTTTCTACAGGACTTGTTGTATATCCTTACACTATTACATGGTTAACATATCAAGATAGTCCTGATGCAGGATGGACTGATTCTGAATTAACAGAATGTGCAGAGTTTATAGATACTACTGGATTAGGTGGAGACCAATCAGAGGCTACAAAGTTTGGAACAAGATGGTTAAATAATACCACATTTGCTACCAATGGTAATACTTTGTATACACGAAGCAATGGTAGTCAAACTTTTGATGCTACTTTTGGACAATCAAATAGTGGTAGTGCTTGGTTTGGTTATAAAACTTCTTCTGGAGAATCAACTGTAAATAAAATATTTCAATGTAATCAAGATGGAGTTCTTTCTAATGTTATTAGTTCAGCACCAGATACTCCTCAATTAACATTATCTACGACTCACAGTGATCAGGTTTCTGTAAACATTGCTGGTGATATGAGAATTACAAGAAGTATACAAATAGAAAGAAAAGTAGGTAGCGGGGGAACCTATGCAGCTTTAACTGCGTCACCTTTGACACCAAGTTCTAAAGGGACTGCATCTGATAGCAATGTAACAACTACACATACTGATAGTCAAAGTGTTAGTGCTTCTACAACCTATTACTATAGAGTAAGGTCAGTAAATAATGCACACAATGGAGATTGGACAGTAGCAAATATTACAACACCAGCAGATGGTGCAGCATGGAGTAATGTTCCAGCTGATTTTACTATCACTGCTATTAATTCAGGATTGTCTAGTGATTGTGAAGTATCTTCTGCTAAGCAAATAAATTTAACAAATGCAGATGGGAATACTACTATATCATGTAGTCAGTCAGGTTTAACTGGAGATTTAAAGGTGGCTGTTGCTACTGATCAAGACCCAGGAACTAATGGAACAGGTGGTAATGCTAATGGATTTGCAGCTAGTCAAACAGTGGCTGCAGCAAGCACATATTATTTAAGATTTCAATATTGCGATTTAAAAGAATTTTCTAACGATACAAATCAGACGGTAACATTTACGAACGATGGAGTTAGTAACACAGACCTACAAATAAGATGTAGAGTATTATAAGGAGAAATTATGGCAACAGAAACACAAAATATAATGGCTTCAATGAGAGCTTATTCAGGGCAATTGGATGCTGAAGAAGCAGAAATAATAGATGATTCTAAAGGATTAAGCCTTCTCAATACCTTAACAGCAGGATTGGGAATGTGGAGTGCTACACAAAGTATAGGTGGATTTGCAGCAGATGCACTAGACCTAAGAAATCCTATGCTTAAAGAAGCTGAAAAAGTACATGCGAAAAATTTACACTATAGAAATCTTATGGCTAATGTACCTGGCCTAGAGTATAAAGGAAATATGATGGATTTGCCAAATAGATATGCTGAGTTAAGTCAGCATATAAAGCAATTTGGATATGGCTCTGAATCAATGGAAGCATTTTGGTCTAATCAAGCTAATCAATCTACAAATGCTTATACTGCAGGAACAAGATTAACTGGCTATGGTGCAGATGGAACACAGCACGATTTTAGTGCTGGATTAAATAAAGATTATCTCTTTGGAGGAAAATATGTTAATCGTTGGATGACACCAGGTTGGGCTAAAGGTAAAGACCATGATACTTTAGTAAATAAAGTTATGGGAGTAGAAAGCGGTGGAGACCCTGATGCAGTTTCAGATGTAGGTGCTCACGGATTAATGCAAGTAATGCCTGCTACTGCTATAGACCCAGGGATTGCTGGCACAGATTCTATTTTTGCATATGCTAAAAAACATGGACATACAATCTATGAAGATAAGCTAAGTACAGAGCAAAAAACATCTTTAGCAAAATCACTATTAAAAGACCCACAAATTAATAAAGAGTTTGGTTCTGACTATCTAAAATCTTTAATAAATAAATATAGCAGTTATGGTAAAAAAGGGTCTGTAGAAAGAGCATTGGTTGCATATAATGCTGGAATGAGTGTTGCAGATGATTGGGATGGAAAAAGAGCATCATTGAAGTATGGTGGAGGATTTATGAAGGTTCATTACGATGATCAGGGTCAAGTAGATATGACTAGAACTGAAGAAACTTACAACTATCTAAATAAAATTTTAGGGACATAATGTTTTTTAGAAAAAAATCAATGAATTTTAGAGAAAAGCTTTTAGAACATATTAAGTTACGTGAAGGTTTTAAAAACGAAGTTTATTTAGATACTTTAGGTAAACCCACAGCTGGAACTGGACATTTACTTACATTAAAAGAAAGAAAAGAATATCCAGTAGGTACTAAAATAGATAATAAATTATTAGATACATGGTTAAAGCAAGATTTAGAATTTGCTTTATCAGCTTGTAATGACCAATGTATGGCTTTAAAAATATATGATACTGATTTTAAAATTGCATTAACATCAGTTAATTTTCAGTTAGGAACAAATTGGTATAATAAGTTTCCAAAAACATGGAAAGCTTTATGTGATAAAGATTATGATTTAGCTATTGCTGAAATAACATATAAGAAACCAGGAGAACCAGAATATTCTGACTGGTATAAACAAACACCAATAAGAGTGAAAGACTTTGCGAGTGCCATTGAAAAAATTAAGGAGGACTATAATGGCTAATAAATTAAAGAAAATAATAGAACAATATAATGCTAAATCTCAGGTGAGTTCAGAGCAAGCTGAAAATATAAAAGCAGCATTAGCTTTAGAAAAATTACATACTCCACCTGTGCAACCACCAGCATTTTTAACTGAAACAGTCAACCCAGATACAACTAGTCATAATCTTTTAAATAATTTAAATGATGTAGACCCATCATATCATATAGACCCTGTAACTGGAAGATTAGGAGACACATATGGAGTACCTGATGCACCTAGTCCTGAATGGTTAGAGTATTTACGTATGCAGGAAGCTGAGGATGCAATGAGAGATGCAGGTATTATGCAAGACCCTAACTTAGAAGGAACTGGACAACCTGGAGAATTATATATGGTTCCTGGAAGTCCTGAGTGGGAAGAAAAATTTGGTCCTTATGAAAGACCTGAAGAAGATGATGTTGGAGCATGGATGAAAGACCAGGGGAAAGTTAAAGACGCAGATGGTATTTGGCAAGACGACCCTGACTATGCATATAGACAACAAGTCAAAGATGAAGAAAAAACTAAAGGAATGAGTCCATTAGATTTAATAAATATGGATGCTAAAAAAGCAGCTTCTTGGGATGTTGCAGGTATAACAAGAAATCCTGGAGAGCCAAAATTTAGTATGGTTGATATTTTAGATGATGTAGGACTCATTTTTGATATGGAGGTAACATAATGAGCGATCCTTATAATGCTTATAAAAACCCGTATAATACAACGGGTCAAACTATGTGGAATCCTCAAGTAGGTTCAACTGGAAGTGCAGGAACAAACTTTTCTTTTAGTCCTCCTGGCCTTTTAGGAAATATGAACCTTAATCAGATTAGAACTGCTACTAGCGTAGGACCATATGGAACTATAAATGTAAATCCAATGGCAGCTAATTCTTATAATACTGCAGCAGGACTAGGTGGAGGATTTCAAAATACTTATACAAGCTCAGTAACACCATCAGGGGTATCAGGAGTAAATGCAGCAGGAGCAAATGCAGTTGGTGCAGTAGGAGCAGTAAGTGGATTAGGTAATACACTAGGAGCAGGAGCAGTCACTGGGTATACACCTGGTTCATTTATGCACAAAGTAGCATCAAGTGGATTTGGTAAAGCAATGGGTAATTTATCAACGATTGCAACAAAAGCTATGCCTATTATTGCATTGGGAGCTGCAATAGGTGGAATGATTGCATCTAGAAGAGCTAAAAAAAGAGAACGTGCTAGAAAAAGAAAGGAAAAAAAGTTTGCACAAGAAACACAAACAAGATTAGTAGGAGCTGCAGGAAGAATCGGTGAAGATGTTTCTAGGCAAGCTCAATTCCAACGTGATGCTTTTGCATTGCAGGGAGAAGGTGCAGTTACACAATATGAAGGAGCCATGGATAAAGCAGAAGCTGCAATAGGAGCTACTAATTTAGCAGGAAGTGGTTCAGGACAGCAGTTAGCTGCAGATGTTACACAAGGATATCAATTAAATGCTAGACAAAGAGAATTAGCCTTTGCTGGTGATAGATATAGACTGGAAAGAGAATATGAATCTAGAATTAGAGATGTTGAATCTAGTCTATTAGGATTACAACAACAAGCAGGTCAAAGAGGGTATTCACTTGGTAGCGTAAGTGTATTAGACAGATTAAATAGGGGGATAGGATAATGTCTTATGAAAAAGAAGTAGTAGAAGCCATTACAAGGCTTGTAGCCGTTACAGAAGGGCTTAAAGATGATGATGCAGCTGAATTAGCACAAAAGCTAATATTACAGCAAGAATCTGCTAAAATGCAAGCAGATAACACATTGGGTATGGCTATAGTAACAGATATGATGGAAGCACAAAAGTCGAGTAGGTTAGCACTTTCTGAAATTCTGGGAACAACAGGTTCCACTACGATAGGTCCAGACGATAGACCATATCTAGGCCTTGGTGATCCAGATGCTCCAGAATCTAGAGCAGGATATGGAGAGCAATATCTCTTTGATGATGAACGAAGAGCTAGAGCTATGGTAGATTATGGAACAAGGATAGAAGCTAGATTACCATCGTTGGAGATGCAGGTAAATCAACTTGCTGCATCAAAATATCTTTTAACTGATACTGGTCCTTATGACCAGGCGGTTAATGAGCTAAAACAAATAAGGTCAAATATAGCACAAACAAAAGAAAACTATGAAATGATAGATAATGCTGCACAAAAAATAGCAGAAGGCAGTGGTGCTAGATGGACTCAAAAATTGTTTAAAGGTAAAAAATTAGCTGCATATGAGTTAACTAATCAAAACTTAGCTAAAGTTGATAGCTTATTAGCTAGATTAGAAACTACAGATTCATCTTCAAGTAGCTATTAATAGGAGTTTACATTGGCAAGAAAGCCCGAACATAATTCCATAAAATATTTGGATAGATTAGCTGCTAATAATCTAATCACTATGCAAGATTATTTTAGCAGATTAGAGTTAGCATATAATTTAGCTCCTGATACTTTTTCTGAAGATGATGTAGATTATATTGAAAAGCAATTCAAGACTGCTGATTTAGAATTTAATCGTGATTTAGAAGCAGGTGGTAGAAATGTTTTAAAAGGAATGAATCAATTTGTTTCTGGATTAGTAGAAGGTTTTACTACTCTTGGCTGGGCAGAAGAACCAGAAACATCTGCACATGCAATTGCAAATAGACTTGGACACTTAATAGGTTTTGCTCCAGATGTCGTAGCTAGTTTCCTATCCCTTGGTACTTATATGCCAATAGCTGCAGCAAAAAGAGCAGGTAAAGTTGGTTCTGGTTTAACCAGATATGGATTAGCAAAAGCAGGTGAAAAAGCTCCTGGATTTTTAAGAAAAGAAACTGGTCCTAAAACATTTGCATTACAATCAATTCCTATGAAAGTTGCTGATAAAGCAGTTGATTTTGTTCAAGACGCATTAAAAGATTCCAATCTATTAACTCAAGGTTTTATGAGTAGAGGTATATTTAAATTACCTGAGTTTCGATCTATAGCTCATCAAAGTATGCACTTAGGTGTTGCACTAGCAGTTTCTTCATGGAAGGATGGACCTAAAGGTATGGTTGATTCTGCATTACATGGAGCAGCAGCAGGAGCAGTATTTGGAGGTATAGGTAATTATGTAAATATATCTAGACTTATGGCTAATCCAAAAACACGAGATTTAGGTAAGCAAATGATAAGAAACAGAACTGAAGAGCTTACAAAAATGCAAGGATATAAAGAAAGAGAGCAAATGCAACTTATAGATATGATGGCTAGAGGTGCAGCAGGTGGTGCATTTCAAGGTGGTATGGCTACAGCACAAGACCTTCCTTTGCCAGAACAAGTATATGAATATGCATTAGGAACATTTTTTGGAGCAACATCAAAAGGTGCTGGTGAGTTAGCAAGAACTAAATGGATATTTCAAAATAGAATACCTGTAGATGCTAATCTTGCAAAAGTTAAAAAAGGATTAAAATCAGATGCTGAATTTAATAAGTTAAATAAAGCAGACCAAGACTATATAGAAAGATATCTAGATGTTTTACAAGTTGAACAAGTAAATAGATTTAATGCCCTTGGTGTTGACTTTGGTGAAAAGTTTTTACAACTAGCAAAAGAAAATGGTATAGATGTCTCTAATATTAAACCAGGTGAAGCTTTAAAACAACTACATGAAGCAGTAGCTAAAAAAGCTGGTTTAGATGATTTAACTGAAGTTAAATTTAATATTGTAGATGATATATCTAAGTCAAACAAATTAAAACCACTATTTGAAGAATCTGAATGGGTTAGAATATTAGACCATTGGGGAATGAATAAAGATATAGGTGAAAAACTTCCTGAACTTCCTACGTTAGACCCTGTTGCTGATATTTGGATGAGTTTAAATAATAAAGCTGATAAAGTAACACGTAAAAGAGAATTAAATAAAATAGTTGAAGAATCTGAATTAAACTATGATAAATTTTTAACCAATCTAAAGAAGGTAGAACCAGAATTAGTAAAGAAAATAGAATCAGACCATAACTTAAAAAGAGAAATCATTACATCTATGAAGTATAGAAAGCATATACTTCAATTAGATAGATGGGAAATAGATATGACCAAAGATGAGCCTGAAATGGTTAAAATGGCTAATAAGTCTTTATTTGGTGATGATACAGGGGGAAGTAGACCTAGAAATATATATAATACATTATTTGGCAGAAAAAATGTAGGAAGAATTATTATAAATAAATCCTATGCTCAAGCAGTTGTAAAAGAACAGTGGGGAGAATATGGTTCTTTACAGGATAGAATTGTATTTGAAAGAAAAAATCCTTTAGATTATAATGCAGATGGAGATGCAGTATATCGATCTACACAAAAGGGGTCACAACCTAAAATAGATGGAATTACTGGTGGAGATATTATACAACCATACACACATTTATCTCAAATAAAAGAAAGAATTTCTGATGAAATTATTATAAAAATGTCTAAAGATTTAACAAACAGCAAAAATCCTCATTATGTATTTAGCGGTGCAAAAGATAGTGGAACTTTAATCGTTCAAGCAATTCCCGATGCTATAGCTTACAATTTAAAGAACCCTGGTAAAAATGCAAAAGCTCAAGAAACAATGGAAAAAGAAATTTTAAAGGTTTTAAAAGAAGAAAAAATTAAAGTAGAGGATGGATTTGAAAGAGAAACAGCTGCTAATGTTTTATATGAGTTATATACATCTGGTCTTATACCTAGTTTAAATTTAACAGAATTAGCAAGTTTAAAAAGTAAAATAGATGTAAAAAATGCTATTAAAGAGTATATAAAAGATCCTCAATTTGCTACTGTTCAAAAGTTTAATAAATACCAAAATCTCTTTCAGGGTGCTAATATTCCATTAGATTTCAGTATCTTTACAGGAGTTAAAGATATGACTGGTTCAGATATATATGGATTTGAAACTGCAAAAGGAAGTAAATATGAATTTTCTAAGGATAAACGAAAAACCACAAGAACTAAAGTAGACAATACCAAAGGAGATGCAGGATTAAAGGATGAATCTATTGTTACATTCTATTTACAGCCAAATCAATGGAAAGAAATAAATCAAGCTTGGGGAATTGCAAAATCATTAAAAGGTCCTGATGGAAGACCTCAGCCTTTTCCTATAGAACCACAGGGTCCAGGAAAAGTAAAATTTGGAAAGAAAATATATGATGTAGAAACAAGTCCTAAATTAGGATTACAACCTTTTGAAATTCTTCCAGCAAAAGAAGGATTCGTTCAACACCATATTGGAAATAAGATAGTAAAAATTAATAAAGATGCTGGATTTTTTAATGTAATGCCTGTAGTTGATTTTCAAGGAAAATATGAACTATCTAAAGAATCTGGAACTGATGCTGTAGTTGTTCAAAGGCAAGACATCTATGATATTACAGCAAAAGACCATGGATATTCTAACGATACAAGCTTTTTAAAACTTGTAGGTGCAAGTCTTCCTAGAAATGGAATAGGTAATATTTTATTAAAAACAGGGACACAAAGGGCATCAGACTCTTTAAATGATTTCATGGTAAATAATAATATCCATTTTATAGTTAGGCAAACAGCAACTAAAACACAAAGAGGATTACAATATAATACCTTAAAATATGAAAAAAGTGGTTGGAAAACAGATGGCTTGTTTACATATAAAGCAAGACCAGAAGAGTTTCATATTAATTTAGGTGTTTATGAATCAATAGATTCTATAATGAAACCTCAATTTATGATTAAACAAATGTTTGATAAAGATGACCCGATTTTAACTGAAGCATTTAATGAAGCAGCTGATCGAATGAGACAAGAATCTATTAATGGTGATGTAGAATTAAGTGAAAAATTTAGAAAGGCATTTAAAGAAAATGATTTAACATTTACAGATTACAATATAGATGAAATAAGTTTAGCTGCTATCTCAGAAGCATTAGAAGGATATAATGTTAAAAATCAATTTGCTAAAGACCTTATAAAAAAAATAATTAAAAGCAATGAACTAGAACCTTTGGGTGAAAGATTTGACGTAGAAAATGCAAACCAATATAATTTAAACAACTTTGAGCTTCCAGAGTTCCTGAATAAAATAGATTGGCACATAGGAGGCATTATATATCCTACTAACTTAGAATATATTAACAGGTCTATATATAGATATGCTATAAAAAGAGTTGTTAAGCCACCAGTTAAATATGCTGGAGAAGGAAAGTTGGCTGCAAGAGATGAAGAAATAAGATTTAAGTTTCCACAATTGAATGAAAATACTTTTATGTTACATGATGGATGGAGAAAGTTTAAAGTTAAAGTAGGAGATTGGGCATCAGACCACATGGCTCCTAATAGAGAAATGACCTTAGAAAAGCTATGGGAACATTTTGAATTTTTAAATAAAAATAAAACTAAAAATGCTATAGAAATACAAAGAGTTAGAGAAGATTTAACTATGGCTATGGCCCGTTCACCTATTAGTGGATTAAGTGGTATTAGAGTTTTAGAATTTGCTGGCTTTGTTAAACGAAGAGGATATGGTGTAGTTACTACATCTAAAACAGATTACTATTTAGGTGGTGCAGACAAAGATGGTGATGCTGTTAAGATATTTCAAAACATGCCAAAAGAAATGATGGATGGATATAAACGTTTTGAAAATCAGTTAGAAGGAATTGACTTTAAAGACCCGAATCAATTTTCACAATTCATTAGACAAAGAACTGGTGTGCAAGGAGAACAAAGTCCTCAAGATAAAATGTCTGATTTGTTTAGTTTGCAATCAAGATTAAATGTAGCAAGAAATGCCAGAATTGGTAAACAAAATATAGACCATATAGTAGCTGGCGTTGTTAGAATGCAACAAATGAGAAATATAGTTGGAGATGGATACAGTGCTATAGTTAATTATAGTCCAAAATGGAAAAAAGAGTTTAAAATTACTCCTTTGAAATCATTGAAAGAGATACAATTAGATTCATTTAATTTAATCAATACAATGGCTGATGCTGCTGACTTTAATAAAATAGGTATTTACAATGACTATTTAAACGATGCTATGAGAAGTTATTTTAAGATTGAAGTTAGAACACCTAATAAGAAGAAGAAGGGTGAATGGGGACCATGGAGAGAATACGATCCGCATAGAACAGTAGATGGTGTTAAATCTATTAATTTTTATGACTATTATAAAGACGTTCCATTATTAAAAGAATTAAATAGATTTCATCAACATGTAAACGATAAGATGAATAAAGAAGTAAATATTGATTTATTAAAAACAGATGCTAAAAACTATAATGAAGCATTCTTCAACCATCCTTATAAAGTTCCTTACTACGAAGCATTGTCTAAAAACATAGAAGAAATTTCTAAATTTCAAATTAGCCCTTGGGAAGTATTTGGTGAAAATAGTGTACAAATAGTTAGAGCTATTACGTCTAAATTAAGAGGATTAATTCAAAAAGACCCTATATTTGAAAGATTTGGATTGTGGGATACTTATCAAAGAGAGATAGAGTGGGATATCAATTTTGATTATTTGGCTGAAAGCAATCCTAAAGTATTATGGAGAAAATTTCATGAATACCAAGGTTTGTATTATGCATTACAGCAGACTAAAAGATTTGAATTGGCTATGCAAGAACAAGGTATGGATGCAGAAGCTGTAAGAAGTTTTACAAAAGAAATTATGGATAAAACTTATGACTTAAAATTAGCTATATTTAGAAATAAATATAAAACATTAACCAAAGACGCAGAATTAACTGATAATCCTACTGAAAAATTAGGCAATACTGAAATGGGTGTAGAAGATATTAATTATCAGATTGCTCATACAAAGAGAGATCTTCTTACTAATGATAAGTATAAGTCTTATAGAAATAATTTTGAAGATGTAGAAACATTGTATGATACTTGGTTATTGGCAAATCCAATGAAAGAAATTGCTGAAGGAGATATTTTAAGACCATTGATGAATGATGTGCAAAAACAATATGATAGACTTTCAGAAGAAATAAATTCTGGAAAAGGAAATATGAAATTAATAGAAAAACTTATGGATAATTTAGGGTCTGCTCATAATAAATTTAATCCTCAATTTAATCCTATAATTCGTTCTAGATTTATAAATCATAAAAATATGCATAAATATTTTGTAGACCAAGCTATGATAATTGAAAGAGGAGTTGAGAAACTTCAAGATAAAATAGGCCAAATACCTGGTCGAAAATTTGCATTAGAACAGCATCAGATTAACCTTAAAAAAGGAACAGAATATCAACCCATAGAACAGTTTTATCAGGAAGCAATTGGACAAGAGCCTGGTCCGTCTCCTAAGCTGTTAGAGAATTATAAAGATATTATCAATCAAATAGAATCAGTTATTCCTGGACTTGAGTGGGTGGGTTATTTAAAAGATAATAAACAGGGATTTATTACCTTTGAACAAGATAAACAAATAAAAAGATTGCAAAAAATTATAGGTAAAAACCCTGGAGCTATCCAAAACTTTGAAAGTTTCTTTATAGATATGATGGCAAATCAAGGAGTCTTGTATGATATTGAAACTGGAAAGTTAAGAAGAGCTGAAACTATGACAGCTGAAGAACTTACAAGACTAAACGATCAACTAGAGGTTATATTTAGTGCTAAATCTTGGGGTCAAAAGACTAAGATAGTTGACAGAATAGGTGGTTCATTAATTAAAAAACCTGGGACTAAAGAGCAAATGTTAAATCCTGATATTATTGGTAGAGATTTAGCTAAGTTTGAAAACTTTTATTACACTAAAAGAGTTATTCAAGGAATAGATAGAGACGGCTCTTTAACTGCTTTGCAAATTAGATTACCTATGTCAACGCTAGAACTGGGGAGACAGTTTATAAATCTTGGAGATAATTTAGGTAAAGCACAGTCGTCTTTAGATGAAGATTTAGTAGATACTACTTTTGAGTATATTGTAAAAGCCCCTAAAGAAACTTTAAAACATATGGATACCTTAGTTGAAGCTGCTGTTAATAGAGTAGAGTATAATATTGGTGCTGATGGAAATCCAAGATTTGCTAGAGATTCTGAAGGAAAGTTACATTCAAGTAAAGAAGAAATATTATATATTACTGAATCTTTTAATGAGAGTGCTAAAGTCTTAAAAAAAATGAAAGATATGGGAATAAAGTTTACTGTAGATGAAAGCTTTTTAACTGATGCTGAAATAAAATTATTAGAATCTACTAAAACTGGTAGAGTAAGATTAAAATCTTATTTAGAAGGAGGTAAAACTAAAGAAGTTTCTCCTCAATATTATGTAGAAAAAATGGCAGATGACATGAATACTTTAACAAGAAACTACTATAGAGATAGAGTAGAATCACGTCACGAAAGAATAAGAGAGATTGTTTTAAAAACTAAAAAAGATAAAGAAAACCTATATTTATATAAACCTGACATTGAAATAGATATTAATGATCCACAAGCTGCTAAATTAATGTGGATACAACAGATGGAAAGAATGTTATTAACTGGAGAAGGTTTGTTAAATGAAACAAGAGTAAAAAGAATTTATAAAAACTTACTATTAAGTCAACAAGATGCTATTAAAAAGCTAAATTTTGAAATGTTTTCAATCAATGATTGGAAATGGCTAAAATACCAGAGACGTATTAAATGGCAAGCAGAGAATGAACTAATCAAAGAAAATGGCTTAGATGATAGCTTTGATATATACAATCCAGTTAAAACAAGTAACGGTAAAGTCAATAAAGATATGGTGTATCAAAAAGTATCTGATATTAGAGTTGCTAAAAAGAATGATAAAGGATTAGACCATGACTTTATCAAAGAAACTGTAGGTTTTATTGCTGAAGGGTATTTCCCTAGAAATGGACACTTCTTAGTTAAAGAAAATATACCTGAAATAGAAAAATGGATAAACGATAAGAATGAAAAGAAATTAGCACGTATTAAGGTAGAAGCAGATTTACCACATGCTATTCAAATGAAATTAAGATTAAGAGAAGATGGTATTACAGATGTAGCAACTGCTAAAGCTTGGTATAAAGAGAATGTATTGGATGCACAAATGGAAAAAACTAAAGGTAACTCTTTAACTCAGCAACAATATGAATCTGAAATGCAATTATATGATATAATGACTGGTAATAAAAAAGAATTTGAATTAGGTGAAAGAACTCATGCTAATTTCCAATCAAGAGGTGATGGATTTATGCCTTTCTATCAAAAGAATTTAGATGCAATTAGAAACTACTTAGATGGAGGTAGTAAAACTTGGTTAACTAATGTTATAGGGTTAAGAACTGAAATGGCTTTAGAAGAATTTTCTAGAAGAAATCAAGGTGAGGAATTTATGCCTAATTGGCTTAATTATATGAGAGGTAGTTTTGTTAGTATGATGGGTATGCCAACTGCAAGAGCATTAAATTTAAATGGTATACAAAAGAAAGACCAAGATTTTCTTAGAAGTTATGTAAAGAATAAGTTAGACTCATCTAAGATGGGACTATTAGATACCTATAAAAAAGATTTATTATATGATTTTGATATTGCAACATCTATTGGTGAAATGGAACAAAATATAATATGGGGTAATGCAAAAGATTTGTTTTCTTTAAGAGATCAACAAATAGCTTATGCTAAACAAAAAATGAATGAAGCTAGATTAAAAAAAGCTAAAGCTCTTGTAGAACAAGTAAATACTACTGGTATATATGGAACATTAAGTCATTATTATTCTGATGGTGTTGCAACAAGATTTTTTGATAAAGTAGATGGTATGTTTGGAGGTAACTTATATGGACCATTACCTAAAAATAAGAAAGCTAGACAAATGGCTAAACTTAAAAGAATTAAACAAATTTCAGATATTGAAGGTAAGTTTGAATTAATATCTTTGTTATCTCATCCTAAAACATTGTTAACTAACTTATATGGTGGTATTCAAAATACCATATCTGATACTGGTTGGGAACCATTTAGAAAAGCAAATGACACTGACTGGTTATTAGCAGAATTTTTTGGTGAAAATGCTTATTATACTAAATATAACAAAGATACAAAATCATTTGAAAGAGAACCAATTAAAACTAAAAAAGATATAGAAGGTTGGCTAGAATCATTAGGTGTGTATGATCAGATGTTTACTGATATGGTTGGTTTAGATAGACGTTTTGGTAAAAAAAATCAAAGAAGATTTTGGATTGAATTTATTACAAAAATGAATAAATCAGCTAGAAAGGGTGAATTTGAAACTCAAGAAGCTTATAATAAAAGAGCTAAACAAACTTATAGAGAGTTAGCTAAAGAATATAAAATAACTACTCCTTTTGTTGAAGCTGGTGCTTGGCCTATGAAATGGTCTGAAAGAAAATTACGTGGAACTGCATTCTTAGCTAATGCAATTAATATGAGATTTAATATTATGGGTCCTGCTGCAAAGGATATTGCTTTCGATAGTCCAGTAATCTTAGATTTTGCTATGAAAGGTGTATTAAGTTCTCAGTTCTTATATCAAGCAGCATATAGACCTAATTTTGCTAACACATCAATGGGTCGTGTAATGACACGTTTCCATCCTTATGCTTGGAATAGTATAGCAAGAAGATTTAGATTGTATAAAGGGGCTGAACAAGAAGGTTGGAATAAAGAGTTACTTCAAACTAAACAATTTCAAAGACAATTTACTGCTGATATGATGTCTTTAGCCTTAGCTAACTTATTTGTTGCAAGTATATTTGAGTATGCACTATCTCCACCTATGTCATGGGCACAAGATACTGCACAATTATTGTTTGGTGACAAAGAAGAACGTGATAGAGCATTCTTTAGTCAATATCCATCTAAAGTTTTAGCACCATTACAAATAGTAACACCACCTATTGGACGTTTTGTATTGCCACCTATAACAAGCATGTTAAATAATGATTATGAAATGTTAAGAAAATATCAAGTAGCTACATACTTTCCATATGGTAGATTACTTAGGGATTCATATAGAACATATCAAAACCCAGCAATGGCAGTAGATTTCATGACTGGAATGCCTTTACATAGACTACATTCAATGAGAAGAGCTCAAATTGAAGAAGTACAAGCCCAAATAGAGGCTGAAACACCAATTGGAGATGGAGATTTGTCTGAAAATTAGAATAAGGCATTAGATTGCCTCTCTATAAGACTTTCTTATTTTAGGCTTACTTAATTATAAAAAAAATTTTTTAAAAGCTTCTAGGGGTATTTTAAACGACTTTTTTTAATTTCATCGTCAACTTTTTTCATTGCTTCGACTAATTTCCTGATTTTTGGATCTTTAAATATTATATTATCTTTATTCAACTTTCCTTCTTCCTTAATGCTCCAAGTTTTATCTACTTTTGATTTCATAATTTTATATCCCCCCTTTCTGTTATACATTAATATAGTTTGCCAACCAAGTTTGTATTTGCTTTAATAGTTTAAAGGGGTAAATAGGATTTTCACCTACCCGCTTCCTTTTAAAGCGTGTTATTTAAAGGGGGGATAATTCTATAATTCATTAATTTTATCTAATAACTTATCTATCAGAGCTATTTCTTGCTTTGATAGAAATGGTGCTTTTTTAAAGTTAACTAATGCAGACTTAATAATCAACAAATCTGCAGTATCATCTAATTTTAAATTAATCATTACAATCCTCACATTTTTGTGGACCTAAATAATCAGTCATATCATGATAGTCTTCAGATTTTCTAATAGTTTTTAAGTCACTTTTTAAATTCATTTTATTATATATCTTTTTTATTAGGGGCATGTTCTTTTCTATTGCTTCTACCACTTCTAAAAATGCTTCTACTTCTTCTCTTTCAAGGCTTGCTTTTGCCATTATTCATCTCCTTTTCTATTTTTATTAACCTTATCCATTCTTTATATGGTATTACAGCTAATGCTTCTTTTCTATCCATGCGTGTAACAACAACATCTACATCATCGGCATGGTATTCTGGATATAACCATTGAGCTATTTTCTTTTTCATTTTAGCTTGAACACCATATCTTTCTACTAAACAATCTACTTGTTCAGATTTTCCAAGTGCCATACCATTTGAGGCATAGGCCCTCTTTGCAGAGAGCCCTTCCTCTTTAGCTGAGTTGACGATCTCACGCTCTAAGTTGTTACCACGCACTTTGTTTCTATGCGTCATAACTATCTTTTGAAGCCCAGATCATTAAACCTGGATTCCAAAACCTTAGTATGAAGTTTAATTCAAGTCGACCTATTCCAAGAACTATTCCATAATGTTTACCATGACTTGTTTCGTATGTTACGCCTAATCTAAGGAATAAAATCTTAAGCGTCCAAGTCGAAATATCCTTTTGTTTTGTCTCCACTAATTTTAAGTACTTCATTTAACCTCCGTATCGTTTAAATGTCATAGTTTCACTATCAAAAACAGAAATCATTTCAAATCTACCTTCATCTCTTGATTTCTCAGAAGTGATTGTTCGATAAATTTCATTTCTATTTCCTTTTAAAACTATAACCTTGTCAGCTTTCTGAACAACGTTAGAACTTCCCTTTAAGGAATGCAGTCCAATGGTGTTCTGTTGTCCACTAACTTTATTTACATGGTGTATTGCAAATATGGTTGTATTATTTCTTTGAGCAATTCCTTTTAACGCATCAATAATAACGTTTTGTTTCTGTATATCACCATCGAATCTATCTACTTGTAATTCATCAGTAGTATCAATTACAAGAACATTAGGTTCATGTTGTGCTATAACTTTTTTAACAGCTTCAATTTCTGGAGCTATTGTCATTATTTTAATGTGTTTAAGGTCTTCGCCCAAACTAGCATCTGGATCAGATTTATATTGTTCATACACCCATTGTTTGGATTTATTCCAAGCAATTTGAACGAATCTTCTCCATGTTAATACTTCACTCATTTCTAATGAAAGGAATAAAGTATCTTTTTTGGCTTTTGCAACAATATTTTGAACAAATGCTGTTTTACCCATACCAGTATCTCCTGAAAATATAATCAGTTCACCTGGTTTGAAGTAATAATCCTGACAATCTATAAAGATATCTTTCATATTGATACTTTTCTTTAACATGTCATTAGCAATATAGTTCTTAAAATTATCTTCTAAAGATTCTACATCTTTAATATCTAACATATAATCTTTTCTTTTGAAGAAAATACATTTAGGGTCGCAATATTCTGACATAATTGCATCATCACAACCATAAGTGTAATTGTTATCATATACATTAGTTACTGTTCTAATAACTTCTTTATCATCTAATTCGCCATTAGCCCATAGTTGTAATCCATTTAAAGATACCAACAATGGAATACCAGCTCTTTTGTAGCTACTAGCCATACGCATTAGTTTCATATTTCTAGAACCTTTTGATGGCCCTTCATTGAAAACATGTTGCATACAAGTAACTACTGAATTGGTATTACCCTTTTTTAGAGGGCCTTGTTCTTTTGCATTGGTATACTCTTTACCTGAAAGAATATGTCTTTGCAAATAAGGCTCTATATTATTTTCAACATTTAGATTGTTGCTAAAATTTTCTTTTGAAGCTCTATATTTATTATAAGCTCTTTTGGATTTAGCAACTTTGCAAACATCTTGATAACTCATATCCCATATATCTTCTAATGGAATATAAACCTTATATAAATTAGTCTTTTTATTTAAAGACCATTTGGATCTAATTATTCTAGTTTTATCGTATATATTATCTCCAAAACTAAAATATTCAGACATTGTAGCTTTTACTTTTTCATGTAAGAACTTACTTGGTTGAAAGCCGAATACATTAAGTAACTCAATATGATAACCAGAGCCACTGAACCAAATATTAACATGATTATTATCAATACCAAAATTAAACAACTCGTCAAGAGCATATCTAACATAATGTTGAATACCTTCTTCATCTGCATCTCCTTTATCTATATCTATTGTTATTCTATCTATATATACTAAGCCGTCAAAACCTTTAACTGTTTTGTGCTTTTGAACATAATTGTAATATGTTTTATCAAAAGCATAATAAGACCTATACATTTCATCTTTAAATGCATTAGAATCCTGCATTTTATTGTATACATCTAATGAAGTAATTTGATTTCGAGATTTAATATCACCTTGAACTACTTCAACGATAGCTTCTTTACTTTCCATCCTTTTACCTTACTTTTAAAATGTTCAACTTCTTCTAGTTCATATCCAAACTTATCTAAAGTATTACTTTGACGCATCTTTCTAAATGCCCTAGAATAAGTACTTACAGTATATGTTTTTTGATGAACTAATCTACCATAACCTGGAACTTCAGATTCAAAATCATAGCTATAAAATATATTATTGCTATTGTTTTTGTATTTTCCAATTATCCAGTCTGTAATTATAGAATCTGCTGTAACTCTCAAAATGGTAATCCGTCTTCAGCTTTAACATCATCAATTAGAGTTTCTTCTACAGCTTTAACCATTTCTGGAGATAACCCCCTTTCTGGTTTTTTGTAGTCTTTAGGATAACCTTTTTCTAATTGAGCTTTAAATCTGTTTTCTAGACTTTTGGCATCTTTAATACTTGAAACAACACCCCAAGTATTTCTTTTGTATTTGCCAGTAGATTGATAAGTAATACAAGCCACTTCTTTTTCAAGTAATGATTCTAATGATTTGGTATCTAATATACCAGCATCACTAACATTAAGATCAGCTCCTGTAGCTAAAAATAGAGTATTTAAATCTTCTGGAAATTGTAATCCAGTCACTACTCCATTATTATCTTTTTCAAAGTTTTGATTAACAAAACAATTATATGTGTAACCATTGTTTTTGTCTGTTAATACTACTTTTAGACTCATGTCTGTATATTGTGAATCCATTACTTCCACATCAGTAATACTACATTCATTTATGAAATAGTTTTTATTACCACCTGTGGATGCTATTTTAGTACCTGTAATTGCCATTATTCTTCCTCCTGTATAGGTTTATTATCATTAGTCATATTGTCTTGCATATAATCATTATGAGTTTCACTCTCATTTTCATTGCACCAATCAGAGAGTTCAGATAATTGTCTCTCAACTCCCTTCATTGTTAGTGCATGATTTGGATGATGATGATATGTATTTTCTTTAACCATTGGAACTTTAACTAATATATAAGTTCCGCCAACGTTTTGAATTAACTTAGCTTCACCATCTTGCAATGCAATTTTGACTGTTTCAGTTTCTTTATTTGGAGACTTTTGTTTTTCTTTTGTCAACTTTAGCCTCCTTGTTTTCTTTGAGCCATCTTTTTCTAGATAGTTCTAAAGAATTTTTTGTTGTAGTCCATTTTGCTTTTGTATCAAAATATCCTTCTTCTCTACGAAGAGAATATCTTGCTGTTGATTTAGCATCTAATGAACCTTCTTTCTCCATTTCTTTCACAAGTTCATCTAATTCTTTTGTCATAGCAATAGTTACATTAGATTTCTTTTGTGCAGTTTGTGCATTGATTACTTCTTCTTTAGAAGCTATAGCAAAATCACCACCAAACCCAGCAAAAGCTAATGCTCTACCAACTGCTGATGTTTCACCGTTTTCAAGTGCACTTGTTTTATTAACAAAACCTGTATTGTCTCTTTCAGCAGCTAAACCTGTGAAATAAACTTCTGGTTCTTGTATTGGATTAGGAATAACCTTTGCTTTAATAACATATTCATTGCACATCTCACCTGATGGTGAATCAACTATATTGTTGATTTGTAGCAATTCAGTTTCTATTGTAGCATTAGGATATTCTTCGTTGAATGCGATCAGACGATCTTTAACTTCAGTATAATTGTTTATGTTAAATCCCATTTAATCTCCTTTTCTTTAGTTATTAATATTCTTATAAAAAGCCTACTAATATAAGGCTTTTATTGTTTAAATCCAAATAAATAATTGAAGGCTTACACTATGAACTAACTTTGGATATGTGGGTAAGAACTGAGATATAACCACAGTGTAAGCCTTTACCATCTAAGAAGAAAAATAAGATAAACTTAGATGTATATTAACAATTATTTATAATCTAAATACATTGTAGGAAAATTAAAAGAAAATTCCTTATAATAAGGTTGTTCCATTAATATTTTCCTAATAGTATTTGATATGAAACTTCCGCTCATATTACTACAATAACTTGTAGCCTTAGCATTGCAAGGTTCAGAATCTCCTTCTTCATCACTATACCATGTAAGTTTATATTGAGAAAGTGTTGGTTTTTTAAATACATATTGCTGATAATGTTCTGCACCCATACGACCATCAATTAGATACTCTGGTTTTTCGAAATTTAATATATTAGTAACTGCTTCTAATCTTGAAGACATCGAATCAAATCCTAATATTATAAAATCATTACCTGAAGGTAAATGTCTTTCAAATTCACCTTGTATGGCTCGCACATCACATTCTTGATTAATTTCTAAACACATTTTTTGTAATGCTTCTGTCTTGTCAAGACCAATATGTTTAGAACTGAACATTGAAACTCCTATATTTTCATTACCTACTATATCCATATCATATAAATTAAGATTAGTAGCACCCATTCTTACCAATTGAGTGGCTGCGGAACTGCCAATAGCTCCGCAACCTAATATATGATATGTAAAGGAATCAAAATTATCTACAATAGCATTATATCTTTGAGTTAAGTTCATTTCTACCTCCTGTGTAAGAGTAATTATACTCATCCATTTCAGCCTCTATCAATGCATCTTCAAATGACCATTTTTTACCATTGATGTAAATATATTTATCTGCTGGTAAAGTCATTGCACATTGTTCAAGCTGATCTGCTTCCAATATAGCTACTCTAAGTTCAGATTTATTATCTTTTAAACCCTTATTTAAAGCTTCCATATTCTTTTTGTAACCTCTATATGGAATTTTATCACCACGATTCCAACAGAAATCAGTTATGATATCATCTACTTTAGCTTCTAAATCAATCATTTCCTGATCATTGCTGTTAGTAGTTGTTGAAATATTGTTTTGATAACTCCATAATGCCATTTGACTACCTCTATTGTGTGTTGTGTAAATAGTAGGTTTAGGTTTTTCACATAAAGTATCAACTTCCGAAGATATAGCTTTTGGAACTTTCTTCTTATCAGTTTTTCTGAGAATATCTAACTCTGTATCTAAATACATTGGATAAGGTTTCCAAAGATTAACACGTAATTTGTATTCTTCTTTAAGATTTACTACCAATGATATTGACATCTCACCATTAGACATTTCATCAATTGCTGTTAAGTCTGTTCCAGACCAAAATGCTGCCATAGTGTGATGGGAATGCCACCACACTAATTGAACATTTTTATTAGCATACTTCTTACCCATTTCTACATAGTAATGGGATAAAGCTTCCTTCTCTAAAACGGTATTACCGCCTGATATTGTCTGCTTTAGTATTGAAGGTTTGAATAATTTCCACTTACCTTCTTTGTCTTTTTGGGCAAGCATCATTCCACCTATTTCGGAACTATACTCATCCCAAGCATATCTGCAATAATGTTGTATTTTATTCCAGTCTGCTTCTGTAATATAGAAATTAGCCATTTCTACCTCCTCTCAATCCTGCGACCCATGTTCGCATTTGGTTTACTATTTCATCTTCTTCGTTTTCACTTAGATCTCTGTTGTGTTGTTCACCTTCAAGCATCTCAATTTGCTCATCAGTTGGTTCACTAATGTTATTCAACATCTCAATACCTTCTCTTGCTGCTTGTTCTGCTGGTGACTCATCGTGTTTATCTTCTTTTGTATTCTCAAGATTAAGCATTTCAATATATGTAGGTGCATCTATAGGTATTTCACCCTCTAGCTTTTTCAACATATATTTCAGAGCTTTATACCAATGACATTTATCTCTAAATTGACATTCAATATAATCTGAATATTCAGTATAGGCATAAGCAAAAGATATCGCAGCTTCCTTAAATGCTATTTCAGCTTTTTCTCTATCTCCTTCTGTTGCATCATCACCCGCATATATTGTTTGATTAAATTGAAATTTATTCATTCTCCACATCGGATCGAAGATATCATAACTCATAACATATAATTCAAGCTCTTCAAATCTTTCATCATAATGAAAATCATCCATCTCTTGTCTACCTGTAATGATAATATTATCTTCTACATGCTCTAACCATATTAGATTTTCTATTCCTATCGTTCCTTGATTTGTCGAACCATAACTATCATCACTCATAGTTTGTCCATCCCTATTACGAGTTTGACGGTTATTAATCACGATGTCATCAGTATGTTCTAATTCGGAAATGAAATTATATGCTGTTGCACGTGGACCAACAAATCTTGGTATTAACCAGTTAAGATGAACACCATTTATTGGATTAGCTACAAAATGAATAGTTTGTTGCACTGCATTTCTGCTAAGACTTTTACCAACTGCATTTTTAAATTGCGTTGAATAATGTCCTGGCATTCCTAAAAATGCTTCATTTATGGAATTTAATGGACCCGTTGAACCTATTGTAAATCTACACCATAATTGTAGTGTAATCAATAATCCAACTAAATCTAATTTAACTAAATGATTTCCAACTTCACTTTCTAGATTTCCAAAACATATACCAGTTAACTTTTTATAGTCTGGTTCATCACCTAACCATTTTGTAAATGAATTAGTTAAGTTTCCCATATATTCATAGTTTGAACTTCTATTAAAGAATGGATGCAATATACCGTTTTGATTCCTATAGTCATTATGTTGACCATTAGGAACTGGTATTGAAACTTCTACCTTTGGATACCATGCATTCCAAGTGTAAGATGTAATTTCATCTACAAAACCACATGTAGTTGCATACGAAATATGGTGACGACTACTTCTTCCACCAAATGTAGATGGTGTTATTCTGTCTAATTCACCCTTTTGTTGAAGTGTATTGATAAAGGTTTCTAGATTTATATTGAATGTAATCCCACAAGGTGGTATTGGAACTTCTCCCAAACTTTCATCACTTGTTGTTTGAACACCCATATTGAAGTCTTTAAACCAAACATCAAATACCAATACTGAACGTTGCCACTTAATAACTTCTGCTGTATTCTTATCATAGTTATTTGCTTTTAGATATTCTTCTTCAACTATTGGATATGTTACACGCATATCAACTTCTATTTTGTCTTTAAAAGAACTATTCTCTATAAAATCTTGACATGCTTTGAATTGTTCTGCTAACATATCTTTAATAAGTTCTATAGATTCTTGTGCTTTTTCAACCTGATTATGGAAATTAGCACCATCTTTTCTTAATTGACGAAGAGTTTCGTCTATTGCGACAATTCTACTGATAAAATATCTTTTATCACGATCCATTCGATCTGGCCTTCTTTGTAGAATTAAACCTAAATCACCATTTAATTTTTCATATTGATTAAATCGTGAATTGATACACTCAATTAAAGTTTGTTTATATCCACGTTTCCAATTAAATGCTGGTGTAATTCCAACTGGATTTAATATAGGTAATCTTGATTTATTACCTGAAATCCAACTTCTTGTAAGATATTGTGCATTTATATCATCAATATCTCTCATTACTTTATTTTTTGGTCCTACAATTATCTCTTTTGAAACTGAATCTAAATCAGGGTCAAAATTGCAAACTTCTACAGACTCATTTGTATAGTCTTCTCCATGTTTTGCTATTGATCTTGTACGACTATTTGAGTAATAACTCATATTTTTTTCTCCTTAGATTAATGTGGTGTGACTATCCCATGCCCCTACATAAAGATAGCCACACTTATAGTTTAACTTATACAGATTAAGACTGATCTCCACCTGTTTTGTCTGATTTGACAATAGCAACATATCCACCATCAACTAGTGAAGTTGAATCATCTGTTGATACTACACCATCCAGATTTATTACTGCTCTATTATCTACAGCAAGATGCGATCTTAAATGCCCTACAGTAGTTACATTTGATGGTAACTCTGTATCTGCAAAATTAGAACTATTAAACATTAACTTGATTGTCATTGATTGACTCATCATTTACCTCCTATTTCGGTAGTTTGTGTGTTATTTATTATGTTATCAACTTTCTTTAAGTAATAGAAAGCATAACATAAATGGGCTATTCCCCTATTAATCTGGGTTCTTGACTCAGATTTTATTTGATTATCATCAAATTCTGCTAATCGAAGTCTTGTTGCTATTGAATATATCAATGCATCATAAACTTCTTCTATTGATTCAGATAAATTGTTTCTATCTTCATCTTCGTGTTTAAATATTGGCACTTCTTTATTGTATTTCTTAGCACCATTAGCTAAACGTTGAATTAATTCTTCTGCAAACACTGATCTAATGTCTGCTAATTCATCCCAAGTGATAGTATTTTCAGCTTCAAGTTGTTCTCCCGTATTTTTAAGGCAACCTACTATCTCCTTAACTATCATTTCATTATTGCTCAAAGACATTTAAACTCCTTTCTTTCTGTATTGTTCAATCCAAGTCTTTTTATTCTGACGAATTGGCACACCTTGAAACATCCACCAACATCCATATTTTTTACGGAACTCTTCTGCTGTTTGTTTACGCCATTTTTTTGTCATTACAACCATCGGTTCTGGAACTCTGACTGGATTATTGTTTTTATCGTATTTAATTTTCACTAATTCTCCTTATATGTAAAATGGGATAAGCGTATTTGCTGCGATTGATCGTAGATGTCGTCTTACGCACTACTTATCCCATTTCTTGTTACCGAAAGGAAGATAACAATGCTTATACTTCTTGAAATTCTAAATGAAAATATTTTCTTTTAAAAACCAAGATTAACTTAAACTTCTTTCCATCTAACATAGCATTCAAAGCAAGTCTTAAGTTTTCTAACTTTAATAAAGTAGAGTAACTTAATACCACTGTATAAAACAATGGTGATTCATCATTATCCTCAAATTCTACCCAGCACATATTGTTATGATAGGTTTGATTTCGACCATAAAATTGCTTAATATCCTTAAATGATATTTCACAATCTATATCTTTCATAACTTCTTTATCTTGTAATATGGTATGTGGCCTATATTTATATTCTGGGTGATACTCTATATTTGCTAACAACTCATATAGATGCATCATATTTATTATTATTCCTATTATCAAGGTAGTCTAGTCTTTCCAACAACCTTCCTTGCTTAATACCATTATCATATGAAATACCTATTATACCACATATCATAATAAGTATTGCAAATAACATTACAAAATTCATTCGTCATTCTCCTTTCTGAATTTCGTAGGCTTCACCCTAATATGTCTTGTTCGACTTTCTTTATAAGGTTTACCTACACGATTTTTCTTGTTCTTGTGTGTAGTTATCTCTACAATTTGTTGAGTTCCTTTGTAAGGATTCTCAGATACCACAATTCTAACTTTTTCCATTATCCTTCCTTTCTAAATGTCAACCTGATACTCATTATTTTCATAAATAATATCTTAATACTATCTATTGCTCTAACAAACCAATGTGTTCTTCTATAGTTATTTAAAGCTTTAAGTATTACTATTGATTTAAATTCACTATCTGAGTTGAAACGCACTAGATTATTATATTCTCTTGATCGCATTTCTGTCATTTCATTCCAATCATAATGTTCCATCATTTTTCATATCCTCCATTAATTTTAGTCCTTTTACCATTCCTTCCACATAGCTAACTCCAATATGGTAATGTTCATGATACATCTTAAAAGTTTCACTATTTTTTAAATAGCATTCATACATATCTTCATAAGACATTTCATAATCTTCTTCCAATTGATGTATTGTTTCTTTAATAGTTTTCTTTAAAGTATCTATTGCTTTTTTTAGTTCATTCATTATCTTTCCTTTCTTTTATTAATGCTTCGATAGTAGGGACATATCCCTTACGGTACTTAACAATGTCGTCACATAATTGTAGAGGAAACTCGAGTTTCCAAGACTGCACCCTACTATCAAATAAGCCCAATTTCACGTTAGGCATTCTTACATTTTTGTAATTATCTCTAGCTTTTCTTTCACTGTTTTTAAGATTTCATTAACTTTATGAACGTCTTCACCAATTTCTTTAACTTCCTTCTTAATAACACTTGATACTTTAACTTCATTTTGTATTGATTTTCCATTAAATCCTTCTAAAAACCAATCTCTTTGAAGTGAAGCACCATTAATCCCCTCAAATGGAGGCCTTGCTGGTAAACATTTACCTTTCTTTTCTAATTTATTCCAGGTAACTCCCTTAACTTTCTTAACTATTCTTCTTGCTATTGCATAATGCCCTTGACATAGTCCTCTTGAGACCACTTTCTTTTCACAACCATCATACATACAAATTTCAGTTTTTTTCTCTTCTACTAATTCAAACATTATTATCTCCTTTGATGTATTGTATATCTTAACTTAAAAAACATAGACATTTTTAATTACACTGAAGACCAGAGTTACCACACCCTGGTATATCACGCTTCTGTTACAATAGGAATTATAATCAATAGTCTGGATTTCACTCTCTACACTACAATGTCACCATTGCAATGCAAAGCAAGTCTTATATGAATGTTGAATTTAGTGTTCCCACTACATTCCGCTTGACTTCCTTGTGGTTACCCACTTTTGGCTTCGTCCAACCTTACCACTAACAGAGATTAACTGTAAGGATGCTATTGATACACTTGATTGGTGTTTGTTATACACATTTAACTCCTTTCTTAAGGTTTATTAGTTGTGTTTTCCTATACACGCAATAAATCTCTCAAATCTCTTTACAAGATATTCCTCCTCAAGACTACTTGAATTGGATGGTATTTCTACCTTGAGAATGCTGAACCGCTCAAAATGCTCACGATCTTATCACAGCTTTCTTCACACGCTACAAAGACTGGCCTGTCCTGTATTGTGTTGTGTAATCAAAAATATCTAAAACTTTGCAAGAGTGGGGCTCAACCGAACCCCTACTCACTGTTAATTAACTCGAACATTTATCTATATTAATTAACTTTTCGATTGTGTCCCACTCAATCTTAATAATTTCTTATATTCATTGGAACGATAAAATGTTGCTTTACTCATATACAATATTTTACCTAACTCTATTGGCTCTAACAAATCGAAGTGCAAACTATTGCTTACTCTTCTACCGAAATTGTAGTTGTATCGCCAACTCAACAACTCAACTAAATCGGTTTTATTATACATACTCATACTAAATGTCTCATTATCTTTCCTTTCGTAAATTAACTTGGATCTTGTGTATTGTGTAATTTAACTTAAATTGCATTAAGTTAGCTTATGGTAAATATATCTTACTATTGAGTAGGGATTTAGCATAAACTAACTTGGACTGCATTACTTGTATTGTAGGGTATAATTTAAATGGACTTGGACTAACTGATTACTCACTTAATCCAAATCCAATTAGATAACTTATATCTCGTCTGAACTACTTTCTGAACTATTTCCAAAGCTAATCCAAACTCTCTTATTATCTTTGCATAATGTAGCACTTTCTAAACCATTAGGCGCTACTACTACATTATCTGCTAATACATTAGTTAATTTACTCTTAACTAATGAAATTAGACTTTCTGACTTCTGGGTAGCATTAACGAAAATTCCACCACTTGCTGTTGCTTTCTCATCATCAAGCATAGGCTTATCTGTCTTGGCTTGTTCGTTTGCTTTCTTTATTAGCTTAACTGCTAACTTTCCATTTATAGTTTCATCTGAACTTAACACTAACTGATTAATGGATATTTTTTCTGAATTACTCATAACTTATTTATTCCTTATATTAATGATTAAATTTAAACTAATTGGATTTGAATTAACTCAACGAAAAATTTAAAACAAACCCAAAACGATAAGGTGTAGTCCTTTAATATACCTCGTACACACAATCTAATTGCATTTTTGAAATATTGGCCTTAGATTATACCATGGTGAAAGTACCAAAAAATATTTTGCGAAAAATTTTAGAATTATCGGAAGGACATCAAACCTTGTCAAAGTTTAATTCAGAAACGGGACAGTGGGAAGATGTGGAATATGATCCAAGTAATGAGACACATACACAAATTAAAGAGGCTCATTTAGCAGAAGTTGAAATTATGTGTGTAATTGAAGCTATCAGAATGGGAGTAATTGAAAGAAGAGAGTTGGACTAGTATACTTAAAGTATTACTATTAGTAATTAATACATAATTCTAAGGAATTATTAAGTATTTAACTAAAAGTGCTACTATAAGTATACTATAAGTATAGGAGGTTGTCAAGTAAAAAATGATCATTGGACAAAAAAAATCAAAAAAACCTACAAATAAAGAATTAGTGGGAATGTTAACAGCATTAGCTATTCAAGTCGAACGTATTCAGATGCATATGTTAAATGGGGACAAAGCCTTAGATGAATATATGAAGATGAAGGGCGATAAAGAAAAGTTTGTTAAGTATTTAGAAGAAAACTATAAAGATGATAAAGATAGTAAGAAGGCTGAAGGCAAATAATTTTGAAGAAGCTGAGTTCTATATATACCCACTGGACGAATTTAAAGGGAGGAACCAGAAATATAAGCATTGGAGCAAGTGTTCTCCTGGCGATTGGGGAGTTAGTGACGACAATTATGTGGCTGAGTGCTTACAGCGTAACATTTATGGCACAAATGTGGAAATGGTCTTCCCGTATGGTAGGCAATTTGTTACAAAAACTGGCAAATTAGAGTTTGAACCGCATTATTATAGCAAAAACTATAGTAATGTATCTACAAAAGGCTATAATGAGCTAGAAGCCAATAGGGACAGGGCAGAATTAGCCATAGATGCTTATTTGGCTTACAAAATGGCAGGAAAATCGCCAGATATGGAGAAAATAGGTAAATTATATAGGCCAGATCAAAAAAACCCCGCTATGGCTGTAAAAAGATTATTAAAAACTAAAGAGACTAAAAAAATTATGACAGAAAAATTAAAAGAAGTGTTAATCGACCGAGATATTGATGAGGGATACGTTCTAGATATTATTAAGGATGCGGTAGACGTAGCTAAAATGAAGGAAGATCCAGCTAATATGATACGTGCTGCTAAGGAATTATCAGAATTTCTAGAAATGAAGCCTAAACAAAAGCAATTGACTGAATCTGTAGAAATGGACATCTCTCATCAGATATCTACAAACTTTGAAAAAGAAAGAAAAAAACTAAAGGCGACCAAAGTAAGTGAAATCGATAAAGAAGACAATAGAAGTACTATCAAAGAATAAAGAAACTTTGGAACTATTTATAGCTACTATGAGAGAAGTCGCTCAAGACTTAGCTATAAAGGTTATTGTAAAGCGTAAATAGTGGATAAAGAAAAAATTTTATTAGAGATGGAGAAAGATATGCTCCTATTCGGCCGCATGGTTATGCCGAATATGTTTAGTGAGAACTCTCCTAATTTTCACTACGATATAGTTAAAAAACTCCATCACCCTAATACAAAACAAACAAATGTAATTGCTCCTCGTGGTCATGCAAAGTCCTCTATCGTAGCTGGTGTTTACCCTTTATATCACTTAATGTTCGATAAAGGTGTTAAAGTCATTGTATTGGTTTCAAGAACACAAGGCCACGCAACTAAGTTATTAGGAACTCTCAAAGATGTTTTAGATTATTCAGAACAGTTTAGATATTTTTTTGGATATTGGGGACAAAATTCAGCAAAGAAATGGACAAATACAGAGGTAGAGTTAAAAGATGGAAGTGTTATTATATGTAAAGGGACTGGACAGCAAATACGTGGTATCAAGCATGGTAACCAACGTCCGACTCTTTTAATACTTGATGACCCTGAAGATGAAAATAATACTAAAACAGCAGAATCTATGGAGTATAATCTTCGTTGGTTGCTACAGTCTGGTGTTCCATCCCTAGATCCTCTTCGTGGAAAGATTGCTGTTATTGGTACTCCCCAACACCAGAGATGTATGGTAGAAACCTTAAAAGATATGAAAGGTTGGGATACTTTAGAGTTTAGACCTGTATTAGAAACAAATTACTCTTTATGGCCTGAAGTATGGCCCATTGAGAAATTAAAACAGAAAAAAGAAGAATTAGATAGTATTAATAGGTTATCTGTATTTTATAGAGAATATTTATGTCAAATTGTAGGTGACGAAGATAATTTATTTAGAGAAGAGCATTTAAACTATTATAAAGGATATTTAGAGAAAAATGAACAGGGATTGTCGAACCTCGTGCTGACGAGCTTAAATGGCGAGGAAGTCAAAGAGGTTAGACCTGTAAACGTGTTTACTGGCGTCGATCCCGCATCTAGCACTGCCCAGACTGCCGACTTCTCGGTAATATTTAATATTGCTATTGATGAAGATAATAATAGATTTGTTTTACCTTATTACAGAAAAAGAGCTAAACCTTTACAATTAGCAGATGCAGTAATAGATAACTTCAGACTTCATAAAAGTTCTAAAACTAGAATTGAGTCTGTTGGTTATCAAGAAATGTTAAGACAATATATTAAGGAAAAGTCAGAAGAGTCAGGTATGTTTATACCAGGATTAGAAATTAAAGAAAATCCAAGAACGTCTAAATCTTATAGATTAGAAAGTTTGCAACCATTATTTGCTAGTGGAAAAGTGTTTATACAGGATAATATGCAACATTTCGTAGATGAACTATTATTATACCCAAGAGGTAAGCATGATGACTTATTGGATGGTTTTTTCTATGCTAATAAAAATTGTTATAGACCAGTGCATGATGTAGGTGAAATTAAGCAAAAAGAAGAGAATTTATATCAAAAAGCAAAGAATTGGAAATTATTTTAGAAAGTTCTTGACAAATCCATAAAAATTCCCGTAATTTAACCCCAAATAGTTGTATGTCAAAAAAAGATCTTAAAAAGTATACATTAAGTTTTAAATCTTTTCTTGAAAAGTTAGATTTACTTAGCAGATTGGAGATACCAGAGGGGTATAAAGTTATAGATGCCAGAAAACATTCAAAAAAGAAAAGCAAGAACAAGAACTCAGACGGATAAAGACAAGAAGATTGTTTTTGGTTATGAAGATGGTCCAGCAATAAGTGTAAAAGAAATCCCTAAGGATGTACAACTATCAAAAGAATTATGGCATGAATACAACAATGAAAGACAGTTGTGGGCCCAAAAATTTCAAGAGTCAGTAGAGTTCCGTGCAGGAGCACAATGGACTAATGAAGAACAAGAAATCTTAGAAGCTCGTGGACAAGCTCCAATAGTAGTCAATAGAATACACCCTATCGTAGAAACAGCTAAATCTTTACTTACATACAACTCACCTCAATTTAGATCAAGTGCTAGGGAAGATTCTGACAGAGATACAGCCAAGGTATTTTCAGACCTTTTTGCTTATATCTGGGATAAGTCATCTGGAGATGAAGAATTAAAAAAAGCTATTGACGACTATTATGTAGGGGGCATGGGAGTATTTACAGTATTTCAAGACCCGATGGCAGATTTAGGAAAGGGTGAAGTAGTTATAAAGTCTGTAAATCCTTTAGATGTATATATTGACCCAAATGCTAAAGATATATATGCAAGAGATGCTGCTCATATTTTAGTTGCTAAGTATTTAACTGATGAACAAGCAGAGCACTTATATCCTGAATATATGGATAAGATTGAAAATTCAGAAGAAGACAATGGTATGGGAGCAGGAGATTATCCTATTACTGATTTAGCTGCTACTGAAGGTCAAATGTTCCGTGCAGGAGATGATAATAGATTTCACACTAAACGTAAATATATCGAAAGATATACTAGAGAATTAGAATTTTATTATAATGTTTACGAACCTTTCTCTGATCGTGAATTTTTATTTACGACTAAAGAACATAATAAATATAAACAGAGAGGGTATATAAAAATAAGAAAAATTACTGGTGAGGAACTAATTATTCATGATGAAGAAGCTATTTTGGATTTAATGAAAATTATTGTAAAAGACGGACCTCAGTTTCATTATCAATTACCAGAACCTCAGTATGATGAAATGGGTCAAATAATTCCTCAACCTCCAGTTAGAGTTCCAGGGCCAGAAACTAAAGACGCAATTCCAGGTAGTACAACTGTTTTAATACCTATTACTGTAGAAGAATTGATTGGGATGGGAGAAATAACATCAAACAAAGTAGAAAAACCTTGTATTAAACAAGTAGTTTCAGTTGGAGATACTTTACTTTACACAAGAATGCTACCAACAGAGGATTATCCTATTATTTGTTTAATGAATGTCCATCACAGAAATCCATATCCTGAATCTGATGTAAGATTATATAGACCAATGCAAGAATATATTAACAAAATACGTTCTTTAATCATTGCACACGCAAGTACGAGTACAAATGTTAAGCTCTTAATACCTAGGGGCTCAGCAGATCTTCGTCAGATAGAAGAGGAATGGAGCAAAGCTGGAACCAGTGTTATAGAGTTTGATGCTGAGCTAGGTGCACCAATAGTTGCTGGTCCAGTTCCATTGCCTAATGAATTGTATAAAAATGAAGCAGATGCTAAATATGACCTAGAATATGGTTTTGGTATATTTGAATTGATGCAGGGAAGCACTCAAAGTGCTCCATCCACTTATCGTGGAACAATGGTTATAGATGAATTTGGTCAAAGAAGAATTAAATCAAGAAGAGATGATATAGAAAACTTTTTAAATCAAGTCGCAAAGGTTGCAATACCATTAATACAACAATTATACACAGAAGAAAAAGTAATTAGGTTAGTGCAACCTAACGGCCTTGAAAAAGAAGAAAGAATTAATTTTTACACTGAAGTTGATGGAGAAACAGTTAAGAAATTCCATGATATTGGTGTAGGAAAGTATGATTTAGTAGTTGTATCAGGCTCTACATTGCCAACAAATAGAATGGCATTATTAAATACTTACATGGAAATGTATAAGATGGGTCTAATAGACCAAGTAGAAGTCTTGAAGAAGTCAGAAGTTGTAGATATAGAAGGTGTATTAACAAGACACGGACAAATGCAACAATTAATGGCACAAAACGAACAATTACAAGAAGAATTGAAGAAGGTCAAAGGAGACCTTCAAACTGCTTCACGTGAAGAAATGCACGCTAAGAAGCGTTTAGAAGTAGAAAAATTCAGTGGTGATTTAGATAAGATATCGAATCGTGCTGAAATGGCATCTAGCCTTATGAAAGCTAGATTAAACGATGCAAAATCAAATCTGATAAACTCCGTTAAACCAGAAGGAGAAGAGTCTAGTGACCTATACGATGAGATAGCACAAGACGAATTACTATAGGAAATGGAGAATTGGAAAAGGAGATAAGATGAGTAATAATGAAGACAACTTGACACAAACACAAGAACAAAAAGTGGAAGAAACGACTGCAAATCCTTCTTCCCCTACACAAGAAGACATATTTAACGAAGTATTTGGTGATTCAAAAGCTGATGAATTTGTAGCTAAAGTTCCATCAGAACCAAGTGAAACTGTTGAAAGTGGACCTTCGGATGTTCAAGATGTAAGTGAACAAGGGAATGAAGCCGATAGTTATAAGTATTGGCAAAGTCAAGCAGATAAAAGACAAGCAGAACTTGATGCTTTAAAATCTCAAGTAGCGGATATCGAAGATGTAATGCCAATTGCAAGACATCTTAAAAGAAATCCAGAGATAATTCAAAATCTTGCTAGTCAAGCTAATCAGGAGACAGTAGAACCTTTACAGAGACCTGTTAAACCTAAGAAGCCTGCAGACTATGATCATTCCGAAGCACTAGCTGACCCTGAGAGCGATTCTGGAAAGTATCTTTCTCAGAGAGAAGCGTATATGGACGGTGTGACTGATTATATGGATAAACAAGAAGCAATCAGACAAGAACAGTTAGCTTTGCAACAGCAAGCTCAAATGCAACAAGCTAGAGACAATCAGGTTTCCAGTGAATTGCAGGGAAAACATGGAATGTCTGCTAGTGAAGCTCAACAGTTTATCAATGAAATGAGTCGTCCTGAGTCTTTAACTTTAGACAATTTAGTGAAATTGCACAAAATTAACACTGGACAAGGTGTTGATACAACTCAGGTTAGCCAATCTGTTACACAAGTAACTGAAGAAGCTAAAATGAAACAGCAAACATTAAATAATAGAAAGGATAAGTTGGAAATACCTAGGCCAATAGGTGTCCAACCAGGTGCTTCAGTGCAGTCATCTAAAAGTGTAGAAGATAACATGATGGATTCTATGATTAACAACTTTAACAAAAAGAATCCATTTCAATAAAAAGGATGATGAATCATGGCAGATCAATATAGTATAACTGCAGGGGATGCAATTCAGGGTACATCGATTAATGTCGATAGACGAATTTTTAACTTCGGTGAAAGAATTGCTGAATTAGCTCCCCAACAATCGCCTTTCTTCACATATTTATCTAATGTTTCAAAGGTGCCAACAGACGATCCAGTCTTTAAGTTCTTAGAACAGAGACATCAATGGCAAAGACGTAACTTCCAAATCACCTCAGCAGGTGAAGTAACTGGAGCAGCAGCTGGTACACCAGCAGATTCAGATTGGAACGTTACTGCATTTGACGTAGAATGTTTATATGACAAATATGGAAGAGAAGTGACAACAGCCGTTCGACCTGAGTATTTTGTAGTCGGACAAATGGTAGCAATAGAATGTGAATGGGATGAAGATGGTAGTGACGGAAGTGACAAACCTGCGATTGCTTATTACAGAGTAACAGCAGTGGATAACTCAAATTCCGCAAAAGCTATTTTAGCAATGTCATTCGTAAAAGCTATGCTAAAAGCAACAAGAAGTGCCGATGGAGCAGACGCTGCAACTAAAGGACTTATCACAGTAACATCAGGGGATAAACTACGTTTTGACGCTGGTATGAAAGGACAAGTTATTGGTTCAGCTTTCGCAGAAGGTGGAACTGATCCAGAAGGATGGAAAGACGAGTTCTACAACAGAGAAGGATACTGTCAAATCTTTAAGACTTCAGTACCTCTATTCTCTGGTACAGCTCTAGCAACCAGATATCGTGGAGAATCAAATGAATATATGCGTGTATATCAAGAAAAACTTATGGAACATAAGATGGACCTTGAGCATGCTATGTTATTTGGTATCGGAACAGATTCAAACCCTGCCTCTGGCGGACCACTTCGTAGAACATGGGGTATCGTACCTTATACTGAAGCATATGGTAAAGTGAAAACTTTTGCTTATGCATCAGCTAACTACGATCACTTCATTGATTCTATGGAAGACGTTTTCTCACCAGAATCTGGAAACAGCGGTGAGAAACTTGTATTAGCTTCAAGAAAAGTTCTATCTTGGTTAAATAAACTAGGTGGAAGTTCATTCTTAGGTAATACCATGGCTTTAAATAGTCAAGTAGGAAGCGGTCTTGATATTCAAAATATCAAGGGTAGCTTCGGTCATCAAGTCACAAGAGTTTCAACTCTTTATGGTAATCTTAACTTTGTTTTAGAACCTTTGTTCAGAAACCAACATGAGAATACTGCGATTATGATTGACCTTAACAACGTAGCTTACAGACCATTAGCTGGTAACGGAGTATCTCGTGATACTCAAATTATCACTAACGTTCAAAATAGAAACGTTGATGGAAGAAAAGATATGATTCTTACAGAAGCAGGTCTTGAAATCCAACTTCCTGAAACTCATACTGTATTACAGTTTAGTTAGGAATAAACTAATGAGGGGGGTTGAAATATACTCCCCTCTTATAGGAGAAAATTATGATAGGAAATAGAGCACACAGAGATTTTAAAAAAAGGGCAAGAGTTACTAAAGATATAGTAAAAGGAATTGTCAATGTTGTATCTTTTGTATTGCCTGGTGGAAAAGTTTATAAAGGAGTTCAAGCTGCTAGAAAATATAGTCAATATCAAAAAGTAAAAAAAATGCAAGCGGCTAGAGGAAAAAGAAGAGCAAAACTAGCTCAACAGGGAACACACACATTAGATGGTAGAACAATGGAAAGATTTTTAAAGGATAAATAATGAGTTTTAAAACTGAGATAGAAGCAATAGTTGGTGATATAGATAGCCCTGATTACACATCAGAAGCTGGCTTATACTTAACTGAAGGTTTAAAATATATATTAAAATATGTTAGCAGAAACAGAGACATGGCTCAAAAGCTTACATCCAATGCTATTCTTAATAATACTAGCACAACATTAGATACTAGTTCTATATTAAGCATTGTTTCTGTTACTAGAGGAGATGGAACTAGAAATAGAGAAGCATTAGAAGTAGCTTTTGAAAATTTTGATGACTATAAAGATACTAATAGCATTTATTATAGCAGTAAGTTTGATCCAGTATATTCAATTATAAATGATACATTATATGTTCAACCAGAACCTACTGCAACTCAAAATGCAGTAGTAAGAAAAATACAACCAGCAGCAATTAGTTTAGGTGGCACTTCAGTGGATAATGTTCCAGATGAGTTACATAGAGGAATTGTTTTATATGCTTCTAAAGAAATGTTAAGAAAATTTTTAAGCACTAAAAATGCAGGATTGCCAGCAAATTTAACCTTACCAAGTGTACCAAGTGCAGGTTCTGTAGCAACAGTAACATTGGGAAGTTTAGGAACTGCACCAACTTATAGCAAAACAGCTTTGACTCTAACTAGTGCACCAAGTATTAGTTCATTAAATGTTAGTGCTTCTGTTCCATCAGTAATAACATTAGGAACAGTTGCTTATACAGATGCAAGTGTAGGCGATGCATCAACTACAGGAGAAGCTGTTGGAGCAATTACAATACCTTCTATTGCGGATGCAAATGTAACTACTGTTGTTCCTGCCTATACTAAAACAGCTTTAACCTTAACTAGTGCACCAAGTATAAGTGCTTTAACTATAAGTGCTAGTGTTCCTTCGACAATTAATTTAACTACTGTAAGCTATACAGATGCTAGTGCGGCAGACGCTTCTGCAGGAACTGTAAGTGCAGTAACTACTGCAAGTGTAGCAGATGCTAATGTAACTACATCAAATTCAGCTATATCTGCATTACCAGCTTATGCCCCAGCAAGTATTAATATGACAGGAGCACCTGGTATTAGCAATTTAGATGTAAGTGAAAATCCTCCAAGTGCACCAAGTATTGTTGATGTAGGTGTAGGTAGTTTAGGAAGTGCACCAGCATATGCACCACCATCTTTGGCATTAGATTTTGGAACATTAAGCGGAACCGATACTACTGCTGGAACTGAATCAAATTTAGGTGTTGATGATTTTATTTATGAAGAAGATGTAGAGTTAGCACAAATATCATTACAAAAAATGGGAGTGCAAATTGATAAATATCAAAGTGATATACAAAATCAATTAAATGAATTTAATGAAAATATGACTGCTTACAATGCTAATGTTCAAAAAATTATGAAACAAGCTGATATGGAAGAAAGTGAATCATTACAAGGTATTCAAAAATATGCACAAGAAATAAACTCATATCAAGCTACAATTAATAAAAAAGTTCAAGAGTGGCAAGTAAACACTGAAAAAGAACTTCAGTTATGGCAAACAAAAAGACAAACTGAATTACAACAATATTCAGCAGATATACAAAATAATTTAAACGAATATCAAGAACATTTAAATGTTTATCAAGTAGAAGTTCAAGAAGAATTAGCTAAACAAAATGTAGCATTAGACAAAGTAAGAACAGATGCTCAAATTGCTGCTCAAAAAGCACAACAAGATGCAGCTGCTACAACTGATGTTGCTAAATTTAATAAAGAAAAAGATTTACAAATAAGTATGGAAGCTAGAGCAAGAGATATGGAAGCAATAATTTCTAATAATAATGCTATCGTAGCTGACTATCAAGCAAGAGTTCAATCTTATGGACAACAAGTTAATGATCAACTACAAGAATATAGAGCTAACTTAGAAAGAGAATTACAATTATTTCAGTTAAAAAGAACTACAGAAATTCAAAAACACCAAAATGATATTCAAGACGAATTAAATGAGTTTAATAAAGATAATGTTCGTTATCAAGCAGAAGTGCAAGAAGAATTGACTAAACATAATACTGCTTTACAAAAAGCTATTGCTCAAGCACAAATAGATGCAGCAGACGCACAACAAGAAAGTGAAATTGCAGCAACTAGAAATTTAGCTAATATGAATAAAGATTTACAAATCAAGTTAGAAGCAGCTGCTAAAGATATGGAAGTTATTATATCTCAAAATAATGCTAAAGTAGCAGATTATCAAGCTAGAGTTCAATCATATCAAGCTCAAGTTGCTGAACAAGTTCAAGAATATCAAGTAAATTTAGAAAAAGAACTTGGATTATTTAATGCTAAAAGAAATACAGAATTACAGAAACATCAAAACGATATTCAAGATGAATTAAATGAGTATCAAAAAGAACTTTCTATATATCAAGCAGATTTACAACATAAAATTCAACAATCAGAGTTAAGTTCTGAAAAAGAAGCAATGGAAATACAACAATATGCAACAGAAGTAGAATCTTATGGACAGCAAGTAGTTAAAGAAGTTCAAAACTTTACAACTAAATTGCAAAAAATTACTACAGATTATCAATGGTATGTAGATCAATATAACAAGGTAAGCCGAGATTTAGTAGAATTTTTATCATACTATATGGTGGTTCCACAAATACAGGAGCAAGGAAATGAAGCTACAGCAAATGATTGAAATGGTTAAGAAGCATCATCCTGAACTTGGAACTAATGAAATTATTCATATGTTAAATCAAGCATCAGATGATTTTTCAGCAAGAACACTAATGTTAGATGAAGCTACACAATTTGACACTGTAGCAAATCAAAGATACTACGGTTTAAAAGCAGAGATATTAGAAATTAAATCAGTAGATTTAGAAGATTCAGAAGGAAATGTTAAAAGAATTAAAAGATTAGTTGGTAGACCAGAATATAGGGACTTAACATAATGCCAAATTATAATTATAGCAAAGTATATACAAGAACTACCAAACAACATGTATGGTGGGTTGAAAGAGATTCAATAGGTCTTGCACTTTTCGATCCATTAGAAAGTGAATCAAGTAGATTTAAATCAGTTGATGAAGTGTTGACGATTACTGTATTTTACTACAAAAAAGCAGAACATTTTAATACTTTAGATTCTGCTTCTTCTAGTATGACAGAAGTAAGTGAGCTCCCTACTCAATTTCATCAATATTTAGTAGATAAGGCAATTCAATTAGGTTATGAAACTAAACCAGAAGGGCTAAATCATGCTAGATATTATTCTAAACGATATGAAGAAGGAGTAAAGGAAGCTAAAATGTTCAAAAACCGTGGTCGTATAAGCGGAATGGTATCCATAAAACAACAGGAGTTTTAATGGCTAAAACTTGGAGAAAAGGACATTTTGGATTAGAGAATTTTCAATCGATATATACAGCTTTAGATGATTTGTTAACTAGTTTTAATGATAATTTATCTGGTAATTTTACAGATAGAAATCAACCTTCAGACCCATCTTATACCAATATATCAGATTCGAGCACTACTTTTACTGATGTAAGTGCAGTAGGTAATCCTACATTTACTGACATCTCTGATGTTTCTAATCCAACATTTACTGATATTTCTGAACCTTCTGATCCAAATTATAACGATATAGGGAGGTCTACATAATGGGTGGAACTTTATCAAAACCAAATCAAATTAAAGATGTATATACAAAATTGGTATTTTTTGATGGAAATAAATTGAAATATGACAATGGAACACAAGATGTTATTATCAATGAAGTAGATAATTTCTCAGGAGATATTGTAGGAGGAGCAGGTATTACAGCTACAACATCTAATGGGCAAACAACAATAAGCGTAACAGACGCTGAAGTCTTGTTACAGAATGAAGACATAAACGGGGGAGTATTCTAATGGCAAATAAAATACAAATACATAGAACTTCTACTTATAATGCTACCAGTGCTCCTAGTTCTCTATCTTATGGAGAGTTAGCATGGGTTAATGGTAGCAATAAATTATATATAGGAGTTCTTCAAAGCAATAACAGTACAGTAAATGTAACTGAATTTAATAGTATAGTAACTGGACAGATTCCAGATTCTGCAGCAGGAACTAAAGGTTTAGTAATAGTTGGTGCAGGAGAAGGAATTGATGTAAGTTATTCATCAGGTACCGCAACAGTAGCTGGAGAAGATGCAACAACATCAAACAAAGGTGTAGCATCATTTAGTTCTGATAATTTTGCAGTATCAAGTGGAGCAGTAACCATTAAAGATAGTGGTGTATCAAATGATGAATTAGCAGGTAGTATTGCTAATGCTAAATTGGCTAATAGTAGTGTTACTATTGGTGATTCAGCTATATCACTTGGTGGAACAGATACAACTTTAACTGGGCTAACAGACCTAGACATGACTGCTGGTAATAAAACAATTTTAGATGGTGTAGGTTCAAACACTTTAACTATCGGTGCAAGTGGAACTACAGTAGCTATTGCTGGTAATTTAACAGTAGCAGGCTCTACAACTACTCTTAACACTTCAACCTTAGATGTTGAAGATATTAATATTACAGTGGCTAAAGGAGCAGCAGATTCTTCAGCTGCAGACGGAGCTGGTTTAACAGTAGATGGAGCAGGAGCAAGCATCATATATGATCACACAGGAACTCAATGGGAGTTCAACAAACCTGTTGAAGCACAACAAGGTTTTGTAGATACAACTTTAGACTGCGGTACTTATAGTTAATATAGGATTAAGAGATGGCTAATGTTTTAAAAATTAAGCGAGGCTCTAGTGTACCTTCTAGTAGCGATCTAGCTGTTTATGAGTTAGGATATAGAACAGGAACAACTGAACTATATATTAACGATAATGGCACTTATCGTCAATTAGGAGGTGCATCCAGTGGAGCTGTAGATTCTATAGCTAACTTTTCTAACAATAGACTTCTTACAGCATCTGATGCCGATTCTATTAATGGCGAAGCCAATCTTACTTTTAATGGAAATAAGTTAAATATTGAAAGTTCTGAAAATGTTGTATTGGAAATTGATAGCACAAGCACTTATACTTTTATTGATTTAAAAAATGACGATGATAATAGAGTTCAACTTGGTAATGCAAATGATGGAGATTTTATCGTTAGAACTGCTGATGCTATAAGATTAATTGTAGATAGTTCAGGAAA
>CEUI01005593.1_pt1 | contig 43381 bp, 26 predicted proteins | sample 531411 | NCBI WGS metagenome assembly CEUI01 (sample SAMEA2622841, study PRJEB7988) | marine metagenome | isolation source: saline water (ENVO:00002010), including
ATCTTAAAAGCAGGCTCGTTGTCAAGCAAATATTGCAAAACAACTTGTTTTGCTTTTTGTCCTCTTGGAACTTTAATGCCGGCATGTTTGCGGGCTGACGTAGAGCCGATAAACTTTGGCTCCATATTAAACATCTCATACACAAGCCACGATACAATACCGTTAAAGCGCGTAAGAGTTGACAAAGTTTTTGCAGATGACTTGCCTCCCATAAACATATGGAGGGATTGCTCAATGTAGATGTTGGAAATTGGATGATCAGACTCTACTTCCATCCAGTGATCTTCGCGATCGTATTGATAGTTGTCCATGAGATTAAAGAGAGCTTCTTTTATTCTTTCTGCTTTCTCAAATAAGTTTTTGTATTTACGCAAGTCAACCGAATCATAAAAAACAATTTCGCCTTCTGCGACGATTGCAAAGCCGGTAATACTAGTAGATACGTCTATTCCTAATATCATAATAATATTATACTATATGTCTAACTTTATTTTAAATGCATAATCTCTGTCATCTTCTTTGAGCACAGGATTAGCCAATGTAGCAATACCAATCAAATTCTTTTTATCATCATAAATACCAATTCTAGATACATAAACTTGTCTTTTAAATGGCGCATTGTACCCAACATGACTAGAGCTGACAGTGTTTTTTATTAATATGTCGGAAGCTTCTTCATATACAGCTGAAGATGAATACGCTACTCTAGATTGCCCATATGTTAAAAATGTTGGATTATTTGAATAATTAACTTGGCCGCGTTTAGCGTGCGCAAACATTGTCATGACTTGTGTTTCGGTATGCCCTTTAAAAGAGATATCAAACGAAGCGCTTGAAAAAGAGTTTCCTGTGGTTGTTCTAACATTTGCGCCGTCCTGGGCGCCAGCTGCAAAATCAATCCATTTGGGATTCGTTGCGCTTGCACCGGGACGAAATACTACTGATTCTCCATTTAAAGCCCATGAGCCCGTTAACAAAAACAAACCTTCATCATATAAAGCGACTCCTGCAATAGAACCGCTATTTGGACTTCCATAAGGCCCAGTTTGTACAAGTTCACCATTTTGTCGAGTGTCTTGCAGTTCTCCGATTAAAGAGCCGCTATAATAAAACCTTAGCGATACTGTTCCTGGTTTAATTTTAGTGCCATAAAATATGCTTGGCACCGACACCAAATTTAAAGCCTGAAGATTTTTATTCCACCCAGACGTTGGCCATGTTGAAGATTTAACGGCATAATGCATACTGCGGCCTTTATAAAAATTCAATCTATTTCGAAGAGCAACATAGCGATTATCATATGTGCCTGCTGACGATGAGGGAGTTGCGATGTATCTTCTTGTTATAGATGCCTTAAGAGGATAAGAGCCTGTAATAACTTCCGCATATGCAAATTCATTTTGATACGTTGTCGCATCTGTAGCTTGAAATCCTGCTGCGGTTCTGAAGCTTGATCTTGCGCTATCTTTTGTAATAAAAGGATATATTATACCTCTGTCTTTTACTTCAAATGGTCCTACAGTGCGATTAGTAAAAACTTCAGGCCTATCAATGTTATACTCATAAAGACTTAAGAATCCAGAGCTTGCCGTTGTGTCCATTTTTAAGTTTGATCTAATGTCTGCGACAGCTCCAGTCTTGTACATCGTCATTGTACCAGACTGGTTTGGGATGCCGTTGTAATAAATATCACCGTCGTAGATTGTGAAATAAACTTGGGGATATGCCTTCATAGTATTTAAAAAGACATCTTGATCCCCAAATTTTTTAAAAGACATATTAATAATCCAATCGGACGCGGATAGTTATATCGTTTGTAGGATCCTTTCTTAATGGTTCAGAGAGCTTTGCAGTAGCTAAAAGCTCATTGCTGCTATTGTACAGTCCGATTGTGGTAATATAGGCAACAGGACTATCAGATGCTACAGACTTAACAATGATTTTGCTGCCACTAACATACGTTGGATTGGCACTGTAGTTATATTTGTTGTGGGGCACTCGGCAGAAGTAAATCTTCGAATTGATTTCGGTTGTATTATTAAACGAAATATTGTACAGGCGGTGCCTAATAGCATCGCATGCTCCTGATATTGCGGCGCCGGTCAATGCCTGATTGATTGTCTGATTTCCGAGAGAAGGATGCTTGTAGAAATCTGCAAGATTAACGCCGGAGCCAGAACCTTGCATACTAAAAATAGAACTAGTAAGGATTGCAATACCGGCCTGGTAGAAAACAACTCCGAAACCGCGTGTATGGGAAACCCCTTGATAACCAGAGCGCGGGCCATAGTCTTGACTTCCAGACGCATATAAAACACCATAGTCTCCCCCTAAAGTATTTTTAGTATTCGTTCCAGAAGCAGAAGCTGATTTATCAGTAAGAGTAACCAAGCAAGGTTGGCCGGCCTTCGGGCCCGAAAAAGAACCCGACCAAGAACTAGTTCCAAAAACCATGCTAAAAGTTCCCGGCTTGATCTGATCTTTTGTCAATAAACGAGCAAAATCAATCATGATTACTTCTTTCATTTGGTTATCATTATTGCCAAAATCTAAATCCGATTCGAAAATCTCAACCACATTGTTGGAGCCCGTATAGCCTAATAAAACCTGAGCAAACTGATTGTATAGATTAATTTTCTTTTTCTGCTGTACACGGTTAGACGAGCCAGAAAGAGCTGAGCCTTCATCGTAACCCACAGTAATATCAAAAATATGGTTAGCTGAAGAGCTTAGATATGGGTAGTCATAAACCGACTGAAACATTCCGTGGGTGTAGTTCTTAATATTTCCACCACCTGTCAAGGTGCCGTATGTTCCACTTGCAATAGTTCCAGTAAGCGGAATAGATTCATGCAGCAATGTCGTAGTTGTCGTGACATCTGTGTTTAAATCTATAGGTTCGTAATTGTAGGGCATTTAAAATCTCCGATTCTTTAATTTGATAATCTTGCTATTCTTATAGGAATTTGTAAACTTGTTCCAGTCGTCGTCCCAGCTATATATACCATTGTGTCTATAAGATCATAAGTATATGAGCTTCCAGCTGCAACTGTTTGGTTTAGTCTCCCATAATCAGTATACAAAGAAGAACGAGTTCCGCCAGATTCTGTAGCCAACTCTGCCGCAACAGAAACATTGAGAGCACCAATAACAGCACGAGGTCCAGATATAGCAGAAATGGTGGTAGCAGTATTAGTATCTGGCAGATAAATCAAGTTAGGAATTGTTCTGCATGTATACTCATTATAGCCGTCTAAATTTTTAGCAGCAGTCGAGGCCGCTACTGATGTAACACTAATGTTGGCCGTTAAAGTGTTACTGCTGTCGTTTTTGAACACAGAATTTCTAGTGATCTGCATAACTCCATTGATAAATTTATTATCGGCAGAAACCACAATGTTGTCATCAACAAGATTTAAATTTGTAAGGTAAGTAAGGCGATTATTAGCAGTTGCGGAAATATCAGTTGTGTCAAGGCCAAGCTCAAAAAGAATATTCCGCGAGTTATTGCTCCCCGCCTGTATAACATAAGGCGCGCCGGCAGTTGTGCCTCCAAAATCTTCCTCAAGTTTGCTTTTTGTTGCCGCATTAACAGCTATATAAAAAACACTACCAGTTGCGTTTAACGATTGATCGACTAGTTCATTGACAACTCCAGAAGGCATATATAAAATTTCATTATTACTAAAGGACAGTAGTCCATAATTAATAGAGGCTGCAGTTGTGGTAAGTGGTTGAAAAATAGGCGTCTGCATTATTTCAAGATCGTAATACGCAGATCCTGACGCGTGATTCTTATCATACAGTGTATAATTAATTTCGTCATCACCAACGGCAAATTTAGAGATTCTAAAATTACCATCTGCCATGCGTTTTCTACCGAGTTCAGTAAGTACAGCGTCTAAAATGATGTCGCCTGAATTGTCTAAAAAAGCCATTTATTATTCCTCTCTTTACATAAATAGTAAATATTTTATTTGTTCTCCATAAAGTTATGAAGTTTATGTGCCACTATATCTCAAAATTTTAATAGGGATTGTTAATGTAGACATTGAAGATGCGCCTTGAACATATACAGAAGTTGATATAACATCGAATTTGTTAGAGCCGCCTAAGATTAACTGATCAGTCTGTCCAAAAATTGAATACTTTTGATCGGCAGTAGAGTTAGAATCTTTTGTCAATTCATCAAACAATTTTACATTAAATGCCATGATTGAACCTCTTGGGCCACCAAACACTGAATAAGTAGATGTAAGCCCTGTCTCGTTTTGAAAAATTTTATTATGCGCGGCAACTCCAATATATGAATTATAGTTGTCGATTCCGCTATCTAAAGATGTATGCGGAGTCTCTGTTAGTGGTTCAAAATTTGAATATAAATTATTTCCTAAATCATTGTAAAAATAAGAATCAGGACTTGAGACTAATATTTTTTCAACAAATCTGCTGTCTACGGAAAGAATCATATATCTGTCTAATAAGTTTAAATTAAGTATAAATCGATCACGACCAAGCGAATCATCAGGCACAGGATATCCCTTAGCTTCTTGTATTCCTGATTCAACAAAAATCTTATTATCAGTCAATGAATAATTAACTATATGAAATTGTTTATTACCTAGCGAATCTTTAATTTTTTTAGATGTCTCTGCATTTGCAGCAAGAAAAAAACTTCCTGTTCCAAGGGGATGCAATTTGGTGCTGTCTTTTAATAGCGTGTTGGTATCAAGCTGCGGTATATACATAACATCATCACTTTCAAAATTTAGCAGCCCATAATTAATATTTGCATATTGTGAACCAAACGCTTCCAACAGAGGCGTGGCCTCAATCTTGCTTTGGTCGCCGGCTGGATTACTAATGTCAAATAACGTATAATCAATTTCATCATCACCAAGTGCAAACTTTTTAATTTTAAAGTTACCTTGTGACATTCTTTTGCGACCAATATCGGTCAGAACCGCATCTAGTATAATATTTCCTGAATCGTCTTGAAAAGCCATTTTTATCTCTAATAATTATGCATCTTTAATGTTATATACTACATTTATATCTATTTTTTCACCTGTTTTACGAGATGTTAAACGAAATTTGAATTTTTTGCCGAATATTGAATCATCTGACTGCCCTACGGTAAATTTATCATACTCTTCGTATGCATTATTATCATAGTCAACCTCAGTATCGTCCATTGTAACTTGCGCAGTTGTAGGCAAAAACTCAATAAGTTTTTTGAAAGGAGAAGAAGGCTCACTTGTAGTTGGAGACGATAAATCAGATTCTGTGAGCGTATTAAATAGCGCATATTTATATCCACCGTCGTCTACAAGTTCGCATTCATAAATCAAAGTATTGTGACCAACTACATTATTTTCATTTCTGAAGTTAAATAAATAATAGATTTTTTGATTTGTCGGTATTTTCTCTTCGTAAAAACAATTGGACAATTTAAACTCTGATGATTTAATATTTAACATTTTTTCTTTTACAAAATGCTCGCTAAAGTCCGATATGCTTGCTGGTCTTTTTGACATTCTATAAATTCTTACTGCAGTTGGCTTGGAAACACTGCTGTTTGGAATAACGTCATTTATAAGCAGACTGTTGGACTCTAAATAATTTTGACTATATACAACTTGCTGTGAGTCTAATGGTTCAGATATTTTCTTTGGTGAATAAGATTCATGCTGCGCATAAAAACCAATGACTTGAGAGTTATTCATTCTTTGAAAAGGTGTAATATCAATAGTAGACGGCGGATTATCAAGGACAGTTAGAGGCTTAAATAATATTGGAATTTCTAATAATCTAACAGACGGCTCAAACGATAAACTAAAATCAGCCAAATATGGATGCTGTGAGCTTACAATAGTATCTTGAATCGCAGAGCCTGAAAGCACTGAACTATCATATTCCCACACTGAAGAATCATGTACTGCCTCACCGAAAATATTCGATGTTGGGGCTCCGGTTTCTGCGCTATAAAATTGTAAACAATAGTTAGTGTCACCAGAAGATATGTCAGGCTCTGCCAACTGCTTACTGATGCTAAGATCGGAATAGCGATAATCTGTAGAAACCGCTATAACATAAGCAAATATTTCATACTGATATGTCTCTCCATATTTAACCTGCGAATCATAGAACACCAAGGTATTGAAATCATCAGAGGCATTAGATATATCTTGTCCATTATAAAAGATAAAATTTTGCACCGGCGTTACATTGCCATTGAGCACTTTTGATTTAGAGATCCTATACGCTACGATTTCGCTATGGTTAGTTTCATCGGCCAAATTTAACATCTCTGATAAATACATTTTGCCATCGCCGAGATATGTATCAGATGAAAACACACCACTAGATTCTATAAAATCATTTAAAGAATTAAGCATTCTAAGGGCCGGCAATGTATGTTGATATCGATAAGTGCCGTTTGAATTTATCAGCTCTTCTCTCACAGAATCCAAGCCGCCCATTAAATCAAAATTTTGTAAGTTTGTAAATGGCGCATTTCTTAAAGAAGTTAAAATCAAATTATAAAAATTTACACCATTAAGAGGCGAATCGAGCGTATTAGATATATCCGCCACATTATTATCCGAATCAAAAAGAACTCTCATTGACTCAGCTGTATATGCATAAGAATCAGGCACTCCATCGACGAAAGCATTTTTAATCGCCATAAGTAAATGATTTTCATACCCAGATTCTTGAATCAGTTTAGACAGCTCTAAAGGGGTATCAACCGGGATACTTAACTTAGCTAAATATGGCATTGTTTTTGTCACATTTCTTGTGACCGATTTGTCAAATAATAAATATTGAGAGTTAGAGTTAAACAACAAGTTTTGTGTTGCCAGGTTTAAATAACCTTCAGTAGAGGCAGATAATTCATTTTCAATTACGGAAGATGTTATATAGTTTTTAAAATTAACTGTTTTGTCCATGTAAATAACTCGATTCCTGGTATCACTTTCTTTTAAATCATACAAAGGCAAGTATCTTGTTTTTTGTGGCTCGAATAAAACTTTTTCATAAAATGCTGTATCTTCTACGCTTATAAAATTTCTCATATTTTCGTTCATCAGGCCAGATCTTTCTGGATAAACAAGCATATTATAAAAATTTGGTATATAAAGTTCACTTTCTAAATTTTCTACATGACGCTGATATTCAGAAAAATAATAGTTATATTCATATGACAGATTGCATGATTTATAATCTGAATAATCTTCTCCTACAATATTTTTAAGATCTAGCAGTTCGTATGGCAAACTTAAATTCCATTTTGATGAGTTAAAGGTTCCATTTTTGATAATCTCTGCATAAGACGATGTTCCATAAGAGCCCCCAAGTAGTTTAGCTCGCCACATTTCATCATCTTCTATATTATCAGGATTTCCAATAAGTCGATACGACGTTTTCAACGTAGGAAAAATAATAAGCGAGCTACCTGTAGTGGCGATTTCTGGCGCCAATATGCTAGAAACTACAGCGTTAAATGAATCTGCAGTTAAATCGCCGGTAGAATCCGTTTCTGATTTAAAATCAACAAATGATAGTTCGGAAGATTCTTCACCCTCAACTGTTAAAAAAATTGCTTGAAAATAATTTCTCAATGGATCGCCAGAGCCTGTCAAAATATCTGTAGATACAAATACGCTATCTCTAGTTAATGATGTTGCCATGTTAATAACCTGTTTGAGTAGTACCAGCGGTTGCTGAAACGCCAGCAGAACTAGTAAAAATAGTTGTTAAAGATTTTGTTGTAGACATAGATGAAAAATTATTTTGGGAAAGCCTTTCGGGTTTGATTTGTGTAAATATAAATCTTCTCATTGCAGAAGATTGAACAACCTCTTCCGCAAGAGAGCCGATAACGCTGCTATAAATAGACTCTGAAAAAGTGTTTGTAAATCCAAATCTTTCTTTAAGTCCGCTTATTTCATTTGACGAATATGATGCCGTATATTCAACAGGATTTCCGGCGTCGTTGAAGAAATCACCCTCAGTTACTACTGGCTCGTCAAAATCGCTCATTGTTCCAAAAAGTTCAATAAACTCATTCTGGTCATCGTAAGTGGATATATATGGATACGTTTCGACAACAATCGCAACATCACTATCAGCAAGATTTTCAACTGTTGAATCAGAGTAATCATACAAAACCACAAAATCTGGACTTTCATAAAACCCATTTGAGGAAAGATTATTGATAGAATTTATTATGCCGATAGTTCCGTCACCTATAATCTGCTCTTCAACTATTTGTTGCAAAGCGGCTGGTGTTATTTCCTCTTCTCCTGGGCCTCCAAAATCAGAATCAACTAAATCTTGTTTGCTTATACTTCCTGGATCTAAAGTAAGTCCCATAAAAATCTCCTATTTTTTAAACTGTTTTAAAGTTTTTTCACTACTATTAACTACATTTATTTCATAAAAAGCGGCGGCTATACCTATTGTATTATTCGTTTTAGGCACAGCTTGATGATTTCTTTTTTGTACTGCCTGCGATGGCTCTTCATCGAGAACATAGAAAGCGTCGTTATGATCTGGAAATTTATCACTCGTTGGTATACGTTTTGATTCCATTGTTTTGAGCTTATTTATATCAACAATATTTGGATTGCTTAAAATATTTCCTTTATCTCTCATTCCATCTAGCAATGAATAATCAGAAGAGTTAGAAGAATCAACGAACGAAAGACCAAGCGATTCAATCATTTTGCGTGCCTTATCATTAACAGTAACATCACTATTTTGAGGTTCCATAGTTTGATTAGCTTGAAAAAACTCTATTGATTTTAAAACTTTAGCAGAGTCAGTGCGGGCGCCGTCTACGACTTTACCACTTACTATTCTTTTGTTTCTTTTGATCGTATACTCAGCTGTAAAATTTTTGTTTTTAAGGTCTGACTTGGTAAACTTGTTGACTGGCATTTTTGCTCTCCTTATTTTTTAATACTACATAACATTTTGAACGACTAACTCTACGTAATCTTTCATAGTGCCATCGGGCAAGTCCGAGCCCTTATTTAAATTAAAATAATTTAACAGAATATCACCAACCACCTGGATTGTTGATCCAGGCGGCTCTTCTGGCGGGTTTCCAGTCATATAGCCCGTGCCGCCACTGTTGTATTGACTTTGGCCAGATTCATTTAATTGATCAATGGCATCACTTGCCTTTAAAGTGTTTGCAACATATCTGTTTTCAGCAAAATATTCAGCTACTTTACTGTAGTAAAGATTTGCTATTCTTACTTGATCGTACTCTCCGTTGTCGCCGTCTGGATCTCCCTCTATAGCGCCATAAGTTGCTAATATGTTCCAAACAGACGGAAACACTCCAAGTTGATTGTCGCGACGAGAATCAGTAGCAAATAAGGCGCCAAAAAGACCGTCCATGTCAACGGTGGTGGTCTCACCGGTGAGCTGAACCCTGTTCATATAATGTTTGATAGACTCCCACATTATATCATAATATTCTTGTATTTGCGACATCATGTAATCTTCAGTGGTATAAGTTTGTACTAAGTTTTGGAAGTCTACATCTGGTAGCGGATAAAAAATGTTTCCTGTGCCTCCAAAGCTAAGATCTTCTGCCTCAGAAGAAGAATCCATTATTGAACGAACTACGCCTTCGGTTTCTCCATAATGTTGCGAAAATAGAGAAGTGTATCTATCATTAAAATTTTGCAGGTATTCTAAATCGCCAGATTCAGGCGATATTTGTTCACTAATCTTAATAGCCTCTAAAACAATAGTATCTCTATCGCCATTCCAAATATTGTATAGCAAGTCTAAATGAAAATTATATAATAGCGGAGCGATAATCCATGGGGCGGCGGCTGTGTCTGGATATTCTTCTGCCATGGCAATGCCGAAAAAATCATTAAATTGGCCGTCAATATTATTATAGCTGCAAAACTCATTGGCAGCTCCAACATATTTTAATAGCTCAAAGCCTTTTACAACATATTCATATGTAAGTGTGTTGTAGATTTCTTTAGTATAATCTCGCAGGCCTGCTTCCATATATATAAAGTCATTATCTCTGTTGCTAAGATGATATCCCCCATCGCTTCCTAAGATGTGACTAGTTTGAAAACACATCATTCGATAGTCGCCTAATCCAGCTGCAGTATTGAAATTTCTTAACAACAATTTTGGATAATAAGTCACTGTGGATACTGAAGGTTCTGAATATGTTAAGGGAAAGGATGTTTTAACAGCATCATCAAAAACATCGCTATAAGTAGAAAGAAACGAGCTGTCGAAACCAGGATATGTATCCTCTAAAGTGCTAGCGTACTGTGTCGTATGAGCCAACAACAGTGACACACCCGAAGAAGGAAGCCCATTGCCTTCGAAAGTGGGCGGAACAGCAGTGTCCCACTGATATCTGAAAAGCTTTATGTTATCAAGTTTAAAATGTTCATTGGTTATTGATTTTCCAAAAAATTGCTCTATCTTTCCAATGTCAAACACTTTTGATAGCACGCTTTTAGTTTTAAGAGCTTTTTCATAATCAAACAAAACAAAACTTTCATCAAATGAAACATAAGATTCTTGATCTGCAAAAGATTCCATAGCTTGAGCTTCTGGATTTTGATTATCAAAAACGCCATTCCTGTGCATGATCATATTTTTAACGTAGATATAGTCGTCTTCTTCGGAAGTTCCAATATCAGAATAGTCAGGGCGAGTCCAGGTCGAAACATCTCCTCTTTCTCTCATGTCTATGACTACAGGCGTTGATATCAAAAATCTCGACAAAAAAGACTCCTCTTCTTTGATTTGATTGTTTAATCTTAAAATAGTATTTGATACTTTTCTATACCATGCATTTAAAGAAGTGTTTGATACACCCATTGGGAAAGTAGCTCTATATTCGTTTAATTTCAACAATAGCTCATTCGACTCTTTAAATGTAGCTAGTATATAAGCAAGACTGTTAATTGCTTGTTGAAAGTCTTCTTCGGCAACTGAGCCTATAAATTGCGAAAAAGATGTTGTCATTTGCTCAAATGTTACGTTTTCAGTAGTGTAGAAAGTTCCGTCAATAGTTTGAATAGGAATGTTATAATAAGCGGTGCCCCCTTCAGTCATATATAAAACAGTTTTTTCTTCAATGGGGGCGCCGTTACTAAAAACTTGCTGGTACGAAAGGCCTGATATCGAAGCTTTATAGAGCTGGCCGATTCCAATATTGTCCAAAACAGATGCTTGTATTCTAGTAAAAAAATCATCAACATTTAAATCAATAGCAGAAGAAAATGCAAATAAAGTCAGATTGCTTCTTAATGCATTCAAAAACTCCAAGCTGGGGCGCCACATAGAGTAATCGTTCCACAAAGTAAATCGAAGCGGAAAAGTTGTAATATATTTATATATTTTTTGATTGTTTACAATTTGTTTGCTCGCATATTCGAACTCTGACAGCTCTCTCTCCATGGCCCAATAAGCTTGCTCGCCAGACACATATGCGTTTGCCCTATACGTTGGAAAAATAGACACAGTATCATCTGCGTAAAAAACATCGCCTCCCCCCATATTCAGAGTTTGTTGGAATATAAATGTATCATATGTTGTCGGGACGTATTTTAGTATACTTTCTTTTGAAGAAATTATTCTTTTTACAGGCGACAAGAATCCATCAGCATTAAGAAGAGTAAAATCGTTATTATATGCGTCGACGCGCGAGCTATAGCCTTCTAACATCGGACTGCAATAGAATTTTATATCTGAGAGACTATCTAAGTGCTCTTTGATAGATTTTTCAGGTGGCAAGTTAAAATATACAGCCAGCGTTATTTGCATATAATCAGTATATATTTTAACTTTGTCAACATATGGAACTGGCAAATGCCTGCCTAATGTTAAGTTAATGTTTTCTCCAAAATCTATTGACATATTTCAGGCTCCGTAACTTCTCCATAAATATCAACAAAAGCTCTTTCATCTTCTGACTCGGCTTCATCGCATTCAAAATCTACATCAATATAGTATGATTTTTTATTGTATACGTCTAAAGATCTGCATGCAATGTTTCTATCAACAAAGTTATCTTGATTTACAACAAAGTAATAGCTCACACTAGAAGTAGTTATATTTTCAGCGCTTACCAATGATGGTATAGGGGGACCTCGATCAGGAAAGTATTCTTGAATTTTAACTAAATCTAAATAATTGTCAGGTATCATGCCGCCTTTAATGCTTGTGTGTTTATTTGGAAAATATTTTCTTTTAAGTGTGTCGCTTGTAGAGCCGGAAACGATTTCAAAAATTTCAAGATCAAAGTTTTCAGTTAAGAGCGCCGTATTAAGTTCCTCGACATATAACATTAAATTATCAGGTATCAACTGGACTGCATGTCGATCTTTAAATGGGCGCGACATATACACAAAGTCTCTAATGTCTTCCGATAAAAGCATATCCGCTGTATTAAAAGGAACAATCTTTTTTTGATAGTTTAATTCTACATTAACTTGAGGAATTTTATAAATTGTTTGATTATTTTTTACCTCTTCTTGCGAAGAAGAAAGAATACGCCCTCCATCTAGTGAGACGATTTTCCATCCAGGAGCCACATTAGTATCGCCTTCTAAAAAAGCATCGCCAATCATTTGATCATATCTTTTAGATTCTCTGCTCAACGGTACCTCTATAGCTTCTACATCTCCAAGAAAATAACTTCCCGGTGTCTCGGCATCAGCTGCAGCATAATCTGTGTCCTCTGTACTTCCTATCAATGACGTATCTGAATCAATGTTGTGAAACAAAACCAATCCTTCAATGTATGGAGTCTCTTCTTTTATTCTTTTATGAATGTCATTCTGAGATTCAGTAATGCCAGCATACTGTCCATCATACAATATGTTATCATCAAAAAAAGCATAATAAGTTGGTTTAAAAGTACCATTAGAAAGAAGTCTTTTGCCATAGGAAGTAAGCTTTAAGTCATAAACCTGTTCTTTTTTATTTAAAAATACTGCCATTAGTAATCAACCTCCGTGTTACTTTGGCCGGCCGGGGCCCTTGAATTTTGCGAGCCGGCTTGTGCCGAATTATTGCCGGCCCTTGTATTAGCACTAGCAAGCGGGGTGGCAAGAGTTCTATTACCTGTTGCTGTTGCAGTGCCTGCTGTAGATGTTTGAGCTTGAATCGCGGCGCTTGCTGAGTCTGTCACTTCTGAGGCGCCTGTTGAGTCTGTGCGGCCGTCGCCAGAATACAAGATCTCGGTATCAATTTTGATTCTTTCAATAAAGGACATAAAATCATATGGCCAGTTATATGCAAGATTATATCCTGTGCTAGCATCCTCTGTATTTCTGCCGATTGTAAACGGCACAGTGCCAGCCGGAGTTGTTATATAATCGTAATAATCGCTTTGTGATCTTTGCTTAACTTTAAACACCATCCAGCGCAAATATTCATTATCTGAAAGGTTTTGTTCAGATAGAAGCTCGGTGGTGAGAAGCTCATGGCCAACTTCAGCATAATCTAAACTAAACTTCTTATTGCGAGGAGAAAGATTTTGCCACATATAAGATAAATCATCTTTATCAAATGCAAATTCAAACTCAAAAATATACATCGCAATTGGCTGGAGATCTCGATTTGTAACAAAATCAAACTCAGGAGGCATTATGTAATCTTTCATTTTATCTATTTGTCTCCTGATTGAAGTGCCGGCGGCTTCTAATGAATCGCCAGTTGCGCTACCAACTGTATTAGATAGCGCGGCTTCGAATCTTTCTTGCGGAATACTTATAAACTGTTTAGAGGTTTCATTAGTAGAAGTTTTATTAGCTGTTGTAGGCCCAGCTGTAACAATATAGGGAACCGCAACTACAGCTTCTTTGACTATCAAACTGTCTTTCAGTTCGCCTAATCTGGCTTTATTGCCACTAGAATCAAACCCCAATAATGTACTCAGCGATTTTGCATTATTTGATACACTTGTTCCTTCTGTGGGGTCAAATTCATTATAAACACTACCTGTGTTGATAACTAAATGGTTATATTTTAACCATTGGTTTGGAATATCGCCAATTTCCATAAATATTCCTTTGTTTGGATTTGGCTCGATGATTCCAAATTGGTGCCACATTCCCCTAGGGACCGACGCAGAGCCGAACGTTGGCATTGAAATCTCTGAGCTTGTTAATTGTCTGGCGCCCAAATCATTGAAGTTGAGCATAGGAGTTTCAAATTTTGGCTCAATGATCCATTTTTGAGCAGTTGTCGTATTTCTACTCAACAGTTCGGCACCAAATTTATCTGTTTCAACTAGGTCAACAGACTCAACGCCAAATAAGTTAAAACTCGCGCTAGCTTGCATAGAGTTTTTATTAATATTTACTCCGCTATAAATACTTATCAACGGATAAGTTTGTGGAGCGATCGTAACAACAGCACTAGGATTGACTATATCATTATTGGTAAATATAAGTGGTGTGCGTTCGCCAGATGCGCCGGCTACAGAGTCTGGGCCTCCTATACCTAGCGACGAAGATTGTCTTAGTGCACCGCTAACATAGCCCGCATCAAATCTTAAAAACGAAGCTGTAGTTTCTGATAAAATTTTAGCAAGATTATATTTCGTGTTCCCTTTGGGTCTGAATATAAAGTCGACCCAAGATTGACCATCATAATAAGGAGGAGTAAAGGCTGGATTATGCCCAGTAAAACTATCGTAAATCGTACCACCAACACTTGATGAATAATATGAAGCCGAAGCATAATGACCACAACTAAGGCCAGCTATATCAGGACCAAAAGCCGATGGTCTACTATACATCGTGAACGTTTCTCTATAGTTTGCTTTTTGAGGATCTTGCGGTAATGGATAGCTGGCGCCAGTAATATAAACTACCCGATCGGCAGTCGAAGACGAAAGGGCAGCTGCTCCATATCTTGTAAACGCGCTGCCGCTAGCTCCAAAAAAGTTATAAGATCCGCTTTCACGACTATAATCGCGAGATCCTGTCATAGAGCGATATATTTTCAACCTGGCCATGTAAACTTCACCAGAGCTAAATTCCATTTCATCTCTAACAGGCTGAGATTCTAATCTAGTAAAAGCAGATTGCTGTAAGTAAAAACTTGCAACACCGCCAAGAAAATTACGAGTCATTAAGCTGTAAGACGGGCCAGCGGAACCATCCCATGAGGATGTAGTATCCAACATTGAACTAGACGGGTGGCTGTCGAGATCGTATAAATCAATACCGCGCAAATATTGCTCGGGATAAATAATTGTCTCAAACGGCAATCGACGATCAAAAAATGTTTTATTTCTATTAAGATTTAATCTGGCATATGCCGTATTGTCGCCAGATCCGGCGGCGCCTGGACTATAAAGTGTCGAACCTGTGCGAGGTGTAATAGCCCAGTTAGACGCGTTTTTGAAATCAGTAGTATTTGGGTTGCCATAAAAATGTTTAATGAACTTAGTTGGCGAATCTACAATCGGCCAGTCCACCGCCATGCCAGATTTAATAGCGTTATACAAAATACCAGGAGCAAACAACGGCTGAAGTAGCGGCTTAGCCATACCACCGGAAAGATGCAGTAATGCGTTGCCAGTAGCTGTTTTCTCTAAAGATGAGCCGCCAACAGTACCTCCTTTACAGGAGCCTCTTATTCCATCTACATAATCTGTTTTAAATTGATTTGCCAGCTGAAGTGTTCTTTCCGCTGGATAAAATCCTTTATAAGGCATGAACTTAATCGACGCACTGCAGACTAATTTTATTTCTTTAGCTTTTAATAGTGTTTCAGCTTTAATATTCATGAAATCTTGCAAGAAATCAGAGTTTGAATAATCAATATAAAACGAAGCAGTACCATTAGTAATTGTGGAACTGTTTGTGTTAGTTCCCACTATTTCAAATGTATCTGATTTTCCATTATTAATAACACCTGTTTCTAAATAATCAGTAATGTGATTACTGATAATAAATTCAGGAACCGTGGAGAAGCCCTGGGATTTAAGTTTTAAATCTGAGTTAAACTCTGCATAATCATTATACCATGGCGAACTTTGAGAGACTATAAATGTATTAACATTGTTGGTTCCAACTTTTCTGATTACACCAGCCAAAGTGCCGGCCTCCCAAACTGCTTCGCCAGCCATCGACATGTCGCGTTGACTTGCAGCTCTGAAAGGTGAGTTGCTAAAAGCTTGAGAACCTGTTTCGGGGATTTTCATACCGCTAGAACAAACAACTGATGTTGGTGTAGTTAGTTGTTGCTTTCTTGCATAAAGAGCAGCAGGAAATAAAGTCTGTACTCTATTAGCTACAGCGCCAGCGCCATAGGCTTGGCTTCCTGCGCCGCTTAAATATGAACTGTACGTATTTTGAAGCTCTCCCGCGGCCCCTTCGGACAACACATTAGCTTGTCGTATGGCTTGAGAATTGCTAGTTAATCCAAAAGCCGGGACACGCGTGCGAGTTAAGAAATCATTGGGAGCATCTAAAGCAAAGCAACTTTGAGAAAGATGACGATTTTGCGCAACATTAAAATAAACACCAAAGCTGTTAGACAACGCAGAACCTACTGTCTGGCGATCTGCTCTTCTTGTTCTCCAAAATTTGTTATCATAGTTTAGTCTTTGTGTTGAGTGAGATAGAAACTCATTTCTTTGAGATGGAAAAATGTTTTGCGAATATTGAACCCAGTTGAGAGCGTTGCCAAGCTCGGAACTTATTCCGATTTTTATCGATTGTTCAAAAGGAGTAATAAAATCTGTTAGTGATATATTAAACTTATTATTCATGTATGAAGTGTTAAAATATATCTTTTCATTTGTATAAGAACCTTTTAAAGTAAATACGTCTCCATTAGTGTTTTTTATGCTAACCATGCCTGTACGGCCTCTCAACGACACAGGAGGCATATCAAACGTATTAGGAGTTGTCGAGCCAATATTTGTTATAAGCTTGTTGTTTCTTTTTTGATATCTCACAAGCGGGTGATAATCTTGACGAACTTGTTTCCATGTTGGCCACCCATAAGGACCGTGACGATTTAAAAGAAGCGAATTTAGTGCGCCAGCTGTTCCAGCATCATTGGTAGTATCAATAGATGTTGGATTAATGTAATCTGAAATTACAGAGCTTGAGCCAACTGTATTAGTGGCAGTGTAAAGTTCGTCTACAACATTTGTATTCAATCCAACAAAATCAATAGGCGCAAACTGCTGTTGGCCTCCGAGACCTGCGACAACAAGTGCGTTGTTTCCAAAAACTCTTTTATTTGTACTTGTGTTATAAAAACTTCCAAAATCAGACGATGTTACAAAATCATATGCATCTACTATTCCACTAGAGTTGGATATTTTAAAATTAGATGGTGTAAACCCATACCCACCTTTAATATCAACAACAGAGCCAGTAATCCATGCATACTGTTTTGTCATTCTCGGAATCTGGTGTTTAACAAAAAAGTTGTCGTAAAACGAAGAAGTAGAGAAGGTCGGCGTATCAACAGTATTTATTATTTTTGAAACACAGCCCGCTAAAACAGCTGGGGAGGTGGTGTTAAATGCCATAGGATTTGCGGAGCCGGTTTTGCTGATCGGCATAAACAACAGTTCGTTAGCAACTCCGGTGATTTTATTAGATGCAGCTAAAGCTCCTGGATTCGAGCTGTTGATAGCTTGCGTTCCGGCGCCATCTCCCATTCGAATCCACTCCCACAAATCAGCTGAAGAGCTTTCATATGTATTAGAAGAAGTAATGTCACACGGAACTCCGCCATTGTAAATTTCAGAAATTTCTGCTGCATTTAATGGTCGCTTCCAAAGCGAAACTTCATCCATTGAGCCAGAAAAATCATAGGTCGTTTGAGAGTGATTGCCGCCAAGAATAACCATGTTATCACCAAACAACATTACATTGCTAAATCCTTTGTAAGTCGCAGGGGCTCTCCAATTCTGCGGATAATAAGCATACGGAGGGGCAGTATCCTCAGTTATTGTTCGCTCAGTTCCATTCAAATAGATTTTTGGATCAACTGATGTCAAAGATCCATTAGAACCAGTCCATGTAACTGCAACATGAATCCAAGTTTCTGCTGTGGCTCCTGATACATGCCACTGTCCAACACCGCGAGATGAATCTGCAGCGTTTGCAAACGCAATACCTACGTTTACTCTATGTTCAGAACTGGCATAGCTCTTATGAATACTGATTCCAGGGTAGGCACCTGCGTCTGTTCTGTTCATGTTAAAAAATCTTCTGACTGACGAACCTGGTGCGAAAAACAACCATCCAGAGTATGTAAATCCGCTCGATGTAAGCGCTTGATATAATTTTGTACCCTGATCATCAAAAGTTCCAGAACCACTTAATACTAGTGCGCTTCCTGATTTAGATTGATCGACTCTGTAATTGATGCTTTTAGAGTTTGTCAAAGGCTTAGACATAGTATTAACAAGCGAATCGGTTCTTTTAATTCTTGTTATATTATTTCGGTGCACCTTGTGAAATCCGGGCAACTGTACATAAGAAGCTCCTGGAAGATCGCCGGCTGATGTTACAAAAAGAGAGTCTCTACCAAATCTTGCCGTATGGCGTGAAAGTTGCGATGTTAAGCCATAATCTTTACCATGGATATCATATACATGTATGCCTGCCGGGGTTGATACAAGAGGAACTAAGGGATCTAAAGTGCCCGATGGCGGCTGCCAAGGCTTGCGCACAGTTAAATTTCTGTAGTTTATTGTATTATAAACTGAATATTCATCTGATCTAAAATCATTGTATGCTGGCGCAGAAGTTTCAATGCCGCCTGGGGCGCCAAAACGAGTTTTGATTACGTTTTTATTGCGATGGCCGTTACTAAAATACTCCACTGAATACGGAGCAACAAACTGAAAGTGATTATTTTCTGTTCTGTGGATGCCTAAAATTGTTTCTGCAGTTGTTGAGGAGGTGGCATTGTATTGTAAAACTGTCGACGGTAAAGTTGGCTGGTTTTCTCTAAATGCTATCGGGTTGGAATAAGCACCAAATGTGCTTACTACATCATAATTTTCATTATAGTTTCCAAGCACAGTTGAGCCTGTGGTGTGTCTGATATTTCTTATGTTAACCGGTCGTTTTGCAACATAATCTCTATATAGCCACGCTTTTTGAGATCCGGTCATTGGATAGGGCGTTTTGCCAATATCATTAGCTTCGGGCCATGGGTAATCAGGACCAACCATTCCGATAGCGCCAGATGGTATTGTGCAGGTACCTAATAAAATTTTCCATGCTTCTGGGCGATTTAAATATGTGTCCGCTGCGCCACTATTGATTGAAACGTGTCTAGATTGATGACCGCCAACGGCGTATTCTGTAAACGGACCTTGCATGGGTTTTTCCATGGCCGGGCCGTAAACATCATTATGAAGATTAGTAATCATTACGCTGCCGGAAACAGTATCACTCACTAGTTTTTGGTATCCACTATTTACGGTGCCGCTAATAATATTAAACGGAAACGCTATTTTAGAGCTAACGTTAGCATAGCCTAATCCATCTTGCCAATTGCGCCCGTGTTGAACTTTTGCAAAACGCTTAACCTTTGCACTAGGGATTTGGGGAGGATCATGAACGTTTCTTAGAGATTCAAAATCAGATCCAAAAGACAATAAAACGTTTTGCGGCACATACGTATCATTTTCTGTACTGACAGGGCCAGCGGGCCGAAGAGCATTATAAGTAAAATCAATATTTTTAAGTGGGCCAAAGTTAGTTCCACCTTTGAAAATAGCTCCTGTGACTGCATATTTATCTTTAGATATTTTATATACTTTTTGGGATCTTCTACTTGCTAATGTATTTCTTTGATATGTTGTACCCCCTACAGTAGAAAATACTGGCAAAGAGGAGCTAAGTTTTGGGGCAGAAGAGATAACTTTTTTAATAGTATCTCTTTGGCTATCTACAGTTGGATTGCCTGAGCCAATTTCTGAAACAAGAGAGCCTGTTCTGATTGCAACATTTTTCCAAAAGTACTCATGTTTAGTTGTGTCGCGAGGAGAAGATGGTAACGTTGTAGATTGCAAACTCCAAGGTGCGATAACCGAATCACTGGTTATAGCTGCGCTTAAATCAGGAGACTTGGTGTCAAGTGTTGGGTACATGCTTTGATACTTGTTTCTCTCTAGTACGTGCGACTCAACCGTATTTAAAACATCGTCAACAAAATCAGCAGAAGCAGGTATAAGTTGAGCCACAACAGATGAAATCGCATCATCAAACCACTTATAATAATTGACAAACTTTTCCACATCTGAAGTTGTGGTAACGCGTCGAAAAAAGGCTTCACGCAACTTCTCAATGTCTTTATATCTTGACCTATATCTGTTAACAGGGCTTCCAATCAGATTATTAAAATCTACAACTCCAGCAAAAAATTTAAGCATTTCTTCACTAACGGATTGAAACATGCTTTTTTCTATAGTAAAAAGATAACTCGGCACTGTCTCGACAACCCCAAATACTTTATCGTCTTCAGATAAAACTTGAACCATGTCAGTGCCTACTGCGTTTTCAGGATCGATAAACTTAAACATATTAGTCGGATTGTTATCCACAACATTAGTAGAAGATCCGGTAAACCCATAGCCGTATCCTGAATGTTGATAACCTGTTGCGCCTCCTAGCCAGCCATAGTTATCTCTAACAAGAGCAGAGCCCGAACTATTATCGACAGTAGTAAAATTACCCGCGGCGTTTGAGCCGGTTACATTTTCAAATGTCCACTGTAAAGCTAGTGTATTATAATTTAATAAATCTAATCTCCCATCTGGATTGCTATTAGCCGGAAGAGCTGCAATATTTTGATAGGATGAGCTGATTCCTTGATTGTTCCCATCAAATGCATGCATGTTTAACGAAGAGCTATCTATAGTTCTCATCCAGTGTTTAACATTCATGATTTTTACATCTGATTGCTGTAAAACGGCACCAGTAATATTTTGGCGACGGGATCCCGCATAAATTCGTTTAGGTGCGCGTGCCAACATTGTTCCGGTAATATAATTTACAGTACCCGAAACTTCAAAATTTCTATCCAAACTTCCTAAATTTGTAGAGGTGCCTCTAAAAATGACCTCATATGAACCTGAATTCGAGCCTGTGACAAAGCCGCTTTGAACACCGCCGATAGGGCGCAATCTAACTGATAGGTTCCAGTTTTCTTCATTATATACATTAAAAAACACACTACTAGAAAGCGTAGGCACCGGATAAGGATAATTTGAAGATGTCAACAAAAATGTAATATTTTTAGAAGCCGGATTGGAACGTACTGCAAAAACTTGAAAGTTTGCATAATCATTGGCAATAAACCTAGGATCAGCCAGCGTATCTGCGCTTGCAGTGTTGACAGTGTGTAATCCGAATAACGAACAACTTACAAAACTCCTATCAATTGAAGCCGAAGTAGGGTTTAATAAATTATAGTGGGGGAAGGTTATAGATGCTTCAGTAGTAAATCCAAAAGGATCTTCTTGTTGATGTCCTTGCCATTTTGTCGATTCCATAGTTCTCACGCCAGAACCAGAAATATAACCTCTACTTTCGTCATTTGTTGAGTCTTCTTTTTGATAAACAACAGCAGAAGTATTACCAGGGGAACCAAAATTTATTGATCGATCGATGTCGATGTGTTGTACAACATTGTTTCTTAATTCATATGTATTGTTTGTCGTATATGTTGTTAGGCGGAATAACGAATCATCTAAATAAAAACACCTCATTACATTTCTAATAGCTTTTTCAGTGCCTTTAGATTTATAAATATTTGTTAAATTGTTGTATAAATTAAGATATATTAAGTTTTTAATATCGTCAACATCTTTTTCAAAAAGCGAAGTCTTGCTGCGATCTAATAACTTTTCTCTAACTGACGCATCGATAAAAACTTCTGGCATTGTCATGCCTAACGACTTTGGTAAATGACTTGCGAATGGCACAGGACGGTGAGAAGAAGTTGTAAAAGTTTCTTGTCTTACTTTGGGTATTTGAGTTGTTAGCCCATATATTTTATCAAAGTAAGAGCCTAATATGTGGGAGATAATTGCTAAATTTTGATTTCCAAGATTTTCATGCTCTTCAATAATCCACGAAGGCACATAGTTTAAAAATTGTGAATTATTATTTGAATCAAACCAAGAGCCAGATTCAACCAAGCTTGACGATAAGGCCAAATAACGAGGGTTAGATTGTCTAATAATCGGATCTAAGTACTCTTTTGTTGCTGCGCTAGCAGAAACTATAGCAGAGCCGCTGTTTCTCGCTCCTGTCCCAGGGTACCCAGTCCAAACTCCGTTGCTTAATCTGCCGGCGTAATCTAAAACAATACTATCGTCGGCCGAGGTGCCCACTATACCTTCATTAAATTTAAAATACACACCTAGCGTCGTATTAGAAATATCTGTATTTGTGCCGCCATTTACGGGCACAAAATAGTTTTCGGCAATTTGGGCAGCGTTACGTTTTACCTTCCAGAATCTGAACTCATCCAAAGATCCTGAAAGTTTTCCAGCGCCAGCTGTGGCGGCAATGCCAGGAGGCGACACCTGAAGGGCACCAATACGACCCATTGCTGCTTTTGAGTTTAGCTCGGTGAATGTAGAAAATGCTGCGGGGATTGAGGCGGCTTTATATATTGATTTAATCTCGGCCGCGGCAAGACAAGAGTTCCAGACACAAATATCTGCTAGTTGTCCTGCGTACTCTATGCTGCTACCTTGGCTAGCAATATATGCATTTCCAGAAGATAAGCCGTCCCATGTTCCAGTAACAGTGCCTGTTTTTGTTACGCTTTTTGCTACACCATCTACATATATCACAGGATCGTTTGTCGTGGTTGCATCATAAACAACTGCAATGTGTGTCCAAGTGTTTAATGTTATAGTAGATGCGGCTGTTTGCCACGTAACTCCTGAAGAGTTCCACTGAGTGTGAAATTCTACTCTTTCATCGGATGTAATTCTTACACGAGTATTGGCTCCCCAATAAGTAATAGTACGAGTTGATGTGCCGGATGTGTTTCTAATCCAAGAAGAAAAAGTCATCTTGGAAGTTCCACCGGTTCCATTGCCGATAATCGAATTCCATGTTGCGGCGGTGCCAATGTTGATTGTATCATCGGTACCATCAAATGTATTAGTAGCAGCTTGAATATAGGCACTAGGAATATTCGAGGTATCGTATGCCGGGCGATCGCCAGCAGCATCAAAAGTGCCTGCGCGGCTATTACCGCTACTGTCGGTGACATTTCCTGTAGAAGAAACATCCTCATTTAGTCTCCACCATCCTTGTAGAGTGTCAGACGAAGAATAAGATTTATCGATTGCGGTCGGCCATGAGCGGGCGCCAACAGAAGACGAAAGGTTGTAAGATTGCTTAATTGCCGTATCGCTCAAGCTACCATTAGCATATAAATCAGTATGCAACGCAGAAGCGCTATTATATATTCTAAACGCATAATGCCCCCACGATCCCAGGCTTGGTTCTAAAGATGAAGAACCGATACTAATAAAATCCTTAGTTGTACAGGCTCCAGACTGAACTGTAACCAAAAATGGCCTCATGAAGTTGCCGGCGGCATCTTTTGAGGAAGTTAGCTCAATAAGAATACGTCCATAATCGGCATCTGATACTGCTTCATTATTCCACCAGTCAAAAATAACTTGTTTTTGTGTTGTCGCAGCATTATTAAGAGAGCCCGATTTTAACCAAAACTCGACTGTTACGCCATCATCAAGATTAGCTCTTAAATTTGAAAGCCTTGTGCCGCTTCCATAGCTAGAAGGAAGGCCAGCTGTTTGATAAATATTTTCGTCATATATATTTGAACTATGTATTTTATCACTGTAAGGATTGGGGCCTTGGGCCACCAGAGATGCGCCTGAAGAAGTAACGGGACCGCCTTTAAAAGTGATATATTCTGTTGTAGCCGGATAGCCATATCCGTCAACTGTTGAGCTGACGGAGCCCCAACCGTTGCTGCATAAGTTAATATAACCAGTAGTTCGCGGATATTCATTATCAAAAATATATTTTTCTACATCAAGCAAGCTGTTGTAAAACTTATTTTTTTCTGCGTCGGAACCATCATACGGATAATATTCTGATATTTTAGTGAGGGCGCCTTTGTAGTAATAATAAGCTGATCCAAACTTAACAAACTGAGAGGCCTCTGAATAGTCAACTTGCGGAACAAAGGTGTTTTGCTTAAGGATTATTTCAGAAGCGTTGTCGGAAGATTCAACCGACTCAAAGGCATCTTTTTCCGTTTCGTATTCGCTGTATTGTTTATCTTGAGTTATGCCATCAAATAATTTTTTAATACTCATAATTCTCTACTCTGAACTTAAATGTTTCGCTTTGCTCTTCCCATGAATCTAGCTCTTCGTCATAAAACGAAAATCTTAAACCATATGCATACCCTGGCTCTAAGAGATTCATGTCTAAATCAAAATAATTTCCCGACACATCATACGATAAGCCAGTGTGAAAATCTGATCCCGTGCCATACGGAACAGCTTCATATCCATCTAACATTCTAAAAACTCTATACGACGCACTAACAATAGCCGTAGATCTCACGCTAGAAACAACCCTAGTGTAAGTGTTTGGAGACCAATTTCGATCTCTAACAAATAAGTTTAAACGAGCAGTCTGATCGGACCTATACTTGTTCTGTAAATTTGTAATATTTAATACGCGAGAGGGCAAAGAATGATTGCTACCTCCTCCAAATAATGATGGGATTATCGACCCAGTGAAATATTCAGTTACTGTCGAGCCACCTGCTGATTGAGAATGCCAAACATCGTAAAGCGTTGTATGAGATGAAGAATCGATTCCAATAGAACAAGAATAAATTCCAGTAGACACCCAGCCGCCAGTCATATTTGGTTTTGAGTCATATAGCGAAAGTTTAGAGCCAGATGGGTGTGTATTGTATAAAGAGCCTGAATATAGGCTGACTCTTATTAAACCAGTCCCAACGTTTGGAAGGTTAACTAGGCGCCCCCTTACATAATTGTAAAAATAAAGAGTGTTTAAGTTGTCTGCCGCGGGCGCCCTGGAGCTACTAAAGAAAAAGTTTCCCCGATCGTCGCGAGTGGTGGAGTCCCAACGGGCTTCAATAACAGGGCGCGAATAAAAGTATTGCGTTCCTCTGGCGAAAAATCTTTTTGTATAGTAAGATTTTGTGGCGCCATCTTTGATATTTTGCACGCTTTGCGCATCTCCAGAAGATGCTGTTCCGAAAGCTTCTTGACTGGAAGTCAATTTGATTCCAATACCATAGTTGGCAATCCCGCCACCACCGGATCCTTTAATCCACCTCTCGACTAATGGGGTGATATTAATTTCTAAATTTTCTGTTCCTACTCTGAATAGCTGTTCGTACCTATAATCAGCAGAGCTTGATAGCCAATCGGCACCACCTGAGACTGAATTCCACGATGAAGTACTAGAAGCGCTCATCCAGTTCGAGCCTTCGTTTCCTTTAGTTTCATCTTGGTATGTCTCTAAATCTAATCCTACGCCTTCTTGCCATGGGCTTTTCATTGGATTTGCTACTAATCTAAAATCTTTTGGAACAGTTTTAGAAGTTGGAGCGTTAAAAAGTCGCAAATAAAAACTAACGCTACCGCTAGCAGGAACGGTACCTGATGTTCTATCGGCACTTATATCGGTTATTGGAAATTTTATAAGTATTCGCGATAGTTCTTGAGAGCCGGTATACTGGCGCCCATAGATTGAATACACTTCAAGCACATCGGCTAATCCCGTATTGGCACCGGTTGCGCGTGTTCGTAAGTTTGGCTCAAAGGCATTGACGATAGTATTATCAGCGCTAGCTGTATATCTTTTTAACATTATGTAATCTTACCTTTGATATCAACAGATGAAAATTTAATTTCGAATATAGCGTTTTTTGGGCACATTAGATAACTTCCATCGGGCGACAAGTTATCATTTATTGAAAATGGTATGTTTGAGTATGCAGAACCTAATTTTGAAATAATCTGTACATTTCTGACATCAATGACTCCCTGTACTTTGCTTAAAGTCGTATACACATCACTAATATAAAAATGCTCACCAATAAACATTTTATCTGAATACCTGGCGGTCAATGAAGCCATCGCTTGGTTAAGGACATTTGTTCGATCTGCCGCTGATAGCACTTTGATAGAAAAGTTTAAACCAATATTGATTATATAAGGATCTAATATGTCGACCGTATCATTAATCATTCTATAATCATTAATCCATGTTTTTAAATTATTTTTAGTAGTTGCAGTTGCAGGAGCCAATTCTCCATTTTGATTAGTTGAGATAACATATAAATTTAAGTTTCTTTTTAAAGAATCTGGATCTTTTTGCGCGCTGACTCGCATTATTGTACCAAATTTACCAGGCATTCTTAAGCATAAATTTTCATAATCAGACTGGGTGACTGCTCTATTTTGAGTCGGAAAAGTATCAAGGATTCTTCTTTTTAGCTCATTATTGCTTACGGATGTGTTGCCGGCTGACATAGGCTCTTCATTAACAACCTCTATAGATGAAGCAACTTCTTGCATGCTTGTTCGACTTAAAGATGTGACATTTTCAAAATCTACTAACGGCGTTGTAACGTTATTTAAAGAGCCGACACTAACACTAGAATTTCCACGATTTGTTGTTCTATATGTTATGTTTAAAGTGGTATTGGTGGGAACAATTCCGTATGTTGTATTTTCGGAAATACGAGTTGGATCAAAAGTTGTCGTAGTTACATAACTTTTACCAAAAATATCTAATGCAACATCTTGAGGTTTGGCAATAATATTTGTTGACGATTCTATCCCGCTTCCAAACTGTAGATACAGGCCATCTCTTTCCCTCATGACTACAAACTTGCGAGACACTACTTTAGGTTTTAAAATAGAAGGCACATTATCGTTTTTATAGTTGTCATTTGGAATTTCTTCATATATTATATCTTGCGCCAAATAATCAACTTCGAAATATTCATTGCCTTCGGAGTCCATTACATTTATAATTTCATTAATAGATGAGCCTCCAACTTTTATTTTTCTAAATCTTTCATACGGCCCTATAGTTTTTGAAATGCGACCGAACATGCCCGATACAACATTTCCGTAAGCTTTGATTGCAAAATAAGTGGGGGCACCAGTAGAATCTGAAACCTGAGAAACTACTATTGGATTTTTCGGATCACTAAAGTCTACGTTTTCAGTTAATATAAAATTTAACTTATTATCTGAAGAAAGTCTTGTGCCTTTAAGCAACATAGGAATATATCGTGTGTCTGGACCTAATCCGCTAGTTTCTGCCGGCACTTGTACAAAAAATGCTACCTTGCCATATGCTGAAGATGGTCCAGGGCTTTTGTAGCCCAATATCCTTCCATGTCGGAGAATATTGTTATAACTAAACGCTGTGTCTAAAAAAGATTCATTAACGCTATAATCTAGATAAAAAGACAGCTGATCGCCAACATAAGCAACTGCATCAATCATTAACGAACCAAACGATGCTTCACTAAAATCTTGAAAGGTGTCAGGATAAAACCTTTCTGCTATTTGCATCAGGTCGTCCCTAATGCTTTGAAAATCTCGATGAGTGTAATCTATCGGTATAGTTATTTTTTGATCTTTTGGCATAAAATATCCTCGATATTAAGTAGTGATATCTAGAAAATCCTTTATTCCTAAACGAGGGATTCTATATATGATCCTCATCTGCACAAAATTAGAATCAGGGTCAGCAGAAAACTCAATATCTTCTATAGTTATCACTGGCAAATAAAGTTCTGTTTGCGAATATATTCTTTCCCTCAATAGTGGCATAGCGTCTTCTGAGAAGTTACTCATTAAATATGTTAAAACGCCTACTCCAAAGTTAGGTTGCATGATTCTTTCGCCAGGAATCGTGAACAAAAGCATTTTAAAATTTTGCTTCACCATGCCTGGAAGCGTCTTTAGCATTCCAAATCCATTACTTGAATCATACTGTAACGGTAACCTTACACCGATTGAAGCCATTGCAAATCTCCTATATTAATTAGAAATATGTTTCATTTTTCACATAAATTACCTTTAGCATCAAAAGGATTGCTAACTAATTTTCGCCTTTTCCAGCGTGGTAATATCTGATGTCCTTGTTTTAATCTTAAACCAGACTTAAGAGACCTAACAGTGAACGAGTACGGATCAACATCGTCGGACAACCTAGAAACATCAAATGTACGCGAGTTATAATACATCTTAAAAAGTCTCTTTAGTGTACTACGGGTATTTCTTAGTAAAACCTGATCCCATTCATCCCATACCACAACAAAAGGCGTTGTTCCTGGGATCGGCATTCTTTCTGCAGCAGATGCCCAGCCCTCTACATATGAATATTGTACTTCTGTATCAGTTACATTCACTTTCATTCCCGGCTTTGATGCATTTGAGGCAAGGGGTCCGCTCGATTTTCCGATTGGAGCTGTTTTTTCCCCTATTGACGGTAAAAATCCAAGATTATTGTAAAGAGCACCCATAGCAACTATTTTGTTTATCGGAAGAATATATCTAGAAATCATCTTGTATTCATTTTTTTGAACAAGTTTTTTCATCAAACACAACAACATTTTGCTATTTCCTTCCAATGGCGCAAACTGCCCTATCAACGTATCAAGTGCATCTACTTCCGATGATACGAGAAACTTCTTAGTATTATCTGGTGCAACGATTGAAAGCGCAATGCCATATCTAACTCCAAGCTCCCCTGCAAGGCCTACAACCATGTCTTCTTCTTGTGGAATATCTTCTCCGGTTGCTTCTGATGCATAAACATGTCTTAAAGTTCCGGGATACACATCTGATATATACAGCGCATTATCGTTACTCTTGATTAGTTCTAGCGCTACGTCATTTGTAAGCCTAATCCCATTAACTGTTATATATTTTTCAATAACAAAAGGCACCTCTTCGTTATATTGAGCCTCAAAGCCAATTTCTTCTACATCGCCAATTGGAACAATAAGCTTGTTAGCAAAAATATTTAATGCTTCATGCTGTTCTGAAGTGTGATAAGCCCCAGCCATATATATGAGGGCACCTTCATCATCTTCGTGAATATGATAAAAGCCAACATATTCTTCACCAGTTGGCGTTGTGAATTGGCCGCCGTTAGTATATAGATTGCTGTCTGAGCCAGTTGATGGTATGTCGTCGGAAACAGTTTCTTTAATATCTTTATCAAGCTCTAAATCAATAGTTCCTTGGCACAAATTTGTAAGCAAATAATAATCTAAATTATAAACATCAGGTGATAAATTTAAATCACCCATATTGCTTGTTAGTATCTCTCCCATGCTATTGAGTTCAGATTTAACCATCTCTTGTAATATTATTTTTGCCGGCTTTTCAGTGCTTTTAACAGCTTCATAATTTAATCTTTCTTTGTAATTTTTAAAAGTTTCAAACCCTCTTGCATCTCCCGCCTGCTTAGCTTGTCTAAAATCTTCTCTAGTTGGATACACATAAGATTCTTGCATATCGTTGATTTCATTTAAGGCACTTAAAACGTGTTTTGGAGGCAGCACCACCGTTCCTTCATCTATTAATCTTCCGTATGTTTGAACTGATTGTTCTAAAAATGCGTACCAAAATTCTTCATCTTTGAATACGTTGAACGCTTCCCAAAATGCTCCTTGCGAATCTTTTAATGTTTTTTCCATATCTTCAACAATAAACTGAGAAAATATTGAACTGCAAACTTCTTCGAATCGAGGAGCGAACTTGCTAAATGTAGCTAAAGATTTTATTAAGTGAACGCTAGCGTATATTCTGCATGTTGCTTTTATTAAGCCTTGAATGCCGGCTTTTGAAGTTCTTTCTAGAATTCTATTGTAAGGCAATTCTACGATGCAGTCATCGTTTTCTTTTAATCTTTCGTCTTCTGGTAATGTTTTATACGATTTGGACACTTCTTCTTCAATTTGCTTAAGATTAACCAAATCTGTTTTTGATGGGTCGCAGGGACTCAATTCAGGAAACATCACATCTACGAATCCAAGCCATCCTTCATTTTGCAACGGCTTAATATAAATTTTAGGATTCATATATGAGCCACCAAATTGTCCAGGATCTAGATAAAATACGCGCGCATTATCCCCATTTATTAACTGGTCGCGGCTGATTCCCATGACCATATCATCTTCACTAATTTTCTCTCCATTGATTACTGCTTCGCCATAGGCTGTTCCTGCAGGGCTATCTGTCTGATCTTCACCAACAACATATTCGGCCAATTCCTTTGTTAAATTATCATAAAGTGCGCCGTACTCCCAAGCTACATCATTGTTGATAATATCACCAATTACCGACTTAAAAGCAGCGGACATAAGATTATCATACATGCTTTTTGTTTCTTCAAGAGTTGTCGTGATATTGTTTTTTGTCATAATTTCATTAAACAATACAACTTGTGGTGCGTAAAGCCTTCTCATATTAAAGCAACTTAAAAATTCAGGATAATTAATATAGTCTAAATCTGCAAGCGTATCATCAGTTGCTAAAAATTCATATGATCTATCTACAGTAACATTATCATTAAGTGTAAGCACTGCAGAGACTATTTTGGCTTTCTCTTCAACAGTTAAAGATAAAATATTGGCTGGTAAAATTAAAGCACTTTCATTTAACAGATTGTTGATGTTTATTCTAGCATTGTCGCTTTCAATATTAATAATAGCCTCATTTGCTAGCAAATCATGTGCATGCGGCCCAACCATTGATGAACTAGCTTCTTGAATGGCATTATCTATAATTTTATGTGAATGACCGGCGATTACATTTGTTTTACCTTTTCCATTATCATCAATAAAGTATATGTGCTCATGTGTTAGTTCAGCAGTAGGTGCGACATATTCTGTAGTCATTCTTTCTTGTGCAACATGAACTTCAGAAAGAAACATATCGATATCAAATCCGTATGACCAAGGCGAACCAAGCTCAATCAAGCCTTTGTTCGCGTCTGTAAATCTTAAAGAAATATCTGATTCTTTCTTTCTTAAATTTCTAATAAAAGTAACTTCGCGCGCGGCTGTATCGATTCGTATTGAAGTGTCATATCCTAGATTAGGCAAGGAAAGTTGCTTGACGCCCCCTACAGGAGAGATTCCCACTTGCGAAAAAGTTCTTGTAAATGGTCGACTATTTGCATAAGAGTTGCTGGAAGAGAAATACATGTTGTTTTCAGAATCTTCAACTAAACCAGTCATAGACTCTCTAAGCCATTCAGCTACGTATTTAGGAAACATTCCCTCTGGATCTTCTAAAATATTGTTATCGTTAAGCTCTATGAAATCAACATAATTTCTTCTATTATATGCTCTTCGATAATGTGCAGTTAAAGGAACGCCCTGAGTGTCTGACAAGATCATATTCATCATGCCCCACTTTTTCTCGTTTGGCCCGTTCCCTAACATATCTTCTGAATATGAGTTTAAGAGCTGTTTTAATATTGTGGTCAACGATTGGCCAGCAATCATTTGATCTTCTGGCGACTCAAATGGAATAAGCCCATTGTCGCAGCCTGGATCGGACACCAATGGCGGTAGCGCGTCTGCTAGTGGATCGCCCTGCAGTGCATCAGCGAGGGTGCCGATTTCGTCCATAAGTTCATTTTGATAATTTTCGCACATTTGTGCAGCTTGGGCCGCAGTTGCTCGGCCGGCCAACAAAGAAGTACGGTAGTTACAAAAATCTTCTATCGCCTCTGGGGTCGCACACATAGTAGGATTGGCCGGCAAGAAGTCGTCGGGCCCGAGAGTGTCTAAGAAGTTTCTCATATCGTTTTTCAAATCTTCGGGAAAAATCTTACCCATATTATTAAAAAAGTCTTGGATGGCGCCATTGTCAGGAAGACCTTCTAAAAACTGAGGATATTCTGATTCAATCAAGTCGCTTATTAAAGAACTTGTCTGTTCTGACATGTTACCTAGAAAAGCTTCCATTAGTTCACTTCTCGTAAGCATAGAGGAAATATCGCCTGTAAAACTAATGACATCTTCTTGATTGGCAAGGGCCGCGCCACCGACCCCTAGTTTTTCAAACATGTCTAAAATTGTATCATTTACTGATGTTGTGTCTCCTCCGCAAATAGCCGATGCAATAGTATTTGCAAGAGTATCTCTATTGTTGGCTTCTGCTATATTAAACGCAACCGAACCAATAGTACCGCCTATTTTGCACATGGCACCTCCTAATAGGTTGCAAATTTTTACCATTAACTTTTGGAGCGCTAATATGATTGCATTTTGTATAGCCAATTTCAAAGAATCGAATGCTATCTTGCCTATGTCTTTCCATTCGGGGATCCAACCAAATGGATTCTGCAAAACCGGAAGTGTTATTTCGTTTCCATTTTTACAGAACGGAAGCTCGATATCTTTAATAAAATCTAAATAGCTTGGCTCAAACATAGGAGCCGTTGGGCAATCAAAATAAGCTAATGTTTCAGCTATTAAGGGCGCGCCAGGAAATTTATTAAGCATGTCCATAACTTCTAAAAGATTTTCGCTGTAATATTCTATTAGACTTTCAATGTATAGCTGTAGAATTACTCCTTGGTTTAACGACTGTTCTGCGGTTCCTTTGATTCCCAGTGTTTGTTGTGCTAATGTTCTTCTTTCGCCGGGCAACTGCGCTTGTTCTTCGGGAGTTGGACGATTGCCTTTTCCTGATCGAAATGGCTCTGTTGCAAGTGTTTTTGCTGTTTGGCCACGCGTATCGAGCATGGTGATATTTTCACCAGACCATGGAGGAGTATTTTGTAAAGCAGTACGATCTGCTCCTTGGGCTATTAATGAACTTAATTGCGCGTTTTCACTATCTGGCTTAAAAACATCGCCATTGTCTATTTTTTGCTGCACTAAGTCTGCAATGTCTTGTTGTGCGTCGGCCGGCAATCCGATAAATAGTTTTCCTAAATTGTCGATAGACATATTTTGCAGCGCGGCATTGATTACTCTTGACATTGCTTGTTCAAAGGTAAGATTAGCCATAAGACATTTAACTGTGTCTAACATAAATTCAGCTAATCCACATGCTTTCAGCCTATCAAACGCCTCTGGCCACATTTGATCTATTACATCTGACGGCTTAGAAGAGTCTCCTTTTCCAAATTTGCCTTTTAAAATATTAAAACACAAATCTACAAAAACCGCGTCATTGCTTTCAAGCTCTTTATAAGCTTGAATTTTCGCAATGGACGCCATATCTTTCCATGTGTTTGTGTTTTTCGGATCCAAAACAAGACCATATGGTTCTAATTTTTTGTTTTCATAATCAGCTATAGAGTTTAAACAATTGTTTTTTCTAAATAAATAAACAAACGAATCAGCAATACTAAATGTAGAATCTAGCAAGTCTTGCCCTAACTGAACGCCTTTTTTAGCCAATGCATCGCCTACACAACTAGCTGCGACTTCTGATCTTGCAGAAGCCGGAAGAGGCCAGTTGAATGTTTCTTTGATTGACGGATATGTGTATTTGATTAGAAAATCAATCCACGGCATTGGCTCTCTACTTGTAAGGCTCTCAATCATCTCTTGCGATTGGGCAATATAGGCCATTGCTGTTTTATCTTTAAGTTCTTTTTTGTTCGTTAGCGGTTTGAGCTTCTTAGGGCCAAACTTAAAAGGCTTATTTCCACAACCTTCTGTGAGGGCTACTATTTTTACAAGCTCATATTTTTCTGAAAATTTAAAAGTAATTTGAGTTATCCGATCTCCCATTATTCCAACTATAGGACCACCACGTAATCTTAAACCATGATCGCTAAGAAAATCTTCTAAATGTTGTTGAATAATTTTGATTGTATCTGCATCTCCTTTGCCAGTTCCTTCTCCGTAGCGACCTAAGTTAAAAAGAAGCCCCGACTTAATAAAAATCATATTTCCTTTTTCAACATTGCGAAAAACTGATAAATATCTACTGTATAGCTTTAGCGCTCTGCGAATTTTAAACAAAGAATTGTTAAAGTCATCGCCGTCAAAGTTCACAGTTATCGGGAGACCTGGGCCCTCTTCTGATTCTTCTTCTTCTGGATCTGCGTCTTCAATGCCAGAAATGACCTCTTGAGGAACAGAATATAAAAGTTTTACATATGATATAGCTCGGGAGTCAAGATCAAAATTTTCGTATTCTATAGCAGCTGCAACTGTGTTAATTGATTTAGTCGTAGTTTTTTTATTAAAAGATAACAGGAGAGCTTCTATCGCTTCATCTTGGTGTTCTTTAAAAATATTGTTTGTGTATTCTTCCGCCTCGCTTTCAGATGCATCAGCATTAGGAATAAGTGATGTATATTTAGTTGAAACGGCTACCTGATATTTACATGTTTTTTCGTTAAGCCATGATTTTGGGTTTTTAGCTGGTACATTACGCCATGACGGGGCCACAAAACTTGGGTTTGGCTTACAATCTAAACAGGAACTTTCAGCTGGCATTGTGACCAAATCGTCACAAACATCCGGTATATTATTGCCATCATAATCTTGATATTTTATAAACTTTGAAGTCATTATGTTTCCTTATGTCGAAAATACATTTCTACTTGCAACATATTTAAAACCAAGCGGCTTACAATAATTAAACTCCCAAAATTGTTTGTCAATTCTAAGCATGCGCATAGATTTTTTATAAGAGTTTAAATATTCAGTCACCGTAACAGGAGCTGCGCCGGCGCGCCATGGCTCTATAGATGTAACACCAGTAGCATTAGCTAAAGTAATCTGCGTCATTGACATTCTGTCAATTATTCCAATAAGAGTACCTAAAATATCAGATAACTCTTTGATTGCATCACGAACATTTTCACCTTTCGCAACACCTTGAAGGTGATATACTTCAGTTGTATCATTTTTTAACCTAACCTTATCAATAAAGTTTGGGCTAGCCTTCCCTTGTAAATTGCCAGCATTTAACTCAATAGTAGGAGCAACCGCTATTCTTCCGCCGCGAGATGAGGTTTCGCCGCGAGGGCCAAAACCTCGAAAAGCAAAAGAGCGACCAGTGACTATTTTTACGCCTTTAGATTTTCCTATTATTCTGACCGCATCAGCTTTCATCGCGACGGCAGAAACTTCTCCCGTTTCTTTTCCGTCGCGACCTGCTACTAAGCCAAAGTTTTTGTCTACTTTTGTTAAAGAACTTACTAATAGCCTAGCAGCATCAGCGCCATAATTATTTTCAACTATAGCCCCGTCCATATTTTTATTTTTGTTACCATAAACAACAGAAGAAATTCTGCCAACGCAAATATCAATACTGTCGGTACCCATTCCACCTTCGCCGCCGGTACCACTGATTTCTCCACTTGGTTTGTCTTTTCCCAGACAAATCCAAGCATTTCCATTTGGGCTATTTTTTATAACAGTTTCGTTAGTAGATCCAAGATAATTTATAACCGGCTGGGGCCCATCTGTACCAAGAATACCTGAGTTGGGCGGTATGTAGTTAAACGAGTCAATCCCCATATTCTGAATTTTAGATTCAAAACTTTTTAGAACTTTGCGTCTCCGAGGACTAAGAAGTTCCATGTCAAAAAAATTAGAAGCCATTTTATTTATACCTCAATACTTTCATTATTATTCGTTGTTAACGGTTGTGTCTTCTGTACCATCTTCAGCTTGACCTGAGTCAGCGCCGCCTGGTATAGATTCGGTTTCAGGTTTTTCGGCCGGAACAATTTCAATGTGGACGCAGCCATTATTAGGCTCGACGCACCAGCCAAATCCTTTTGGTGGACATTTTGGGCCGCCGGTCCAGCCAAAACTTACAAATGTGGAGAGCAGCGTGCCATCTTTTAATAAAGCTTGATAACCTTTAGGATTGCTGGCTGGTGCCTTTTTAAATTTTTCTAACGCTCGGCTTATTTTCCACAAATCTGCGCCGGCAACGTCAAAGGCTATTCGATTTAAACTGGCGCCTGTGCACCCTGTTCCTCTATAAATTCCTCCCGGCTTGCAGTGAGGACTTTTAGGAGGATCTGCCACGACTTTTCCACATGATTTTTTTATTTTTGCGCATAATCTTGTTATTTCAGCTGGATCCCAGCTTGCATTATCGCTTCTAGGTGCGGGGCCTGGAGTTCGAGGTATTTTGCAGCTATCAGCCATTCTCATAACCATGTTTTGTCCATATCCAACAGTTCGGCCTCTAGAGCTTACTCTAAACCCTTTCGGCATACCAAAATTGATCAAAGCAGCGGAGAAATTATCTATTAATATATTTCTGTCATCATCGTTTGTAGCCCACTCTGGACCTACCTCTCCGCCGGGTATGGCGATACTATCTGTAAAGCCTGTAGTGGTGCCATCCCAATCGTTAAATGAGTTTGATAAATTAGTGCATTGTTGTTCACCAAACATATTTGTTGCTTCTTTTTGGGTAATGTCTGATATTTCGTCAAAATGACAGTATTGAATATTATAACTTATGTCGCCTTTGTCTAAGGTCACTTCAACAATATCGCCGACAACAGGAGTAGCTCCTGCATACCCTGATTTTGAAATAAATTTTGTGTGAAGCTGGATAAGCTCTAAAGCTCTAGTTGGCTTCACTGTAGAATGAAGCGTGCAAGGATCCGCAAACATGCTATGGGGACTAGGAAACGGGGCATCAGGCTCGGTGATTATTCGACCCCAAAAGTAATATTTATTAGCTCCGACAGGTTCAGGCAGACTCAGTGGGCCGGCAGCTGTAGGTGCCTCATCTTTCGATTTATCTCTGTTTTTCTCATACCAAGCGGCCACTTTGCTTGAAATACCTTGAGAATCTTCGACTGAAGGGTCTATATCTCTGGCCGGTGTGGACCGGTCTATGCCGGCTAATTCAAGAATCGCAGTGGCGGGGTTATTTTTTTTAGCGGCTCGGGCTATCTGACCAGGAGTTATTGGAAGGTTGCCTTTATATTCGATAAAAGTGTGACTCATATTAATCACAGGCGTCAAAACTCTTACTTGAAATACGACCTTATTAGTTGTAGGATCAGGAGTTAAAGATCTTCTAAATGCTTCGGCGGCGGCGGCTTGGCCGTCAGCTGGGGTTGTTAACGAGTCGCTTTTTAAGGGACCATCTGTTAAACTCATTTTATGCCCTCCAGGACGAAACTACTGTGGCTCGCTTTGAATTAAGTCAAATAAATTATTTTTATCCTGTTCTGATAATGAATCGTTGGCGCCTTGGCCTTTCTGCCTTAAGCTTATAATTTTAACCAACTGTTCATTAGAACGTTGAAGAGTTTCTATATGCTTAGCTGCCACAGGGCTTAAGTGCCTATTGTGTTCCGCATTTGAGGCAATTTGATTTGCTATTTCATTTAAAAATTCTCTTGCCATTTTTCTGTCGTCTCGGATATTTCCAAGAGCTTCATCGATAAGGGACTCTAAATCTTTATTATTCATAACACGCCGCTTTCCCACTCATCCTTAAAAATAAAATATTTTTTTCTAAACTTCTTTAAAGAATTAACAATCTGCTTTGTATTAAGCCCGGTAATTTCTCTAAGATATAAATAAATAGCTTTTTTGTTAAAAATTTCGATATCGTCTTTTGATTCAAAAAGCACTTTAATGGCTTTATAAACTTTTAAATCATTTTCTTTCATCTGACTAGTGTCCCATGATTTCAACTCGCCGTAAAAATGCAACCAAAACTCATCTTCTTCTCTTTGGGATATATACGAATCAGTGGTTGAAAGATATTCTTCTTCAAATTTATTAGGTACATTAGCGTAATCAACTTCGCGCGCGTTTCTTTTTTGTTGTTTTTTAACTTTATGAATAAACCAGTTTTTAGTAATAACAGAAAAATATGAAAAAGCCTTAGAGCCTTTTGAAGGATCGTATTTTTCTAAAATTGTCATAAGCCAAATCTTACATTCATCTCGCAAGGATTCACAGTTAGGCAAATTAGTAAACTTATAGGTAAAAACTATTTTATCAACCATTTCGTTGAATGCAGGCTGAATCCATTTGACGTACAGCTCGGTTCGCTCTCTAATACAATTTGTTTTTGTGTATTGTATTATTGCGTCTTCATGATCTTGTGTAAAATAATGATTCTTTTTTCTTCTTGTTTTTTTAGTCTTCGTTTTATTGTTCATCTTTTTCTTCTTCTGATAAGGTATCTTCTTCAGCTTCAGCTTCATCTTCAAAATAATATATGTAATCAAATGTATCCATTTGTTCAGTGAAAGAGCGAGCATGCGCTAAAAGATTTTCAAGAGTCTGATCTCCATAAAAAGTTTCAAGCTGATAAACAGAGGCCAAGTGATTGCTAAAAGAAGTTATCATTTTGTCTAAATCCCCAAGCTCTCCTGATATATCTATAAGCCTTGAAACAACTTGGCGAGCGTATATGAATAAGCCTAGATTAAACAACAGCGATAGTGTTAAAATAGCAGATAATATTATTTCTAGTTTAGTCATATGATTCTCGTTTTGATTTTTCTTGATTCAATATATCGCGATTTGCCTCAATATATTCTTTAGTTAAGTCTCCCACATTAGTATCGCTTTTCTTGTCTTTCTTGTTTACAACAAAAGGAGTGCTTAAAATTTTGTGCATACTTTCAGCACTGTTGCATGCGCCACATTCACTGATAGTTTCATCGATAAGGTGAAAAACAGAAGATGTAATATGACAAACTGCACACTGATACAAATATCTAGGCATTTACTTGACCATATTTTTTAAATCATCTTCAGTTATTAAAGATTCATCGGTAACTCTTACTGTTGGCGGGTTTAAAACTACCAAGCCATTTTCGCTTGGAGCTAGCTTAAATCCTTTTAAAATAGGAACTATGTCCAATTGATTCAAAAGAGACTCTTGAAGAGCCATCATGATAGATCCGAGGGCCTGAACAGATAGTTCATAAGATTCTGTATTTTTGTTGTTTTGCATTGTTAACCTCCAAATATATTTTTAATGCTTTGTTTAACGTCTTTTTTAGCAGACCACCCTATAATCTTTAGGGCACTATTGTTGGCGCAAGATTGCCTAACGTCTCCTTGTCTTTCCGACCTATAAACCCACTCGTATCTTCTCATGCTTGATATAAGCTGCTTTATATTATTTAACGTTAATGACTCTCCAGTTCCCACATCATAAATATTTCCTAAAAAATCATCACTGCGGTTCATGCAAAATATATTACAGTCAACTATATCATCAACATGTATAAAGTCACGTGATTGAAAGCCGTCACCATCTACATAAAGTGGCTTATTGTTTCTAGCTGCATAGTTCCATGCTGCAATTACGGTAGAATATGCGCCGCCATACTTTTGATCTTTTGAAAATACATTAAAATAGCGTAACGATACGGTATCTATATCATATAAGCCTGCATACAGCTTACATTCTATTTCTGACATATATTTGTGAGCACCATAAGGACTACAAGGCTTGCCATCGTTTCCATAAACTGCCGCAGAGGACGAAAAAATAACTCTTTTGGCATTTATCATTTTTGCAAACTCTAAAACTCGGGAAGTACCGTAAACATTGTGAGATAAAGACTTTGACGGATTTTCAACACTCCATTGAACGCTTGGTTTTGCTGCGCAGTGAAAAATATATTCAGGCTTAAATTTGGCCCAAACAGCGCTAGCGTTCAAAAAAGCATCACTTCGGATGTCTCCCATATACTTTGTGCACACCAAGTCGATTCCAATGGTTTCGTGGTTTTCGGCTTGTAGTTTTTTTACTATACGAGATCCTATGTATCCCTTATGTCCAGTAACTAAACATCTAGCCATCAATTTCCTCAATGTCTCTAAAAGCAGATTCCCAGTCTGTGAATCTAATCGCCTTATCATCAATATAAAAACGTGCGCGTGGCTTTTCAGAAGTAACTTTGCTTACAAATTGAGCCATGTCATGTTTCTTGAGCCATTCCCAAACCAATTCAGTTCCAGTTTTTCCATTGACAAGGCCTCGATCTGGCTTAGCTTTACATGTGTAAACAATAACGGTGTATTTTTCTGCTAACGTTTTGAGAGCTTCAAATGAGCCTTCAACAGGCTCATCATAAATTGTTCCATCGTAATAGCCCTTGGAGCACTTGTGAATTACTTTATCAAAATCAACACCAATGTTGATTTGTTCGTCGGGATAGCTGTGTTCTCGGATCTTCCCACCCTTCCAGTTAAGCTTTCTAAGTTCGTCTGGAGAGTTCTTACCAATGGGCGGACAAACATTTCCCGATCCATGAGTGAGCTGGTATGTCAACAACAAAGTTAATACCTCTGCTGTATGATAATAATCAGCTCCTAAAATAACTTTAGTTAAATCTGGAATCTCTACTGGCAAATCTTTCGACGTAATCATCCCAATTTGCATTCCGTTGTCTTGGGCCCACTGAAGGGCTTTAATGATATCAACAGATGTGCCAGAAGAAGAAATACCTAGTACTAAAGATTTTTTCATTTGTTCTTTATTCTTAGAGATACAGCGACTAGATAGCCAGGATACCATCCACTGGTCGAAGCCCAAGTCATTAATCAAAGAAGTTGCAACAACTCCAGAACCGGGACACATTGCATTCTTTGTGCCGTTTGATAGTCGCGTCATGTCAACTGCCGCATGATCTGCTACTGCAAGATTACCACCATGCCCTAATACATAAATATCAACACAATTGTTGAACTTTTGCTGCAATTGCTCCCATTCATCAGTATGAACTACTTGTACGAATCTATCCCCAATATTTTCAAAATTAAGCATTACTGTAACTCCTCATAACCTTCTAATAAAATTGTTGTATCCATGCCTACCGCAATTATACCATAGTCTTCATATTTTTTAATTTGTTTCTCTACATCGGTAGGTATGTGGACTGCCATTTGACGGATAGGTATGATATTTTTAATCTTTTCTATTGCTCTCGCATACGCTTTGCACTCAAAATCGCCAGCTTTTCCCAAGCTAGCAGATAAATCATAAGGACCAACCATGTAATAATCAAATCCTTTTTCATGAATCTTAGCTAAATTCTGAACACCTTTTTTGGTTTCGATCTGTGCTATGATAATTGGAGGTAAGCTAACGAGTTTGCCATATCCCCACTCATTTTCTCTAACAAGGCCCAAACCTCGTCTTCCGCGATACTTTGGAAAACTACATAGTTCCTGTATTTGTTGCGCTTGCGCTGCCGTTTCTACGGTTGAAAAAATCAAACCAGTCGCACCAGCGTCTAAACAAATTCTAATCAGTGTCTTATTGATTTCTGTGAGTCTAACGAAACATTTTTTGCCAGATGCTGTGACTATCTGAATACATGCGTAAAGCGTCTCATTATTATAGCAGCCGTGCTCTGTATCTAATACTACGCCATCCATACCGCGACACAATATCTCGGAAACAAGAGGTGATGGTATCTGTTGCCATGCTAATCTCATTTATACCTACTAATAAAATCAGAGCAAACGCCGGCGCAATTTTTTAAATCTTGCTCATTATAAGTTTCCGGCACTTTTTCGGGCATTACACAAATTGATTTTGGTGTCAATATTGCTCCGGGATAAGTCCATAAAAAGCCATTTGATGTTAATGTATAGTCATCTTTTTGATGCCAAAAAATACATGCACCCATTGCTTGTTGCGAAAAAGAAAATAGCGCTTGAATGTTTTTTGCATGAAGCCATAACTTATTGACTCTTTTAAAAATCCATTCTGGCTCTACCTCATACTGTAAAGTATCGTGACCCAAGTAAAGCTTAGTATCAAACGAGCCCCAGATATCTACCTCTACATCATAACCTAAACTAATTGCTTTGTCAATGTAGTCAGGGTGATTTTCTTTTTCAGGTTGTGGACCTTCGGTATTCCCGCGATGTGCAATTAAAATCATTTCTTCACCACATACGCGCTAGGACAAATGTAGTTTAATGTTTTAAGCTCTACATCCTTATCTGCAAAGAACCGATCGGCACCAGCAGACTCAGACCACTTGTGGAATGCGTACTCATCAAACACAACAATGCCGCCTTTAACAACACGATCCCATAATGCGCGGAGCGTTTCGTATGTAGGCTCTTCCACATCCAAGTCAATGTAAAGCAAAGAAATTCTAAAACCAGGGCGTTCGGCTGCGTATTGTGCGGCTGTCTTTGTGATGTCGCCGGGCACCAAATCAAACTCATGTTCTTCAAAGCCAGATTGGACGATGAAGTCTCGAAAAAGTTCTACTTGACCTTTGTCATGCTTATAGTTTCTTTTCTCAAACAACGTGCCCATAGCCTGCTTATCAAGGCCAGAGAGACTCTCTACGAGCTTCTCCGAATCGAAAAAGTCGAATCCCACCACTTTCTTACCGCTGTTGGGGCATAAAAATCTTTTAAGCTTAAGAAATGTAAACATTCCTGTGCCTTTGAAAACTCCGCACTCAACAATGTCGCCTGGCAGATGTTTAACGCTATCTACTAACAGCGTGCGAGCCAAAAGCTTTCCAAACACCTTTGTGTCTGAACTAAGCATAAATCCATTAAAGCAATCAAATAGATGCTGGGTTGTGTTAACAATTTCTAGTTCTTTGATTTCCATTTACTTCTCGTGAAACTTGTTAAAATAATCTAGGTCTTCAGGGGTTCCGATCCCCCACATACCATCAAAGTGAAAAGTCTTAATCTTCTTTCCATCGTTGATAGCCTCATTAAACACCGGGCATACGTAAAACTCATTGTTGACGCGAGTGTTGTTGGCAATCATTTGTTCTGCATACTTCACGTAGTCAGATCCGTGCTTCCAATAGTAGATGCCTGTGGTAGCTACATCGCTAATGGGCTTCTTCTCTGCCACCTCTGTGACAAAGCCGTCATCATCAAGCTTTGCAAAACTCCACTTAGGATGTGTGGCAGTAAACGTGAGCATTCCGCCATCTACCTCGTCTGCAATCATCGAATACATGAACTCGTTGCTATCCCAATCAAGATACTGATCTGAGTTAGCGTACAGAAGCGGTTCGTCATTATCGATAAACTCTTTGGCCAACAATGTTGTGCAGGCAGCACCTTCAGTCATTCCATCAACCTGTACCACTTCACACCCAGGAGAAATCAACCCCAACAAGTGCTTAAGGTTATACTGTTCGTAGTGCTCTTTCTGCACAACAAAAATGTGTTTTGCATCAATGTTGAGGTTTTCTACCACAACTTGAATCATAGGCTTACCGTTTACCTCAATCAAAGGTTTTGGAAAGGTATAGCCTGCTTTCTGGAATCTAGAGCCCGCTCCAGCCATCGGGATTAAAACATTCATATTGCCTCCTTGCCA
>CEUI01015272.1_pt1 | contig 43252 bp, 58 predicted proteins | sample 531411 | NCBI WGS metagenome assembly CEUI01 (sample SAMEA2622841, study PRJEB7988) | marine metagenome | isolation source: saline water (ENVO:00002010), including
GCTATGTCTATGGCTGGTGTATTAGACTACAACCCAGCTATTCAGAATGACCTGAGTTCAGACGTTGCTGGTAATAGTTTCGCTGGTGTATTGAACGGAAAGTATAACGTATACATCGATCCTTATTTCCAAAATCCAGGTGCTACTGCTGCTGGTTATGAGTATTATACTATTGGATATAAGGGAACTTCTGCATACGATGCTGGTATATTCTATTGCCCATATGTACCATTACAGATGGTTCGTGCGATGGGTGAGGAAACCTTCCAACCAAAAATCGGATTTAAGACTCGTTATGGTATTCAACAGAATCCTTTCGTTTCTACTTCTGCCGGTGCTGGTAGCGAAGATGCTAACGTATACTATCGTAAAGTCAAAGTTACGAACTTAATGTAATCTTTGTTCTACCTTAGGGCAAAGTCTCAGGGGGTAATTCCTCAGAGAATGTGGGAGTTTCATCGACCTACTTAACTCCCAAAACAACAGGGGGCCATCTCACGGGCCCCCTTTTTTGTGGTATAAATAAAGTATCATGTCAATAATAAACAATTTACCATCAAATTACGATTTATTAAGTCCAGTAGCCTTTAGGTTTGACGTGTTAAGACTTCCAACGGTTACTTTCTTTGCACAATCCGTAAGTCTGCCTGGAATTTCATTGGAAGAAGATACCCAAGCTACACCATTTACAGATATTCCACATCCAGGATTTAAGGTTGCATTTGAATCTCTAGAAGTTAATTTTTTAATCGATGAAGACTTGAAAAATTACACAGAATTGATGAATTGGATAGTTGGGTTAGGGTTTCCAGAAAAATTCGAACAGTACAAGGATCTTAAAAATCAGGCAGATGCCACTAAAGGGATTAGTGCAAAGTATAAGGCCGAGTTTAATGCAGTCAAGTCTGATGCTACTTTGTCTATACTAACTAACACAAAAAACGTAAATAAGCAGTTTAGATTTAGGGAATTATTTCCTATTTCTCTTAGTGCAATCGCCTTTGACAGTGCAGGGGAAGATGCACCAATTTTAGCTACAGCATCTTTTCAGTATACAGATTATTATTTAGAATCTTGATGAGGGTTTATGACTTTAGAACAACTATATAATGAGACAGAAAAAGACTTGGCACCTCTAAACAAAGAATTGTTAGAAGTAGAAGCATCCAACCAAGCATCTCTCCACGACAAATATCTCAAACTTTTTATACAGTCTGGGGCAGAATATCGTATGATTAAACAAAAATACGACTATCTTCTGCTCCAAAAACGACATTATTATTTGGGGAAAGGTACTAAGGAAGATTATGAGAAAAAACCTTTTGACCTAAATGTGATAAAAAGTGATTTAGATTTTTACCTAAATGCAGATGAAGATCTACAAGAGATTCAAACCAAATTAGATTACCACAAACTCAAAATTGACTTTTTAGAAAAAACCCTAAGTGCTATTAGGTCGAGAGGGTATGACATAAAAAGTGCTATAGATTGGATAAAGTTTAAAAATGGTCTATGATACTATTTCTCTATCTAAAATAGATGAAGTCTACATGAAAGTAGGGTGTGAGAATAGTACAGCACAAGAAATATCTGATCATTTCACATTTGTTGTGCCTGGACATCAATTTATGCCGTCTTTCAGGAGTAGAATGTGGGATGGAAAAATAAGACTATTCTCCTACCATTTTAGGAAGTTGTATATAGGTCTACTCCCACATCTCAAAGAGTTTGTGAAAACTAGGGGCTATAAACTAGAATGTGGTTCAGAGTTTGATCCAGTCCCAGTTACTCCCGAAATCGTAGGTGGTATCGTTAAACGTCTAAATTTACCATTTGCAATGAGAGAATACCAATACGATGCAGTACATAAGGCCTTATCAAGGAAAAGGTGTTTATTAGTATCACCTACAGCTTCAGGTAAGTCCTTAATAATTTATACCTTAATAAGAACCTATGAAGGTTTTTCGGATAAAAAGATCCTAGTTGTTGTTCCTACTACCAGTTTGGTGGAACAAATGTACAAAGATTTCGACGAATACGCAGTTAATGTTGGTTGGAAATCAGAAGATTACTGCCATAGAATATATTCAGGTAAGGATAAAACTACTGAGAAACCAATAGTGATATCAACATGGCAATCTATACATAGGTTAGGATTAGAGTTTTTCAAACAGTTTGGTATGATAATAGGTGATGAAGCTCATGGGTTTAAGTCTAAATCGTTAACCAATATCATGACAAAATTGGTAGAATGTCCTTATCGCATAGGAACAACAGGAACTTTAGATGGTACTAAAACAAATCAATTATTACTTGAAGGTTTGTTTGGTAAAGCCTATGAAGTTATATCCACCAGAGATTTAATGGATCAAGAATATTTGGCAAAGTTGAATATTCATTGTGCAGTTTTACAATATGCCGATGAAGAAAAAAAGGTAGTCAAAAAACTGGATTACCAAAAGGAAATTAATTGGTTAGTTTCCAATAATCGAAGAAATGATTTTATCGTAAATTTAGCAAATTCACTAGAAGGAAACACTTTAATACTATACTCTTTAGTCGAAAAACATGGTTCGATATTACATGATAAGATAAGTGTTATAAATAATAACGTTCATTTCATACATGGTGGCACTTCCACTATGATTAGAGAAGAAATTCGTGAAAAGGTAGATAATAGTGATGGAAATATTATTGTTGCATCCTACGGTACATACTCAACGGGTATCAACATTAAAAATTTAAATAATGTCATTTTCGCATCTCCCTCCAAAAGTAGGATTCGAAACCTACAATCAATAGGAAGAGGTCTTCGAATTGGTAAGGATAAAAAATCAGCCTTACTATACGATATATCAGACGACCTCTGTTTAGGTGACTATCATAATTATACTTTCAGACACTTTCTAGAAAGGTTAAAGATTTATGATAGTCAACAATTCGACTATACGATCAAGAAATACTAATACACCCATCCCTTAACGTTAACACTTAACTATAACTTAGAATTCGCAAAAAAGCAAGGAAAAATAACCTTGTTTTTAAACTTTTTTTATGTTATTGTGTTATTAAATGATGTAGGAGGATATTTATGGCTGACTATGTAGATAATAAAATTTTTTATGGAGCTATGGTTGAGTATAAAAGATTGTGCCATGAAGCAGAGAAGGTTGGTGATGAGTATCCAGTCGTTTCTGATTATATTGCAGAATGTTTTTGGAAAATTGCTTCTGGTTTATCTGGTAAACCCAACTTCGTAAATTATTCATATAAAGACGAAATGATTATGGATGGTGTTGAGAATTGTTTGAAATATTGTAAGAATTTTAATCCTGAGAAATCTAAAAATCCCTTTTCGTATTTCACACAAATAATATATTTTGCGTTTCTTAGGAGAATTGAAAAAGAGAAAAAACAGACATATCTCAAATACAAATACACAGAAGTTTCAGGTATTGCAGGGCAACTTGCACATTTTGATGATGGTGAATCTCAGAAAATGTTGGATATTTACCTTAAAAATTATGAAGAGGTTAACCAATATGAGGAAAGGGTAAATAAGAGAAATGAGAAAAAACGTAAAGCTAAGAGTACCTTAGAGGGGTTTATGGATGATTAGTACCACATACAAAATTCCAGACAATTTAATGGTTTTGGTGGATGAAATGAATAACAAACAAACTCCATGGAAACAGAGAATGGCATCTGCCACAGAACTTGGTTGTATAGTAATGGCAATCGAGGAACATATGGTTCATTTTGACAAGGAGATACAGAAACATAGAAAGGAGTTACAGGAAATTGTAGAACTTTCTAAAATGGTACAAAAATGAAAATCGCATTAATAACGGATACACATTTTGGAGCAAGGAACGATAACCAAATTATAGAATCGTATATGAATAAGTTTTATGAGGGGGTGTTTTTTCCGTATGTAGAAGAAAATGGTATAGACACAATAATTCATTTAGGTGATTTGGTGGATAGGAGAAAATCAATTAGTTATCTTTCACTTAAAAATATGCAAGACAATTTTATAGATGTTATAGAAAGGAAAGGTATAGAAACACATATTATTATAGGTAATCATGATTGTTATTTTCGTAATACCAATTCTGTGAATTCTGTAAATGAACTTTATAAAACAAGTTCTAATATTAATGTTTATGAGTCTGCTGAGACTGTTATGTTTGGTGATTTTGGGGTCTGTATGGTTCCGTGGATAACTAGGGAAAATCAAGAACATACTTTAGAAGAGGTCAAGAATACAGATGCATCCGTACTAATGGGTCATATTGAAGTCAATGGTTTTACTATGCACGGAAACGCTGTATGTGAACATGGGTTTTCTAAAAACATTTTTAAGAATTTTGAATATGTTTTTTCTGGTCATTTCCACGTTAAGAATGACAATGGTCAGATATATTACTTAGGTACTCCTTATGAGTTAATGTGGACAGACTCTGGTTTGGATAAGGGGTTTCATATTTTTGATACGGATAATAGGGAATTAAAATTCATACAGAATCCACATAGGTTATTCCATAAAATTTGGTACGATGATAAAGGTGTTGAAACTATTGATGATATTATGGAGGATTTTTCGCAATACAAGGATTGTTATATTAAGGTGATAGTAGCAAATAAAAGTAATCCTTTCTTCTTTGAAAAATATTTGGAGAGTCTGGAAAGGGTAAATCCTGCTAATGTTACCATATTGGATTCTGATCCCGTATGGGATGATTATGACGAGGAACTTATAGATGAGGCAGAGGATACTTTGACTATATTGGAAAAGTATGTTGAGGGTATAGAAATGGAAATTGACAAATATAAGTTGAATTCAGTATTGAAGGGTATTTATTTAGAGGCCACTGAAATAGAATGATAAATTTTACTAAGATTCGGTGGAAAAATTTGTTGTCTACTGGGGATAGGTTTACCGAGTTTGATTTAAACACAAACAACATGACTCTTATAGTGGGTGATAATGGGTCAGGTAAATCTACCTTGTTGGATGCTCTTGTTTTTGGGTTGTTTGGTAAACCATTTCGTAAGATAAATAAGGGTCAATTGGTGAATACAGTAAATCGTTGTAAAACACTGGTTGAGGTTGAATTTTCTGTGGGGAGTAACGGATACTTAGTTAGAAGGGGTATATGGCCAGATATTTTTGAAATTTACTTAAATGGGGAATTGTTAGATCAGGAGGCAAAAAAGAAAGATACTCAGGAGAAGTTGGAAAGAAAAATTTTGAAACTTAATTTCAAATCCTTTACTCAAATTGTTGTGTTAGGTTCCAGTTCCTTTTTGCCGTTTATGCAACTTTCTGGTCAGTACAGGAGAGATATTATAGAAGATTTGTTGGACATACAAATATTTTCCGTAATGAATTACATACTGAAATCTAAAATGTCTGACTCTAAGAAGAGGTTAATTACATATGAAAATTCTATATCGGTACTTGAAGAAAAAATATTAGTTCAAAAGAAGTACATTAAAGAAGTTTCAGAAATAAATAACAATCAAATCGAAGAAACACAGAGAGATATTAAGTATAATCAAGAGTTGATTGTTGGTATGGAAGATGAAAAGGGTAAGATACTGGAAGAAATTCATGGTTTATTACACCATACAAATTCCATAAAGTCGTTTAAGAAAGAACTTATGGATATGGAGAGTTATAAACGTGATATAAAGAAAAATATTGCAAGGTATCAAGGTGATATTTCTTTCTTTAATGATAATGATAACTGTCCCATCTGCAAACAGATGATTATCGAATCGCATAAGTATGATATATTGGAGAGTACAGAGAAAAGGGAACAAGAGAACAGGGAGGGGTTGGAGAAAATCGTTTCTCTAATCGAAAAACGGGAGAAGGTTATAGATGATATTGAAAAAATTCAACAGGAAATATCTGAAAAAAATGTTGAAGTTAATTCTATAGATCATAGGATTCTTGGTGTTAAGGACTATATCGAAAAACTCTCCAAGAAAGTGGAATATTTGGGTAAGGTTAAGGATAAGGCAGATGGTGATGTTGAACGTCTTCGTCAGTTAGTTGGTGAAACGGAAGAAACACAAAAAGAGAAGGATGATTTGTCAGTTACACATAAGTATCATGAGATTGCATTCGAGTTGTTGAAAGATACGGGAATAAAAACTAACATAATCAAACAATATTTACCTATAATGAATAAAATGGTCAACAAATATCTTTCTGCTATGGATGCATATTTTGACTTTACCCTTGATGAACAATTCAACGAAACTATTCGCAGTAGGTATAGGGATAAATTTTCATATGCAAACTTTAGTGAAGGTGAGAAAATGAGAATTGACCTTGCATTACTATTCACTTGGAGAGCTATAGCAAAAATGAAAAACAGTGCTAGTACAAATTTGCTAGTATTGGATGAAGTATTTGATAGTTCTATGGACACAACGGGTACTGACGAGTTTATGAAGTTGCTAAATACTTTAGGTGATAAAATTAACGTTTTTGTTATTTCCCATAAGGGTGATTCGTTATTGGATAAATTTGATGATATTATTAGGTTCGAAAAACTGGGGAATTTTAGTAAAATGATTACAAATACAGAATAAAAAACTTGCATTTTCTATGCTTATATGGTATTATATTAATTATGAGAAGTAATATGAAAAAATGGACTATGGTCGTAAATGAGTTTGTTCAGTTGTGTCAGAGGTATAAAATTCCAACTCCCGAATTTGAGTATTCTAAGGAGGACGAATATACTGATGCGGAACGTGTTATGTTAACTCCCGATGCAGATCCTAGACATGTTTTTGGTCATTACCTAGTAGATTTACATGATAAGGAGCCAGACATTGTTGCGGATTGCATTAAGGATATGATTATCAATAATGAGAGGTTTTTATCAGTTCGTGGTTTGGACTATTTTGACCGTTCACAGTTAAAATGGTGGACTAAATGGTTAGATCCAGTGAAAGATGAAAAAGAGAGGATTAGTGAATGATGAATGGTGTTTTTCATACGGCAAAAATGGGAGATATGATTTATAGTTTGCCGATAGTTTACTTGAGAGGTGGGACTAAACGATATATTATTAAACGTGAAAAGGAATCTCAGTGGTTGAAACGGTTATTCGAAGCACAACCATATATCGGTAGTGTTTTACATGCTAAGAAGGCAGATGATAATTGTGATATTGACTTTACCAGTTATCAGGCACTCTACAAAATGTGGCTGAGGGGTAATTTGGTTTTCATGCATGCTATTTGTGCAGGGACACGTTCTCATCATTTTCCTATGGAACTTTCGAAAATAACCTTAGAATCGGAACATTCCCAAACGTATGCACATACAGTTTTTGATTTAGAAACCTATAAGGATGTTCCACAGTGGAGGTCAGAAAATCCTTGGTTAACTAATATTGGTGGATTAGACTTAAAATGGGAACCTTTTGATATTATCGTTAGTGTTAGTCCGAGGTATCACGACTACATAATTCATGGTGTTAGTGAACATGATCCAGTTAGATATTTTGACTATTCTTGTTTGGATGGTCGCAAGTATAATATTGGTTTTGTTGGTCTTGAAGAGGAATATGAAGAATGGACATGTAGGTATGGAGTATTAGCACAATATGTGGAATGTGAAGATGCACTTGAAGTGGCACAATATATTTCAGAATCTAAGTTGTTTGTGGGTAATCAGACTTCTGCAAAGGCAATTGCCGAAGGGTTGAAACATCCTAGGTTGGTTGAAACTTGTCAAGAATATCCAGATGCTATTCCTATGGGGCATACTGGTCACCTACATATATCAAAAGAACTTGTTGAATATTATGTTACTAGTGAAGTTAAAACTAAAAAGTTTCCGGAAATAGATCCCCCCAAAAACGATTCTGGTCAGAAGGAAATGGTGACTCTAGATGACTTCTTCTAAATATAAAATTGCCGTTTTTGACGGTATGGCTCAGGCCCAGAAATTGAATTCATATGTTGGTGGTATGGAAATGGTTTCTAGGTGTCAGGCACGTTATTTGTCTGAGAAACATGATGTCACGTTTGTGGTTACACAAGATAGTGATGACTTATCTGAAGAGGGATATAATGTAGAATTTACAACTCAGAGGGGTAAGTATCCTTTGCGATATGAAGGAATAAACACTAGAGGGTATAATAGAATTTTCTATGATGATATTCATAGAATTTTAGATAAGGTAGAACCTGATGTTGCTATATTCCAAAGGGTTTATCCATTTAACGGTAAGGGTAGAATTGAAAATTTACCTTGTGCTTCTGTTTTCTTTGAACATTCTTTACCTGAATATTTAGGTCAGAATATGTTGAATATCCCTAAACTTGCAGATAGAATACATGATAACGGTCACGTTTTTACTTGTGTTTCTAAGACAGCAACGGATAGGTATAATGTTAAGTGTTCAAAGTTAACTGGTGAAGATCGTGCATTTATATATCATTTCACTCCGATTCAGGTGGTTAAAAGTGTTCCAGAAGACATCTTAGAACATGACAATTATGGAATAGTTATTAGTCGTTGGTGCCCTCTAAAAAATCCAGGAAAGGCAATAGACATGTTTCAGTATAGGAAAAATCACAAATATGGTCTGAAACTTTTTACCAGTCAGTTGCAGACTGATCCTACATACGAAAAAAAGTTTCCTAAATATGTAGGTAAAGGTGCTTCCACCTACTTAGATGTATCCTTGGATAAGGAACATGCGGAAATTATGGAAGCTTGTAAACGTGCTACTTTTCATATTACTACATGTCAGTATGAATCTTCAGGTATTGCATCTTTGGAAGCTGCAACATATGGCGTACCGAATATAGTTTTTGCCCCTAAAGGGGAACATGCAACTTCTCATCATATGATGCCAGGTCATAATCACATGATAAATACAACAGAGGTCAGGGGGTTAAAAAACCAGACTCAGGAGTTTTGGGATATTATACAGGGTATAGATTTTAGTTTAGAGAATAGGAAAAAGTTATCTCAGTGGACTTGTGAGAATTTTTCTCCTGAAAAGTTTGTTGAGAGACATGAAAGTGTTATTAGAGCAGCCTTACTACATTATGATGGTTTAGGTAGTAAGTCAACAATAAGTGAGTTTATGGAATAATGTATAAAGACTATACAGTACAGGATGTTAGAGATGCAGCAGAAAAGAAACTTTTTACTGTGGTTTCCCTATTTGCAGGTGGAGGTGGGAGTTCTACAGGTTACAAGTTGGCTGGAGGAGATATACGTTGCATTAATGAGTTTCAGCAAATTGCGGTCGATACTTATTTGGCTAATTATCCGAATACAAAATATATTTGTGAAGATATTCGCGAAGTTTCCAGTAGTGACCTCTTGGATCTCGCAGGGTTGGAGAGAGGGGAATTGGATATTTTGGATGGAAGTCCTCCTTGTCCTCCTTTTTCTGCATCAGGCACAAAAAGAAAGGGGTGGGATAAAGAGAAGGTGGCCTATGGTAAAAAAATGAAAAATATTGAAGATTTAAGTTTTGATATGGTTCGTATTTGTGGTGAAATCCAACCCAAAACCTTTGTGTGTGAAAATGTTAAGGGACTGACATATGATTATGCTAGAGACCATATGAATAGGATAATAAATGCCTTTGAAGATTGTGGTTATAATGTAACATTTAAAGTATTGAATGCGTCTCATTATGGTGTTCCACAGTCACGGGAAAGGTTGTTTATGATTGGAGTTCGTGATGATATTTGTGAAAGTTTGGGTTATAGTTTTCTAAACATGGAAAGTCTATATCCAGAACCAAATTTTCCTGCCCCTACACAAAAAGATGCAATACATGATTTATTGTATGATAGTGATAACCAAAGAGAGGGTGAATTTTTAGAGAATGAAATGGCAAGAAAACCCAAACATGAATATTTAGTGATGATGCCCAAAAATCCAAAAAAGGTTGAATCAATAGGTGATTATCATCCTAAAAATTCTCATTATCAATCACGTAGGGTTCCTTGGGATAGACCTAGTCATACATTATCAGAAATAGGGTTACAGTTAAGTTTGGCAGTTCATATTCATCCATCCAAGGATAGGGGATTTACAACGTATGAATCTATTAAGTTGATGAGTTTACCTAGTGATTATGAATTGGTTGGTACTTTGAACGAAAAATTGGCTAGGGTTGGGTTAATGGTTGCTCCTTATCAATTGAAATCAATAGCAGAAAATTTATATGAAAAGGTGTTGAAATATGGGTCATGAGGTTAAACCTAGAATATGTCAGGGGTGTGAAATTCCTAAGGGATGGGGTCACGAAGTTATTATTGAGAATAATGACTTGTACTGTGGAAAGTTGTTGGTCTTCAAGAAAGGGTGTAGGTTCTCGATGCACTACCACATACTGAAGGATGAAACGTGGTATGTTCAGGAAGGTCGGTTCTTGTATAGGTGGATAGATACTGAAACAGGTATTACACATGAAGATAGGTTAAATAAAGGTGATATTGTGAGACAAAGAGTTGGTCAACCTCATCAATTAATTGCATATACCGATGGGGTAATTTTTGAGGTTTCTACTCAACATTTTGACTCAGATAGTTATAGGATATATAAGGGTGATTAATTATGATTGAAATTGTAGCTGAAGAATGTATGACTTACGAAGAGTCTAAGGAATTTTGTGGTGAATGGGTAGACGAAAAGGATTACGATATAGTACATACGTCAACCTTGGATGAGGATGTTATAATATACAAACCAGAACAAGATCTCTTTGGAAATATGTCTGTTCTTGCAGGAGTTAAGAAAGGGGCATATTCTGGTGAAATGTATACATTGATACGGGATTGTTTGATGTCTATAGAAGATTCTACGGATATGAGGTCTAATGCTGCAGGTCCTATTGATCCTGAAGAGATGAAAACTAAAGGTTTAGTGGAGGGAGTAGACTACAAATTAAGAACAAAGAATTCCTTTTATACTAAAAAGAAAAATGGTGATTGGGGAATGATTGCTAAGGGTAATGAGATTCATTCTATTATGGTTGGTTATAAACGTGGAAGATTTACTGGTGAAATAGGTTTGTCAGGTTGGGCAAAATCTAACCCTGATAAGTTTGAAATATTAAGTAAAATTCCAGAGGTTAATGATATTGCACTTAAAGAGTTAGCTCCAGACAATTATTATGCAGCTAGTAAGTTTTCTAATTCCTACATATTACCTGAGCATAGAATTGGGGATAGTATATACACAACTCTTAGTCCTAATCGTTACACTCAAAGTGGTTCACCTAGAATGTCATATCATATAGATTCGGGTGATTTGGAAGAGGGCTTAACAACAATGGCTATATTCAAGGAGGGTCAAATTAGTGGAAATTATCTTGTGTTTCCTCGTTATCGCATTGCTATAGATAGGGGTGATGGTGATGTTGTTATTGGTGATAGTACTCAGGTTCATGGTGTAACTCCTATAGTTGGTGATGGAATAGCATGTCATTGTATTTGTTATGTAGATAAAAGACTTGCTACTGTGGGTGAAAGGGGTAGAAAGGAAGGTTTTGCCAAAAAAGAAATTACCACTTTGGAAAACTTTTTTTAATTTTTACTTGTCAAATGGGAATTTTTATGTTATTATGAAATCAGTTAAAAAGTTTGAGGATATAATCAATGAAATCAAGAAACATTGTGTTAACGAAAAGGGAACGGGTAAGTATGGAAAGGGTATTCAGGTTTTGGATTTGTTAACTTCTACAGGTGATTTGATGGGGTTTTGTAGGGGTAATGTGATTAAATACGTTGCTAGACATGGTAAAAAAACAGAATTGCAAGACACTAAAGATTTATACAAGGCAATTCACTATATTATGATTATGATACAGGAGATTGAAAATGCAGATAACTCGTAACACTATTGATGTTCTAAAAAACTTTTCAGAAATAAATTCTTCAATTTTGGTAGAAGAAGGTAATACGTTAAAAACTATTTCACCTATGAAAAATATTCTTGCCAAGGCAGATGTTGGTGATGCCTTTGAACAGAGATTTGCAATATATGATTTAATTGAATTTTTGAATGTTGCAACTTCTTCAGTTTTTAGTGGTGCAGATTTTAGTTTTGGTGAAAACTTTGTTGTTATTGAAAATGGTTCGGCTAAGTCAAAGTATTTTTATGCTGATGAAAGTACTATTGTGACTCCTACCAAACAATTAACAATGCCAGATGCAGAAATTAGTTTTACACTAAAGGAAGAGGATTTTGCTACACTTAAAAGTATGGCAGGTGTTCTTGCAAAACCTGATTTAGTGGTTAGGTCAGATGGTGATGAGATTGTAATTTCTGTCTTAGATAAGAAGGATGCAACTACAAATGACTTTGACTTGTGTGTTGGTGATGGTGATGGTTCTTCTTATAAACAGTATTTCAAGTCGGAAAATTTGAAATTATTTAAGGGTAATTATGAAGTGAGTATTTCAAGTAAGGGTATTAGTCATTTCAGAAATATTGATGTTGATGTTGAGTATTGGATTGCATTGGAACCAGATTCCGAATACACTAAAGGTGGTGAATAGGAATAATTATGCGTGATGAATTTCTTTGGGTAGAAAAATATCGACCTAAAACTATAGATGAATGTATACTCCCAGAAAATATTAAAAAGTCTTTTCAGGAGTTTGTTGACAATAAAGAAATTCCTAATTTATTATTAACTGGTTCGGCAGGTGTGGGTAAAACGACAGTTGCAAGAGCCCTATGTGAACAGATGAGTTGTGACTACATTTTGATAAATGGGTCAGAGGAAAGTGGGATTGATGTCCTACGAAATAAAATTAAAAACTTTGCTTCAACCGTCAGTTTATCTGGCGGTAATAAGGTGGTGATATTAGATGAAGCCGATTACCTCAACCAAACGTCAACGCAACCAGCACTTCGGGGTTTTATCGAGGAATTTTCCAGAAATTGTCGTTTTATCCTCACTTGTAACTTTTCCAATCGCATTATTAGTCCTTTGCATAGTCGGTGTTCGGTGGTTGAGTTCAAAATTCCAAAGTCTCAGAAGGTGGTTTTAGCACTTGCCTTTATGAAAAGGGTTAAGGGTATATTAGATGACAATTTGATCAAGTACAATCCTCAGGTTGTGGCTGAACTTATTGAAAAATATTTTCCCGATTGGAGACGTGTTCTTAATGAATTACAGAGATATTCTGCAAGTGGTGAAATTGATGTTGGTATCTTAACTACAATTTCAGATAAAAGTTTTCATGACTTGATAGACATATTAAAAACTAAAAAATTTAGTGAGATTAGGAGGTGGGTTGCAGATAATTTAGATAGTGAACCTTCTTTATTGTATCGAAAATTGTATGATACAATATTGGAATATGTTGTTCCTAATTGTATTCCCCAAACAGTTTTGACTATAGGGGATTATACATATAAGTCGGCATTCGTTGTTGATCAAGAGATCAATACTATATGTTGTTTGTTGGAAATTGCAAATCAAACGGAGTGGTCTTAATGGCTGAACTTTTCGATTATCTAAATGATATCACTCATAAGAAAGTTAATATTATGGCTGAAAACCCTGAAGAAGAAAAGGGTTATAATCCGTATATGATAAATAAGTTTCTTTCGCAACATTCTGATACTCTTTATGCTGCAAATGCTATGAATGCTCTATCTCATCTTCCACACAAGTTACAATTTGATTTTTTTATAAATATAATAAGGAAAAAGTTTCGTCGAGCTGGTAAGTGGTTGAAAAAACATGACCTTGATGGTATAGATTCTATTAAGGAGTATTATAACTATAGCAATGATAAAGCTAGAGAAGCAATACATCTGTTAACAGACGAACAAGTTTCTGATATTAAAAGTCGAATTTATAAAGGTGGTCTAAAAGAATGAGTGAAATTGTGTCTTCTTTTGTGGAGGTGAAATTAAAAGAAACCGATAATTTTTTAAAGGTTAAGGAGACTTTGGGTAGAATAGGTATTGCTTCTAGAAAGGAGAATAAATTATTTCAGTCTTGTCATATCTTACATAAACAAGGAAAGTATTATATCGTACATTTTAAGGAATTATTTTTGTTAGATGGAAAACCATCAGATTTATCTGAGAATGATATTTCCCGTAGGAATACTATAATAAAATTGTTAGAAGAATGGGAATTGATTGAAATTGTAGGTGAAAAAGAATTAAGTCCTCTGGCCCCAATGAACCAAATTAAAATACTCAGGTTTGATGAGAAAGATAATTGGGAATTGGTTACTAAATATAATATAGGCAGAGGATAGTGATTCGTCTCATTGTGGGACGATGTGTTTGGGGAAGTCTTATAGATTCCCTTTATTAATTAATCTTGCTTTAAAAGGAGATAAATATGACAAATTTATTACATCAGTTAAACAAATATGATCCCTATTTTGTGGGGTTTGACCAACTATTTCGTAAACTTTCAAACTTTGAATTCAGTAGACAGCCGAATTATCCTCCGTATAATATCATAAGGGGACCATCAGGAGAAAGATTTTCTATCCAATTGGCAGTTGCAGGGTTTTCGCAGAATGAGATTGAAATAGTACATGAACCAGATCGAAATATGTTAATAATCAAAGCATCCAAAAAAGATGAAGACGCAGATACTTTCTTACATAAGGGTATAGCCACTAGAAATTTTACAAGAAGTTGGACCGTGGCAGATCATGTAGAAGTAAAATCAGCAACGTTGGAAAATGGGTTATTGACAGTGGGTTTGGAACAGTTAATACCAGAGGAAAAGAAACCTCGAACCATTGAAATAAACATAGGTTCTAATTCTTCGGAAAAAGAAATTCTAACTGAAACCAAATAAAATAATTTTGTCCAAAGGCCCAAAGGTTATTACCTCTGGGCCTTTTTATTTGCTTTTCTTATCCAGATATGGTATTAAAATAATATGAAATTTTATACAAATGTCCAATCCTTTGGTGATGAAATACTCGTAAGAGCTTACCATGAGGATAAAAGAGTAGTTTTTCGTGAGAAGTGGCATCCCACTTTATTCATTCCTTCTGCAACGGAAACACCATATAGAACTCTTAATGGTAGTTATGTTGATAAAATACAGCCAGGAACAATGAGTGAATGTCGTGAATTTATTAGTCAGTATAAAGATACTCCTGGATTTGATGTTTATGGTTATACTGAATATTCTCATCAGTTTATAGGTAAGGAGTATGATAAGTGTGAATATGATTTTAGTAAAATAAGAATTATAACGTTAGATATTGAAACAGAATGTGAATATGGGTTTCCTGATGTTAATGAAACTCGTGAAAAAGTTAATGTAATTACCTTAAAAGATAGTGAAACAGGGTTGATTTGTTCTTTGGGTCTGGGTAAGTTTTACACACCAAGAAAGGATGTTATTTATTTATCTTTTGATAATGAAAAAGAGTTACTTGCTAAGTTTATGGAGGTGTTTATTGAAATATCACCTGACATTGTAACTGGTTGGAATGTTAAGTTTTTTGACATGGCATATTTGTGTCGGAGAATTATGAAATTGTTTGATGAGAAAACAATTAGACAACTTTCACCATTTAAGTTTGTTAAAGAAAAACAGGTTACGATGTTTGGTCGTCCACATTGGCACTATTCCCTATTTGGTGTTTCGACTATTGACTATATGGACTTATACAAGAAATTTACATACCAGAATCAGGAATCGTATAAGTTAAACCATATTGCTCAAGTAGAAGTTGGTATGGAAAAGTTAGATCACTCTGAATTTGCTACAATGAAAGAGTTTTATACAAAGGATTTTCAGAAATTTGTGGATTACAATATCCATGACGTAGAACTTGTAGATAAATTAGAAGACAAATTGAAACTCTTAGAACTTATTGTTCAGATGGCATATGATGCCGGTATATGTTATGAGGAGGCATTCTCACAGGTAAGAACTTGGGATGCTCTGATTTATAACCATCTGAGACGAAAAAATATAGTTGTCCCACCTAAAAAGTTTTCCAAAAAACGTGAAGGATATAGTGGTGGGTTTGTCAAAAAACCTATTGTGGGAATGCATGATTGGGTTGTTTCTTTCGATTTAAATAGTCTATATCCACATTTAATTATGCAATATAATATCTCACCAGAAACTGTTTCAGATGATAGTCCTATGTTTTCTTGTGAGATTGAAGAGTTGTTGGCTGAGAAGAGTGTACCTGACCTTAAAAGTAAAAATATTTCTATGGCTGCAAACTCTACATTTTATACTAGAGATTTTCAGGGGTTTTTACCCGAACTGATGCAGAGAATGTATGATGATAGGGTTAGGTATAAGGATCTCATGCAAGATGCACAAAAGGAAAACTCTTCTGAGTTAATTGCTAAGTATAATACTATTCAGATGGCTAGAAAAATTTCACTTAACTCAGCTTATGGTGCGTTAGGTAATGAACATTTTAGGTATTTTGATGTTAGTCAGGCTGAGGCAATTACAAAGTCAGGTCAGTTGTCTATTCGGTGGATTGAGAGGGACATAAATAAGTATTTAAACAGATTATTGGATACTGATGGTCATGATTATGTTGTGGCTGCAGATACTGATAGTGTTTATTTAAGGTTGGGGGGTTTAGTTGATAAGTTTTTGGGTGGAGTTGATAAGAAAGAGAATGTGGTTACTGCTTTAGATAAGTTTTGTCAAGAAAAATTACAACATGTAATAGATGAAAGTTATCAAAACCTTGCAACTTATCTTAATGCGTATGAACAGAAAATGTTTATGTCAAGAGAAGTTATTGCTGACAGGGCAGTATGGCAGGCTAAGAAACGGTATATTCTGAATGTTTGGGACCAAGAGGGTTATAGGTTTGAGGAACCTAAATTAAAAGTGATGGGTATCGAGGCAGTGAAAAGTTCTACTCCAGAGATGGCAAGGGATACCATGAAAACTGCCTTTAGTATTATTCTTAATCAGGAAGAACAGGATTTACAGAACTTCGTTAGTAGTTTTAGGGAGACATGGAAAACCTTTTCTGTTGATCAGGTTGCATTTCCCAGATCCGTCAATGGGTTAAAAAAATATTTCTGTCCAGTTGCTGGTTATCAAAAGGGTACTCCTATTCAGGTAAAGGCATGTTTGTTGTATAATTCTTTATTAACAGATAAGGGTCTTGACGAGAAGTATCCTATAGTGCAGGATGGTGAAAAAATAAAGTTCGTTTATCTTAAAGAACCTAATCCTGTTAAGGATAGGGTTATTGGTATGGTTAGTGAGTTTCCTTATGAGTTCGGGTTGGATAGGTATGTGGATTACGAAACACAACTGCAGAAAACGTTTCTAGATCCACTGAACAGTGTATTATCTGCAATTGGTTGGGAGTATGAAAAAAGTTCTTCCTTGGAGGATTTCTTTGGGTAATGTTTAGATATAATTGTACGGTCGCAAGAGTTGTTGATGGTGATACTATTGATGCCCTTATTGATTTAGGATTTTCTGTTATCGTTAAAAAGAGAATTAGGTTCTATGGTATAAATGCACCTGAGAGTCGAACTAGAGATAAGGAAGAGAAAAAACGTGGTCTTGCCGCTAAGGCACGTTTGAAAGAAATGTTGAATGAAAATGGTAATGAATTTGTATTACAGTCGCATGGTGTTGGTAAATATGGTCGTTGTTTGGGTGAGTTGTTTCTGAAAGATGAAGATCAAAAATCTGTTCAGAGAATTTTAATAGAAGAGGGTCATGGTGAAGAATACTATGGAGGAAAAAGGTCATGAGAGTCTATGAGTTAGCAAAGGAATATGAGATCAAAGCAACTGAATTTGTGGATTTGATTCAAACTTTTGGTGTAGATATTAATAGTCATATGAGTGGTTTGGACGAGGCACAAATTGCTGATATACGTTATAGGATGGATTCCAAAGATGTTGATGAAGCGGAAGATATCCCAGAAGAAGTTAAAAAGAATGTTCCCTCTGAACCTGATCCTGTAGAAGAGGAAGAGGTTTGGATTGATGATAGTCCAGAGTATACACCTGAAGAACAGGAAATTATTGAAGAGAAGTTGGGGGAAGTTAGGGGAAAATTAATGTCAAGTCAAAAACCTAGAGGATTTTTAGGATGGTTAATATCACTATTCGGGGGAAATTAAATGAGTAATTTTTTGCAAAATCTAGTTAAGGAGTTGGGAGATGAACATACAACTGTCGCAGCAGATGGTAAGTCTTCAGCTGAATTTAGTGGTACGATTGATACAGGATCTTACCTATTGAATGCAGCTATTTCTGGTTCGTTGTATGGTGGTGTTCCTAATAATAAAATAACTGGATTTGCAGGGGAAATGGCAACTGGTAAGACTTTTTTCGTATTGGGTGTCATTTCCCAATTTTTAAAAACCAATCCTACTGGATCTGTTATATATTTTGATACGGAAAGTGCTGTAACAAATGAAATGATGGAAAGTAGGGGTATTCCTACTGATAGGGTAATTAAGTCGGAACCTGATACAATTCAGAAGTTTCGTCATACTGCTATTCAGATTTTGGATTACCAAGTTTCACAACCAGAAGAAGAAAGAACTCCTATGATTATGGTTTTGGATAGTCTTGGTCAGTTGTCTTCAACTAAGGAAATAGAAGATACTGCTGAAGGTAGTGAGACTAGGGATATGACTAAGTCGCAAATAATTAAGGCTGCATTTAGGGTTTTGAACTTAAAACTTGCTAAGGCAGGTGTCCCGATGTTGGTTACTAATCATGTCTATGCCGTTATTGGTTCGTATGTTCCTACGAAGGAAATGTCAGGTGGTTCTGGATTAAAGTATTCAGCATCTACAATTATACAGTTATCTAAGAAAAAGGAGAGAGTTGGTACAGAAATTGTAGGAAATATAATCAAGGCAAAAATGTATAAGTCTAGGTTGTCGAGAGAAAATAAAGAGGTTGAAGTATTATTATCATATGAAAAAGGTTTGGATAGATATTATGGTCTTATTGAATTAGGTGTGAGTGCTGGTGTTTTCAAAAAGGCTGGGAATCGTATAGAACTTCCAGATGAAACCAAACAGTATGCCAAAACCATATATGAAAATCCAGATAAATATTTCACCAATGAGGTCATGGAAAGTTTAGAGAATTATGCCAAGGATGTGTTTACATACGGTGGCCCAGAAGGTAATGAAGATTTTGATGCTGAAGAAGAGGTTGCAAATTAGAAAAATGTATGGTATAACATAAAAAAGAGGTAGTTATGAACCAAGAAAGGGTTGAATTAGCTATATTGAGCAATTTGGTCCAAGAAGAGGGATATATGCGTGCCGTATATCCCTTTCTTAAAGATGAATATTTCCTTGACTACGAAGAAAGGTTAATATTTCAGTTAATTAAAGAATATGTAGATGAGTATAACAAAAACCCCTCCAAAAATATCCTTCAGATAATGTTAAATGAAAAGGGTAATATTTCTGAAGATCAATTCAAAAGTATTTCGCAAACTATCGCAGGTCTTAATGGTAGTTATGATAATGAATGGTTAGTAGATACAACCGAGACGTTTTGTAAAGAGAAGGCAGTATATAATGCCTTAATGAAATCCATACAAATAGTAGATGACCAGAGTGGTAAGGAAGATAAGGGTATGATACCTGAGATTCTCAAGGATGCTCTTTCTGTTTCTTTTGACCCACATATAGGTCACGATTATTTAGAAGATTACGAAGCACGTTTTGATTTTTACCACACAAAAGAAGATAAATTACCATTTGATTTAGAGTTATTCAATAAGATAACCAAAGGTGGTTTGAGTAGAAAGTCTCTGAATATTGCATTAGCAGGTACAGGGGTTGGAAAGTCACTATTCATGTGCCATTGTGCAAGTGCAAATCTAAACGATGGTAAAAATGTTTTGTATATAACTCTGGAAATGTCAGAGGAAAAAATTGCAGAACGTATAGATGCAAATTTACTCAATGTTTCCATGTTGGATTTAATTTCATTATCGAAAGACATGTACAACGAAAAGGTGGAAAGTATCAGAAAGAAAACAGTAGGAAAATTAATAGTGAAAGAATATCCAACTGCAGCTGCTCATGTGGGTCATTTCAGACATTTGTTGACTGAGTTGGAATTAAAAAAGAATTTTAAACCTGATATAGTATATGTTGATTATCTAAATATTTGTGCCTCACAACGTTTGAAACAAGGTGCAAATGTGAATTCTTATACATATATTAAATCTATTGCAGAGGAAATGAGGGGTCTTGCAGTCGAGAAAAATGTTCCTGTAATGAGTGCTACACAGTTAAATCGTTCGGGATTTGCAAATTCTGATCCTGATTTAACAGACACTGCTGAGAGTTTTGGTTTACCTGCTACGTCTGATTTTATGTTTGCGTTGGTTTCGACAGAGGAAATGGAAGAATTAAATCAGATAAAAATAAAACAATTGAAAAACAGGTATAATGATCCTACTCAGCACAGGACTTTTGTAGTTGGTATTGATAGGTCGAAAATGAGATTATATGATTTGGAAGAGTCTGCACAACATGATTTGCACACTGAAGATAATGTTGCTCCTCAACCTAAAAAAGAATATTCGGGGTGGGAACTATAATGGTAAAAAAGATTGTATTAACTAAAAAAATGGATTCTGAAGTAGATAATCTTAAGGGTGAGTTCCTAAGTGAAGACTATATGGACACTCTTATTGATTTTGATTGTGATGTATACAAGTCAGCTGACATTGAAGGTCATGAAGAGTTATTGTTCAAGTATCGAAAAAATGTAATCACCGATGATATTTGGAGACCATGTATGCACAGTCTGAGAAAGTCTATACAGTGGACTGATAATAGGGGAACTGCTGCTGGTGCCGTAAGTAAAGAGAATTTTGATCATCCAAACAATAAGCCTGGTGATAGTCGAGACTTTTACTTTGATCCATTTCTTACCGTTGAAGAGGAAAAAGAAGACAAACACTTTACACGTTCTGTTATACGAAAAGATGGTACGGTATCTGATACAAAATATGCAAATAAAATTCAAGGTGCTATTGTTGGATATTTTGATAGGTATGTGAGATTTCCATATTGTCGAGAAACGGCATTTACAAAAAACCAAATACAGGATTTCGACCAATCCTTACCAATGTTACAACGTTGTTCTGAGTTAATGAAAGAGTTAACTCCAGAAAAGTATGAAGTTCAACGTAAGGCATGTGAAAATATTCAGGATTTTGTTATTGATGGTACAGTTTTTACAACGGTGACTGTTAATAGGAATTTTCAAACTGCTGGTCATTATGATGCAGGGGATCTAAATAATGGGTTGACTATCCTATTCACAATGGGAGAGTCTTGGGAAGGTGGTTATTTGTTATATCCAAAATGGGGTGCTGGTGTAGATTTACGTCCTGGTGATTTTCTGGTTACAAACGTTCATGGGGAATTACATGGTAATAGTCCTATACGATTAGAACCTGAGAATCCAGATTCCCATAGAATGTCTTGTGTTTTGTATGTTAGGGAATTAATGAGTCAGTGTGGTACTAAGGGATATGAACAAATGAGAAAAGATTACCATGATTTGGTTGGTCATAAGCCTGGTATATGGACAGATCCCGAATGGGAATATGTTAACGAAGTGGGGTATGTCAAAGAGGGTATGTTTGAATCCACAGAATACAAAGAGTGGTTAAAAATGCACGATGTTAGTTTAGAGAATTTCTTTTCCTAGAATAGAAATATTATAAATAATTTATAAGGATTTTGGGGGATTGGATGAGAAAATATAAAGAATTTATAGAGAATATATCAGAAGCATTCACCTTTTTTCCTAAAGATGAGGAGTCTATTGTGAAAACGTTAACCTCTAAAGGATATGAAGACGAGGTTTTAGAGGATATACTGAATTTATATAAGTATCTTTCACATCAGCAATATACAGATACACCAATTAATTTAGATATAGATGTAAAAAACAAGAGAAATTTTGTTAATATTTCTAGAACGTTGAAAGGTTTGTATGATATAGAACAGATAAAAAATGCAGTAGACCTTAAAAGGGTAAAAATAAAATTTGGGAATGGGTCTTCCGGGAATCGTGGGGTGAATAATCAGGGTAATGCGTTTGAACAATCATATGCACAGGCACTTATGGGTTGGTATACGGGTGAGGTCATACCTACAGGCTCTGTTCTGGATAGTATACTTGATCTGGATAAAACATATGGTTTGAGTTCTTCTGAAAAATTTAAGGTTAGTGTTGAAGCTGCAGCAAATACTAAGAGACCATTAGAAATTAAGGGAAATAATATAATAGTTAGCAACTCTAAGGGGTCGGGGTTCGATATAGGTAGTGCTGTCACGGATATTACTGTCGAAACAGATAAGAAACCTGTTTATCTTAGCCTTAAAACTTCCACCACTACTACTTTCTTTAATGTTGGTGTTAGAACTATTTTAACTCCCAAAGAAATAAAAGAAGGAAATATTAAAAATACTAAAGGCCTTTCTCTTTTGAACTTGTTTGGTATAGATCCTGATAGGTTTTGTACTATTTTTAACGATGAGGTAAAAACTGAAAGTGGGGTTGAAAAAGTAAAGGCAAAACCTGAACTTCAAAATTTACTTCAATCAGGTATAGGGTATGGATATCATGTCATCCATAAAGTAAAGAACAATATTTTGTCTTATGAAATGAGTAGAGAAAAGATGGTACAATCCTCTAGGGTAGTTGGCGGTGTTACGATTTATTATGGTGGAAAAAAAGGAAAGGGTAAACGTGTTGATGTAGAAATGAATTCTAAATATTATAAGTTTGGGTTGAATATTCGAGATACACAAGGTAAAGATGGATATCCAACTAGGATGATGTGTGATTTTAAAACAATAAAATAAGAGTTCTTTTCCCTTGCTTTTGCTGTAGCAAATATGTTATAATTATGTTATAAACAAAAAGAGGTTAGAATTTTGAAATCTTTTAGAAAGTTCCTTCTCTCAGAAGCCACTAATAAAAATTTGCATTTAGAACATCTTGAGGATGAGATCCTTAACGGTGGTATTGATGGTGGTCGTTCTGCGATAAATTTCCTGAGATCACTTAGAGATATGTTAGCTGGTGATTCTGGTAGTTCTGTCAATGTTACTACCAAATGGGATGGGGCTCCTGCCATATTCTGTGGTATAGATCCGTCTGATGGAAAGTTCTTTGTAGGGACTAAGGGTGTTTTTCTTAAAAATCCTAAGATAGTTAAGGAAGTATCAGATGTTGACAAATTAGGGTATAGTGGGGATCTTAAGGAAAAGTTAACTGTAGCAATACAGGAACTTCCTAAGTTGGGGATTTCTGGTGTATTACAGGGTGATGTCATGTTCACCCAATCCACTCTGAATACTGAAAATATTGATGGTGAAGAATATGTAACATTCCAACCAAATACAATATTATATGCAATTCCGAAAAAGTCTAAATTAGCCAGAAAAATGATGAGTTCTAGTATAGGTGTTGTTTTCCATACTACCTATAATGGGGACACTCTAGAAGATATGACTGCCTCCTTTGGTGCAAATGTTAGTCAATTAAATGAAACGGTTTCTGTTTGGTTTGCAGATGCAGAATATAAGGATATGTCAGGTACAGTTACCATGACTAAGTCAGAAACTACCGAATTAACAAAAATTTTATCAAAGGCAGGTAGTGCGTTTCATAAGATTGACAGTGGAACTTTACACAAATTCCTACAACAAGAAAACACTTATCCCTCCAGTGCAATTGGTTCTGCCATGAAAACCTATAACAATTCAAAAATCAGGGCAGGAAAAGATATAAAGAATTTCAAAAGACATATTTTAGAGTACGAAGACTACTTTGATGATTTTTGGGAAACTAAAATCATTGGAAAATTAAAGTCTGATAAAGGGATAAAAGCTAAAAGAGAACTTAAGGAAAAGTATATAGAAACTATTCGTAAATCATCGAATAGTTTGATTGCTCTAACTGAATTTCAGAGTAATTTAAATAAAGCCAAATTGTATATTGTTGACAAACTAAATAAAGGTGCTAAGACACACACGAAAACTTTTGTGGTTACTGATAATGGTTATGAGATTGTTAATCCCGAAGGTTATGTTGCAATTGATAAGATAAAAGGAAATGCTGTAAAGTTGGTGGATAGGTTGGAGTTTTCATACAACAACTTCAACACAGTAAAACAATGGGATAAATGAAGAGTCACTTAAGACGAAGAAAAAGGATTAGGGATAATCGCAAGATAAAATCTATAAGTTTCAAGGGGAAAAACAGTGAAAAGATTCAAAGAATTTTTGGTAGAAAAGGGGGCTGGACAGGTCGGAACCGAACATTATGATGTTCATGAATTTGTTTTTGGTTATGAAAATATTGGTTCTGGAATGCCTTATATCCCTATCTATGGTAAACGTCAAGAGAGGATTCAGGGAAAAATAAAGAAGATGATTGCATACCATGTGGCTGATGCTTGGGGTATTAAAGGTCTTAAGGATTTGGCTGGTGGTTCTAAGTCAGGTTCGTTTTTCACTAAATCTGCAGGAAACATTTTAACAGGTGCTGTCGGGAGTGGTGGAGTTTTGATACAAGTTGAAGCTCGTCCCGTATTACAAGGTGGCCAAGACATTTATTCCGAGGTTGATAGACAGGGTCGAAGATGGGTTAGTGCTTCTTATTGTTTTGATGATCAGGGTGATGATATGGAAGAAGATCTGAAAAAACATATGGATAAATTTGTTGCTAAATTACATAAGAGAAATCCTGAAGCCAATATCCCCACTATATACAGTATGGAATATGATGCTGCAGAACCTCCGTGGTTTGAAAGGATTCAAACTAGAGAAATCGACCTGAAATTAGTTTCTTTGGTAGTTAAGGAATATTTTGATTGGACTGAAAAATATGTTACTAAGCATTGGAAAGAAATTGCTAAGAATTTGTTAAAAGAAGAAATGACCAGTCATGATTATGATGAAATTCTCATGGATAAGGTTGAAGTTAAGGATGTGTGGTTGTATGCTGCAGATAATCCAGGAGAGCCTTGGGAAGAAACTATAAATGTTATAGAGAAAAATTGGAAAGAAGTTGAAAGTGTTTTGAAAGTTACTCCAAAATTATTGTATGATGAAAAGTCGATACCTTTCCAAACAGAATATGATGGAAAAAAGACTTCTAAGAGTGTTTCCGAAATTCTTACTTTTGGTATGCCTGATAAAGATGAGTTACACAATCTTCATATTAGGTTAGGTCTGAAGAAGGGTGAGGAGATTATAATTGCACCTCCACCAGAACCTGAGGCCGAACCAGAACCTGATACATCTGTAGGTATGTTTGAAATATCACAAAAAACTCGGATGGACTGTTTTGTTGGGATGAGAATGTGTTGGCCAGTTCACTTGAAAATAATGGAAGATAAAGTATTTCATTCTCAGTTAGATCCACATCCTGCTGGTAGGTTTGAACGCCTTAAGGGCGAAACTCCATTTGGTACTGAACATAATCTCACATGGGAAATTGCTCAGTTATTTAGAATGCCTGATGAGAGAGATTATGATGCTGTTAGGAATGGTGATATGGCAATGTATGATTCTAAACCAGGAGTTCTATTAGATAAAGATCAAGTTCCTATTATGCCCGGGCATGAGGTTTTTGACACAGTTGCTTCTCAAGTTCGTTTTAATCCAGATAGTAGTGATGTAGCTAAAGGATATAAACAAATGGTTTCGGGTGGTGATGTGGCCTTTTTCCCACTAGACGATGAATTTATTAGGAAGTTAAGTTACATTAAAGCTATATGTTGGTTGAGTTCTGTTGGGGGAATACGTTCCAGAGCTGGTATTGCAATATGGGAACAGTTTGAAGACCATATTGAAGCACTTTATGGTGCAGACTCTGAAATGTATAAACGATTAATTGACACTTTTGGGTAAAATGGAGTTAATATAAATAAAGTTATGAGAAACTATAAAGATTTCGTTGCAGAAATAAAATCTACAGCTGATCCATCCGAATGGGATTGGATTGAAAAATCTACTTCCATGTGGTATGCAAGGTATCATGCCTATGATATAGATTTGGGTATTGAACAGTCTGGTGGAATTAGGGTTGATGGTAAACACCAACAGGTCTGGCAGGTTGGTTTCCAAAGGGGTGGAAAATGGAGTGTTACTGGTGAAGGTGATGCTAAAATGATTTTTGCATGGGTTATTGAAAGGGTTTTAGATTTTATGAAAACCAATCCCAGAGTAATTAGATTTACCTCCGATAAGGGTGATAGTACTCGAGGAAAATTGTATGATACTATGGTTAGGATAGTAGGTAAAAAACTCAAAAATCATTATCCTTGTGAAATTCCAGAATCTGAATATGAGAATAAGAAAGGAAAACCTTATTTTATAGTACATAAAGATCTGAAAGATCAGGATGATCTCAAAGATCAATTAATAAAGTACAACAACAGTTTCGCATAGGAGAAGGGATATGAATAAAGAAATGGAAGATTTTTTCGATGAATTAGAGGCCTTAGTAGATTCGGGTGGTGGTCAAATTTACATAGGAAATAAGATGCAAGATGTTAACGACATAGAAGCTGAAGCTGCATTGCTTTATTTGTCTATGTTGGAAGTTCCTGGCATTAAAAAGGCAATGAAAGATGTCAGTTATTTCTGGGATGTTGTAGAGATGGGAATGGAAGAAATGGGGTTGGAACAAAAAAGTGCGAAAGTTGAAGAAAAGAAAAGAATTAGTCAATATGCTAGAGTACTTGAGAATCTTCCACCAATGAAAAAGTGAGATTAAAACTGTTTAAGATATTTCTTTCGGTTGTGTATGACATATTTTGGATTATTGGTTTTTGTGGTGGTGTCTGGAAGAGATGGACAAAAAAGGATAAATAGTAATGAAAACAGCTGTATTCACATTCGGTAGGTTTAATCCTCCAACGGTAGGCCACTATAAACTTGTAAAACAGGTGGAGGCAGTGGCTGACAATTACCATGCGGATATGTTTATTTTCCCTTCTCGGAAAATATCCAAAAAGGATCCTATACCTGTAAAAGAAAAAGTTGAATTTATGAAATTGTCTTTTCCTGAATATTCTTCATCCATAATAGATGAAAAATCACTTTCAACAATTCTTTATGCTGCATCATGGTTATATCAGAAAAAATATACGGATATTATTGCAGTATTTGGGTCAGATAGGGTAAGTGCGTTTGACCATTTATTGAAAAAATATAATGGTGTTAAGGGGTCGCATGGGTTTTATGAGTTCGATAAGATAGAAGTTGCTAGTGCTGGAGATAGGGATCCTGATTCTGATGGAGTAGCAGGAATGTCGGCATCTAAATTACGTTCCTATGCACTGGAGGGAGACCATCCTTCTTTCCGAAAAGGTACTAGTCCTAACCTTTCAGATAAAGACTGCCATAGGATGTATATGGTAGTTAGAAAGGGGTTGGGAATTAAGGAAGAGGTATTTTACGAGAGGAAATTAACTAAGGGTGAGGAAGAAAAACGAGAAGAGATCGTTCTTGCACTAAAAAAGAAATACCCAAACTGGCCAAAGGACAAAATATATGCAGTCGCAACACAAAAGGCCAAAGAAGCAACGGAAAGGGTGGATAACAATCCCAAAAGAGATAGTAAGCGGGTTATGGACTATAGGGATTTTGTTGCTCATGTTGGTACTGATCAAAGCAGGATTAAAGCACAGGCGTACACGCCGCTTGAAAGGGTAAAGAAATTCTGATGTGTGTCATAGCATTAAAATATCTTGAAAAGTATGGATGGGTTGGGGGTAAGAATAGGGATAGAGCTTACAAGCCTATTGTACATATCAAAAAGTCTTTTCGACGTGATACCGAGAGGTTGTTTATTTGGGATGACGGAACTAAGTGGACTGAGGGTATAAACGAATACGGTGTTGGGATAATTAGTGCTGCATCTGGTAGTCCAAAGGAGATGAAAAAAGACGAAAAGGCTCCTAAGGACCTTGAGAAATTGCAAAGTAAAGATGGGAAAAGAATTAGAACTGCGTTATTTGAAAAAACTGTAGATAGTGCCCTTAAACAGTTAATTGAAGATAATGTTATAGGAAACACGGCAATATTTTCTGGTGAAAAGTGTGTGTTGCTAGAATCTGCAGTGATGGCAGGAGAATATAAGTACGAAACTAGAGAGTTCAAAAAAGACGAAATTTTGGTTAGAACTAATCATGGAATTGTTGTTCCTGGTATGGGTTATCAACATGGGGATAATAGGAAAAGTAGTGAAGTTAGACGTGATATGACAATAGAAAAATTGGAAGATGCATCGTCTCCTAAAGATGTTTTAGATGCCTTATCACAAGTCGACAAAAAAGATCCACAGTTTGCACCTCTAAGGAAGGTAGATAAGAGTAGTAGTGAAATGCAACTATGGACAAGTGGTCAGCTTATTGTTATGCCCAAGGAAAAGTCTTTACATTATAAACCATTAAATAGTAAAGTAGAGTTTGATCTTAATAAGTTAAATTCTGAAGATCATAAAACAAAGTTCGAAGTTATTTCGAACAATAATTTATTAGAGTTAAGAGGAGTTTCTGGATTTCTGGAATTTCTCGAACTTTAGACAGAGGAGATAATCATGTACGATGATATAAAAAGCGTCAATGAACCTAATGATGATCTTTTGTCTGCTGTCCAACGTGTCCTTGCAGGTAAGGCACAAGAGGGCGATGTAGAGAAAATAGCATCTCCAGTACTTCCTGTTTCCGAGAAGTCTAAACCTAAAGAAAGTAAGGTAGACACGGAATATGAAAAATTCTTTCTGAAAGTTCTTAAGAAGTTTGGTGTTAATGAGCCAGACGAATTACCAGATGATAAAAAGAAAGAATTTTATAACTATATAGATAAGAACTGGAAAGCAAAGGGAGAAGGGAAACAAGGTGCCAGAATGACCAAAAGAGGTCTAGTTGATGGCAGAACCAAAGCATATAAAGAAACCGTTAAACGGTTACTTGCCAAGAAAAATAAATAGGAGAAAATAACATGTCATTATGGGGAAAACAAGATAGAAAAACCTTAACAGGAACAGTCACTGTCGCAAGTAATAGTGCTGCCGTTACTGGTGCAGGAACAACATTCACTACAGAATGTGAAGTTGGTGATATTTTCTTGGCAGGTACAGATTTAGACTCTGCTAATAGAATTTCAGCAATCGCCAGTAATACGAGTTTGACTCTTACGGCTAATTTTACAGGTAGTGATGTCGGTGCTTCTAAAGCAGCATACATTAGAGAAACTCCAAGACACTTATCACCTTCTGAGTCTAATGCCATTTTTGGTGTAGATAATGCTGAGGTTACTGGTGGTGGAAACGATGTTGTCGAAGTCTCAGTCACTGCTGGTGGAACGGGGTATGTTAATGCTGCAGATGCAGCTGTTACGTTTGGAACTGGAAGTGCTGCTGCTACGGCCGTAGTTACTGCCGGTAAAGTTACTTCCGTTACAGTCACTGCTGGTGGTAATGATAATAGTGCCGTTCCTGTAGTAACGATAAATGGTCCAACAGCATCAACCTTTGATGGTTCTAATGCTGGTGTTGTTAATGTTGGTGCAAATACGATTGCTTTAACAACAGCTCAAGTAGCAGCTTTAGCAATTGGTGATGCTGTAACCTATTCCAATGGTGGTGGCGGAAACATCGCAGGGTTGACTAACGGAACTAAGTATTATGTAGAGTCAAAACCATCTTCAACAACAATCACATTAAGTGCTACTTCAGATCCTCTGAGTGCTCTTGATATAACTGGACTTGGTACGGGAACTTCCCATACATTAACGGGTGATACGGCAACTGGTGTTGCAACATTAGGTGGATCATCTGGTGGTCAGGGAATTACTCCTGGATGGGTAAAGAGAACAGTAGGTACAGGTGGAAGAGCAGGAAGAGTTACATATGAAACATTAGTTGCTTCGGGATCAGTTACTACAGATGCAGCTGATGATATTCAGTTCCCTGATGCCTAAAGGATATAATGGTATATGATGATCTGAATGATGAAAATTTTTTGATGTATGCAATAAAATGCTACGATAATCCTAGTTGTACTGGGCTGGATGAATTTAACGAAGATTTAAATCACATAGTTTACCTCAAAAGACTGTTTAATAAATACATTAATGGGGGTGAACTGAAAAGAAATTTAATATATAGTCATTTAAACCTTCTATTAAATGTTTTTGGTCCAGATGCACCTAGGATTCTCTTTTATAGGACTGAGGAAAAACACTGGCCAGTCCTAAAGACGTTTTTAGTTGGACTTTCGAAAATGCCTGATAGGTTGGTTGGTATTAGAAAAGATAAACCGATTATTAGGACTGTAGAAATTCCTTTAGAACCTAACCTATTTAATACACTAAGAGAAATAGTCAATGTCAATTATTAATACATATGTAGCATATAGATTTCTTAGACTGTTAGTTACGCCTTTTGAGAAAACTAAGGCTTTCGAATTGGGTGTTATTGATAAAGACGGTAACGTACTAAAAAAGAAAAGAGATAGAAAAACTAAAGCAGAGAAAGAATCTTACGATACTTTTCATAGGTTGGTATTTAATCTCAAGAAAGTCGTTGCGAAAATACCTTTTATGAAGGGTAGGTTGGGTTCTATGGCCACAGCACTATACCTCATAAAAGAACACTTACAGAACGAGAATTATCCAGTAGAAGATACAGAACTAGAGGGTATCTTTTGTCAGTATTTAACAGAAAATAGAATATTAGATAAAGAGACTTATATGGATTTTGTAGAGGAGTATGCTACGATGTATTTAACAGAAGACGGTGCAGCAAATGCTGTTGGTTCTGCCCCTGGAAATGTTGCAGGATTGCATGGGGATCCACCAGTAAATCATAAAAAAAGAAAAAAGTATAATGGAGTTGATATCTTTGAAGTTGAAGATGATATTATAAAGGGTATCAAATTAAGAACTAAGAGTAATTTATTAGATGGTATTAAGGATAAAAATCTTCGTACAGAAATTAAAAAATATCAAGAAAGTAATCCTGATCACCCTATAATATTTGCTAATAAATCTGGTGTGATGTTTTTTGTCACCCGATAGGAGTATGAAGTGGAAAACTTTGAAGAAACTTATTTAAAAGAAATTCATAGCAGCATACAAGACTGCAAAAAAGAAATAGGTGTTTTGAAAGACAATCACTTACATCATTTGGAGATCAGGTTAACTAAATTAGAAACCTCTCTAAGTATTGGGTGGAAGGCTGTTATTGTTGGTGCAGGAGTACCTGCGTTAATAAGTTCTATACTGTCTGTAATAACTATGGTTGCAAAATAAATTTGCTTTTTTGTATTTTATATGTTATTAATAAATAAGTTGATAAATGCATCTAAGTTGTTTGTTTTGTTTCCTGTATATGATAAGCAAGTGAAACATAAAACACAAATTAGAAAAAAAGTGATAAAGGTGAAACCAAAACATGGAGGATATATAGATGTTCTTAGGTAATTGGTAGAATGTCATGAATATTAGCAAACTTGTGTCTGCCATGGCAGAGGATTTTATTGAGGATAAAAAATATCTTCAACATCAAAGTGAATATAATGAGACAAAGGAGCAGTTAATGAGGTTTGGTAGAAGTATTGCAAAAATTACGGATAATATTGTTGATAAAGTAATGGAAACTGTTTTGGAAGAAGGTGGTGAATTAGTCGATAAAATTATTGAAGAGATCAAAAAAAGTGATTTTATTGATGAAATTATTGAAGTGGTTACAGAAGCAGTCATGGAAGAAATTGTTAAGGCCCTTGGTGGTGAAATGGAAGATGAAGAAGAAGATGAAGACGATGAAGAGAAAGTTCTCGATATGCGTAGGGTAGGTGAGGATTTAGATGATGAGGAATTTGGTATAAACTAATGCCCTATTACGACTACAAATGTAATGAATGTGATCATACGTGGGAGGAGAAACAGAGTGTCGATTCCAGGAATGTTCCAAGATACAATCCTTGTCCTAATTGTGGTTCTTCAGGAGATATATCCCTTGTCATTAATTCCGTTAACATTGGAGATTCTTGGTCGATGGGAATTAAAAAACCTGATCCCACGTTTGTCAACAGATTAAAACAAATAGAAAATACTTATTCAAAACCAGCAGGGCAAGAATTAAAAAGTAGATATACACAAAACCTTAGTGAGGTTTAATTATGCAACTATTGATTACTGGGTCCAGTGGGTATATTGGATCCCATCTCACAAAATCTCTCTTTTTGGACGATCCCTTTCCACTCACCCCATCTAGTGAAGAATTAGACATAACCAATTGGTTTCTTATTAATAAATATTTTGAAAGGCATAGACCTGATGTTGTTGTACATCTTGCAGCACAGGCTGCAGTAGGTCCCAGTATTAAAAATCCCAGTATAGACTTAGATATAAATTGTAATGGGATGATTAATCTTTCTCGTGCAGCTGCAAAATATGGAACTACGAAATTTGTTTATTCTTCTACTTGTGCGGTATATGGTGATTGTATGTTTCTCACTGAGACAGATACACTTTCACCGAAGAGTCCATATGGTGTTAGTAAACTTGCAGCAGAAAATTATCTTTCTCTTGCTGAAATACCAATAAAAACCAAACTCAGACTATCTAACGTGTATGGTTACAGGGATAATCATATTGTGGATGTTCTTTCCGGCTGTTTAGAAACTAAAGAAGGTCCTGTCTTCTTTGGTACAGGAAGGGATACATATAGGGATTATATTCATGTTCGAGATGTGGTCAATGCCATTAAGATGATGATATTTAAGGATTATCCAGGAACCTATAATGTTTGTACTGGAGTTCCTACCAATTTAAGCACTTTATGGTCTATGATTCAAGAAGTTTGGTGTATAGATGGTGAACCTGTTGATTATAAACCTGCGAGGGAATTTGATGCAAAATGGGCAGTTCCCAGTGCAGAAAAACTTCAAAATGTTTGTGGGTTTAAGTATTTGTATCCAGATATGATTTCTGGACTTCGACAAGTTTTTTATGAGGGGAAAAACGAAAAAGGTGGAAATAACTAAAGTTCCAGACGACACAAGAGGGGATTGTTATGCAAGACCTTCTACTTGGGGAATATATCGTGGTCCTTGTCCTGATAGTAAAATAGGAAAATTTTATTGTCGTTATTGTAATCATATGTGGGTTTTTAATTTTCCAAGGTATGATAAAATATTAGATAGAACTAATCACATTTCGGATGCAAAAAAATGGCCTTGTCCGGGATGTGTTCAGAAAACTTTGGTCCTTGTGGAGGAAAATGATGAGTCAGAATGAGACATTTGAAGAGATTATTGAAGTAGTGTTAGAACATGAAGGTGGTTATGTAGACGATCCAGATGATCGAGGAGGTGCTACGAATTTTGGAGTTATACAGAGGACATATCAGGATTACATTAATAAGTTTGATGATGGTCATGAAGTAACCAAACAAGAAATGAAGGATATGGATGTTGAAGATGCAAAGGATGTCTATCTTAATTTGTTTTGGAGACCATCTAAGGCGTCTAAACTTCCTTCTGAAATTAGAGAAGTTTATTTCGATATGGTTGTTAATCATGGTCAAGGGAATGCTGTTAAAATCCTACAACAAGCCTGTAACAATAAACGAAAACCTGCAAATCAAATTGCTGTTGATGGTGGTATTGGTCCTAATACAATTAAAGCTGCATCAACACTTAAGGAATGGGAGTTAATGGTTGAAAGGTCTGGGTTTTATTGGAATTTAGTGTTTGATGGTGCAAGGTATACAAAACGAACTAATCAGGTAAAGTTTATTCGTGGATGGATTAGGAGATGTTTTAAGTTGTGATTTTTAAACATGTAGAAAGTCCAGAGATACCTAATCTCAAGACTAAAAATATAGATGGAAAACGTCATTATGTTGTAGCCGAAGGGAAATATTATCCTTCGGTTACGACTGTCACAGGACTCTTATCTGCAAAGGGTATTGCAGATTGGCGAAAGAGGGTTGGTAATACAGAAGCAAATAGGATATCGGGTATTGCCTCTAGGAGAGGTACAGCAATACATACAATTTGTGAAAGGTATTTAGATAATGAAAATTATTTAGATGGGGTGATGCCTAGTAATGTCGAAACATTTGAGAGTATTAGGCCCATACTTGATGATTTTATAAATAATATACACTCACAGGAAGTTGCCCTGTATTCTGATCACCTGAGACTTGCTGGTAGGTGTGATTTAATTGCAGAATTTGATGGTAAACTTTCGGTTATTGACTTTAAAACAAGTCGAAAACCCAAAAGACATGAATGGTGTCACGGGTATTTTATACAGGAGTGTGCATATTCAATTATGTGGGAAGAGAGAACAGGAATACCAATAACTAATCTAGTTACAATAATGGCTGTTGATGATTCCCCTCCTAAAGTTTTTGTAGAACATCGTGATACTTGGTCTTCAGCATTATTGGAATTAATTGAAAAATATTATAGGAGAGAGTAAAATGTCATCCCCTTCAATGACACATATGGAAAAAAGAGTAGATGAAACACATAAAGCTGATTGGCATAACGTTGCAGGAATTAGTAGTTTGATATCTTTGCTTTTACCTGTATTGTCAGAGTTTGAAGGAGTTGGAGAAGAGTTTGTTATGGGTATAGGTGGGGCAGGTGCAGCTTCAGTTTTTGTTATATTAATGAAGATCGGAAGAGTGACTGCCCTATTTTCGGACTTAAAACAGGAACAAACAGAATTACATGAGGAAGAAACTAAAGAAGAAATTGAAAAGGTAAAAACAGAAAGAATTAGGAGGAAAAATTCCGATTATCAACACGATCCTATCGGTTGGCACGATCGGGAATATAAAACGTATCATGCTAAGCTATAAAGAGTTTTTAGACGAGCTAGAAAAAGAGGAAAAGACTGTAGTCTGGCAGACGGATAAGAAAAAGTATGGTTCTGCTGGTGCCGCAAAGAAAAAAAGAGAGAGGAAAAAGGCCTATAAAAAGAATAAGAATAAAATCAAAAGACAACAGAAAAAATATCGAGCAAAAGTGAAACGTAGAGGTGGTAAGAACTTAGGTGATATTAAGGTAAAAAAACGTGGGCAGAAATAAATTATGAAAAAAATATTATTTCTAATAGTGTTTCTTCTTTCTGGATGTGTTATTGAAACGGGGTATTTCGTTGAACCTCTATACATTACACCACATTATAGGTCACATGGAAAGACTTATTATTGTAGGATGTGTGAAATTTACCATTTTCAAAATGCCCCATATAGAAGTATTCGATGGTCTGAGCAATGGGGTAGGACCATGACAGAAAAAAATCGCAAACAAAGAGAAATTCTACGAAGACGTAATCGTTGTAGAAAATAAACCTTGCAATTTAGTGAATTCTGTGGTATTACACAATTATGAGTTTAACAATCGATACCAAATATATTTCACTTGTTTCCTCTCGTCTTGAAAAATTTGCACGAAAAAAGGATTATTTATATAACTGTAGGTGTCCTTATTGTGGAGATTCACAAAAAAATAAAAACAAGGCCAGAGGTTATTTTTATCGTTCAAAAACCGGCATGAATTATAAATGTCATAATTGTGGCCATGGAACCACAGTTGAAAAGTTTGTTAAGTTTATAGATCCTGAACTTCACAAACAGTATATTATGGAACGTTGGAGTGAGAAAGGAAAACGTTCATCTAGTGATAGTCTATCCGTAGAATTCAAACCTGTAAAGTTTCGAAAGATAAATTCCAATTATGTAACTAGAATAACAGATTTGGAAAAAACACACCATGCCCGTAGTTATCTCGAAAACAGAAAACTACCTATAGGAGAATTATATTTCACAGAAGATTTTAAGATGTTCGTTGAAGACGTATTTCCTGATAACCAAACTGAAGTTTATCATGAACCTAGGATTGTTATACCATTTTACGATCAATCTAAAAATTTAATTTGTGTGCAGGGAAGAAGTATCCATGATTTTCAAAAAATGCGCTATATTACGGTTAAATCTCAAGAAGATGTTCCTAAAATATTTGGGCTTGATCGTGTTAGGAATGATGAGACTATATACATACTCGAGGGTCCTTTGGATTCTTTATTGTTGGACAATTCTATTGCTGTCGGTGGTAGCGATGGGAATATCCCTTATGACGATGTATGCTGGGTTCTGGACAATGAGCCAAGAAATAAAGAGTTGGTTAAGAAAATAGAAAAATTGATAGAAGAAGGTGAAAAGGTTTGTATATGGCCTGACAAAATTTACGAGAAAGACATAAACGAGATGATACTAAATGGGTATTCATCTGCTGAAATTTTAGACATAATAAATAATAACACCCATCGGGGTATGACTGCGAAGATAGCATTAACAAATTGGAGAAAATGAGGTCTAATAATGGAGAAAAATTTACAGATATTGGGAGATCTGGTACATCACATGAAATATGCGAAATATTTACCAGAGAAAAGTAGGAGAGAAACATATAAGGAAACGGTAGATAGAAATAAACAGATGCATATCGAAAACTATCCCGATTTAAAAGAAGAGATTGAAAATGTATATGAGTATGTGTATGAAAAGAAGGTGATACCTTCTATGCGGTCTATGCAATTTGCAGGAGTTGCAATTGATGTTAATCCTGCCAGAATGTTTAATTGTTCATATTTACCTGTGAGTGATATTGGTGCTTTTTGGGAAACGATGTTTTTGTTGTTGTCTGGTTGTGGTGTTGGGTATTCAGTACAACGACACCATGTTGATAAACTACCTGAGATTCGTAAACCTATTAAGTCCAGAAGATACTTAATACAGGATTCGATTGAGGGTTGGGCAGATGCAATTAAGGTTCTAATGAAGTCTTACTTTGCAAATAGGTCCCTTCCTTTGTTTGATTTTCGTGCAATTAGGGATAAAGGTGCAAGATTGGTAATTAGTGGAGGTAAGGCCCCAGGACCAGAACCTCTTAAAAAGTGTTTAAACAGTATACAATCAATATTGGATGGAAAGAGTGATGGTGATAAACTTAGCCCCTTGGAATGTCATGATATTTTGTGTCTCGTGGCTGACGCTGTTCTCGCTGGTGGCATTCGTAGGAGTGCTCTTATATCTTTGTTTTCAGTGGACGACGAAGATATGGTACAATGTAAATCGGCTTATGACTGCGTGGAGGAGGAAATAGTTTCTGTACAGGAGAATGATGTTAAAAATATTCGTGTTAGTGTATGGAGAAATGGAGAACAAATAAAGACACAGGAAGTATTTTTAGATTCCTTTACATACGGGAAATTTAAAGAGACTGGAAAATTAGAATGGTACTACTTCTACCCAGAACGTGCAAGATCAAATAATTCTGTTACACTTGCTAGGTCATTAATTACAGAAGATGTTTTTAAGAATAAGTGGGATGTCATTGAAAATTCTGGAAGTGGTGAACCTGGACTATATTTTACTAACAATATAGAATTAGGTTCTAATCCTTGTTGTGAAATTAGTCTTAATGCGTTTCAATTTTGTAATCTAACCTCTATAAACGTTGCGAATATTGAAGATCAAGATGATTTAAACAGTAGAGCAAAAGCTGCAGCATTTATAGGTACATTGCAAGCTTCATATACAAATTTCCATTATCTGAGACCACAGTGGAAAAAACAAACTGAAAAAGAAGCATTGTTAGGTGTTAGTCTTACAGGAATTGCATCTATAGATCACACATTGTATGATTTTAAAGATGCTGCTAAAAATGCCACTGAAGAAAATTCTAGAGTAGCTGAATTGTTAGGTATTAATCCTGCAGCCAGAATTACTTGTGTAAAACCAGAAGGAACTGGAAGTTTAGTGTTGGGGACATCTTCAGGTATACATTCATGGCACAGTAAGTATTATAATAGAAGGTTGAGAGTTGGTAAAAATGAAGCAATTTATAAATACTTAGTGGAGACATTACCACAGTTAGTAGAAGATGAAGTTTTTGGTCCTGGGGCTGTAATAACAATACCCGTAAAATCTCCAGATTTGGCCATTACTAGGGAAGAGGAAACTATACAATTTTTAGAAAGGATAAAATATTTTACGGAAAATTGGGTTCGTCCTGGCCATACTAAGGGTATGAATACTCATAATGTTTCTGCTACGGTTTCTGTTAAGGAACAGGAGTGGAGTCGGGTTGCAGATTGGTTATGGAAAAACCAATCATCATTTAATGGTTTGTCATTTTTACCTTATGATAACGGAACTTATGTTCAGGCTCCTTTCGAGGATATAACTAAGGAAGACTTTGAAAGTAAGTTTGCACTATTATCTGAAATAAATTTAGAAGATGTTGTAGAAATACAAGATAATACCAATCTACAGGGTGAATTGGCATGCAGTGGAGGGTCATGTGAAGTATACTAATATGATAATAATTTAATGCTAAAAAGGAGGTCTCGGGTAAGTATGTCAGGTCGAATGGAAAAGAAAAGGGAAGGTAGGGCAGATCAACCTGTTGATGTTCAGACTATTCAAGAAAAAAACGACCATGAAATAAACGAGCATATTTTGAGAATTATAGACTACAGAACAAAGAGAAAATGGCATGCGACAGCAATGTTAATTGCCATCTTTGGGGGACTGGTTGGTCTTATTTTATATTATGTTTCTTTAGGTAAAGATGTAATGCCTGAATGGAAGGAGATTCTATTGGTTATGTTGGGTGGATTTGTTGCTTCATTCTCAAAGGTAATAGATTACTGGTTTAACCAGGCCGAAAACGAAAACAAGATGCTGGAGGCTGCCAATGATTAGGGAAGTGCTAGAAAGATACATTTCTAAGAAGTCTATGGTTCGTATTAATAACGGTAGTAGAACAGAAAAATGCTATATTCTTAGGATATGGTGGGATGATATGGATGATATTGTAGAACTTATTACCGTAAACGGACTTCGTTGGTCACTTCCTTTAGATCAAATATCACAGGTAGAAATCGATGAAAACTTTTAAAAAATTTATTTCTGATAATATTACTTCATGTGATTGTCCTGATTGCTCATGTACTTATGAATGCGAGTGTGAATGTTGTGTATCAATAAATGAAGAAGATAATACCGATAGAGGGATAACTCCTATGGTTAATGCTATTATTGCAGGGTTTATTCCTTTTGGGAAAGATATGTGGGAACGTATTACAGGAAAAGTTCCTATTCGAATGTATGGAATGCACGTTACAAATTTAGAGGGTGCAGAGAAAATCGGTAAAAAATTACAGGGGACTAGAAAACAGCTTCCAGTTACCACTAAACCTGATGCCGAATTTATTGATATTGCTGATTCTGGTGGTCTTTTGACTTCTGGTGGATATATCATGATAGTTGAAGGTGAGGTAGTGGCTAATTTCGATAGAGATGTTAATTCCTTTAGAGATGAACAGGGTCGAAGATGGGTTGATGTTGGTAAAGTTCCAGGATTTACATCTCATGTTGAATGGGTGAAGGATGTTATGAAACTTCAAGATGATATTACCGAAAAGATTGATGATGATAATATTGGTTTTAATAAAATATTGACTGACGGTGAAGGTAAACAAAAGGCAGCTGCTATTCGTATGTATATAGATGGTGTCGAATCTTTATTGAAGAGTGATAAATATCGTTTGAATTTAGAAGATCTTTTTAAAAATTCAACAGGACATAATACATGGAATGAAATGTTGGTTTCTGATTTTGATGTAATAAAAGTTCTTGTTGATGAAGAACCATATGATGATGAAATGGAACCTGTCTTTTATAATCGACAATCTGCACAAAAATGGTTGAATAAGAATAATATGGGTGGAGCAAAAATACAATTCTATATCGAAGGTTATACTAAGAAAAAATATATAACAGATGAATTGTTTAAAATTGAAAAATTGAATGGTAGAATTGTCCTTAACCTAAATAAAAAGTTTAATTTTCCCGTGGAGTATTAGTATGCTAACTTACGAAAAGTTCATTACTGAAAGGAGAATGTCAGGTAAGACCAAGACTTGGTTGAGTTCTAGATCTAAACCCTATCAGTACTGGTTAAGTGCGAGTTGGGCAGTTCCATTCCCATTCTCTAAACCTATGATGGAACGGATGCAAATGAGTGATAAGGGTGTAACTGCCTATCACGTTACGAATGTTGAGGGTTTAATATCTCTTATTGATAACCAAAATAGTGCAAGACAGATTTCCACATTTACTGAAATTGGAGACGTACAGGATGGGATGGAATTAATCATGTATGGTGTTAATACAGAGGGTGGAATTCTTGCAGAGTTAAAAGGTGATTCTGTTTTTACAGGTAACTATGATGTTTTTACTAGTCCAGACAGTCAAGGTCGTAGGTGGCTAGATCTAAAGCAGTTCATGAGAGCTGGTTATGGTAAACGGGATAGGTCTACATTTATGGATGCTTATGTACAATGGGAAAAGAGGTATCGTTACTTCGTAAATAACCAAACTGAAAAGTTCATTAATCAGAATAAATCTGAATTACTAAAATACTATAGTGAGGAAGAATTAAAGAATACTGTTAAAGATTTTGATATCGCAAAGGCCTTTTGGGCAGGAAATCAGGGTTTTATGGTTAAAACAGGTTATGAACCTGATCAAAAGGTAAATCCAGAGTATGATCAAAAATATGCCTGGAAAGATGGAATCATTAAATACATTGAAGAATGGATGGGTGAGGGTAAAACCAACTTATCTAGAAAGGCAAGACAGTCTATATTTAATTTAACCAAATCTTTATTTGATGCATCTGAAAAGTTTTTTGATGAATATTGGCCTGAGATGTCTGATTTAACACGATCGGATGATTTCGATCATGTACCGTATAACGAAGTAATTATGGATAATTATAATATTATTCAGGTTTATGTACATAGTGAAGAAAATTTGGAGATGGCTAGGGAACTTGGTATTCAGGATATTGTTACCTTTGTTGATGATTCTCAATTAAAACAAATTTTCGGTAAAATTGCAAGGATTAAGCCGAGTAGGTAACATGGAAGAATACATAAGAGAAAAGGTAATTCGATATTGTGAGCAGAATGAAGGTGTCACACTTCATACGGTTTATAAAGCTTTTGAAAAAGATTTGTGGAATATGATTGCTATGATGCATGGTGAATGGATTGCTAGTCAATCTGATTTTGAGGGTATTGAGTTTTCGGAAGGTAATTTTGACATGGTTGAATATAAAATAGGGGATTAATCAATGGGTGATTCAAAAATAGTTGGGTTATGTTTTCTAACTTTTGTTTTGGTTGCATGTTTGTTTGTAATTAGTAGTTTCTTAACAGGTTGTGAATTTAGAGAAAATGCACTGATTAGGGAACAAACTGAAACCTTTACTGGGGAAATACGAGACAAAAATAAGGACATGCAATTGTTGTCTAATCAACTTAAAATTGCTCAGGAGAAAAATAAAAAACTGGAAGCACAATTGATTTGTCGAGAAGAAATGATAGACGATGCTGTTGAGCAAGCTAAACGAGATTCTCTTAAAGAAAATCCAGTATTGATTTCAATCAACAAAAAACCAGAAAAGTCTAATAAGACAAAGTTAGAGAGGGAAGGGAACTAATAATGCCGTTGCCTCAAGATGGTATTTCTAGATTAGAGGAGAGGTTTAGGGAACAGTTGAGGGTTGAGAAATTAGAGGAAGACTTTGAAAATCTCAAAAGAGAAAATATGAAACTCAAAAAAGTAATAAAAAAACTTGAGAGGAAATGCAAGAAAAAATAATGAAATTGTTGAGAGAAGTTCTAAAAGAAAAAAGACTTATGATGGACATGAAAGGGAATGAATGTCCATCTGTATCGTGGCAAGAAAGTTATGATTTTTTAGAAAGGTATGCACGACATCTCAGGGATAAAATCTCTACACAACAGGGTTTTGAATTGGATGACATTATGAATGAGAAAAGGAATGCACGTCTAGAAAGGGAAGAAGAGGCAAGGGAGGAGGAAAGGAAGAAAAATGCTTGGAAAAAATCAATAGGGAGGTAAAATGAAATATCTTATCATCATTATCATGATGCTGTTAAGTAATGTAGCTTTCTCGAGAAATTATGTTAATGATGGGTTGATGTATTTTTGGGATTTCAATAAGGAAAAAACTTTTCATATAGATAGAAAATCTAATATTAATGGTTTCACACAGGGTAAGGTCAGGTGGATACCTCCAGAGTTTTCTTATCAAGGGTCTAAGGAAAGTGGCGTTATACATATTCACGGTGACAAAAATCCTGGTTCTTTCTTTTTGGTTCCGAATAACTATTTCGATAGAAATTTAGATAATTGGACTGTGGATTATGAGTTTGCAGTTGGCACACATGCAATAGACCCGGCAGTACGGGATAGAGGTGAACTTGTTGATGGTACAATATTCAGATGGGGTGATATAAAGGTTGAATTTTTTCGTGATCCAGGTGGTGCTAGGTGGAAAGGTGTTGTGGTTGTTGAGTATCGAGGAAAGAAAAAGTTTATACAGGACGTGAAGGGGTTTGATTATCATTATATGGCCTTTAGGTCTGAAGAAAGAGGTGTTTCTGTTTGGTTGAATTCTTATTGTACAAATCTAATCGAGAGACCAGTTTCTTCGTTCGTTGGTGAAAAAATGATTTTTGGTGGTAGTGGGTTTTCTGGTAGGTTTGATGATATAAAGGTGTACAGTAGGAGACTTCGGCCGTGGGAGATCACTGACAATTATTGGGGTGATTCCCTAAAAATAGAACCAAATAAATACAATATAACAACAAAATGGGGAAAAATAAAACAGAGGTGATTTAGTCGTGTTGAATGCTGGTGTTATTGCTGCAGTAGTCGAAAAATTAAAAGACAAAAAACCAAATAAGGAAGAGAAAAAAGTCAAAAAGGAAAAACCTAAGAAAAAGTTGAAACCGAAGCAACCGTTTATCCCTATAAATGATAATCAGTTCAGAGGGTTTTAGGATGATATTACTCGTATTATTAGGAATTGGTTGGTTGTATGGGGTGGCTGATAATATTGGTTATATTCCGTACGATAAATCGAACGAAGATTGTGGTTATTGTGAATGAGAAAATATGACCATTACAAATCAGTTCCTAAATTTCCTTTTGAAATTGGAACAAAAACTCGCAAGCCTAAGTCTATTGCAGTTGTAGATCCAGGTAATTGTACGGGATGTCAGGTTTGCGTGCCTTTTTGTCCTGTTGACTGTATTGA
>CEUI01000716.1_pt1 | contig 43216 bp, 47 predicted proteins | sample 531411 | NCBI WGS metagenome assembly CEUI01 (sample SAMEA2622841, study PRJEB7988) | marine metagenome | isolation source: saline water (ENVO:00002010), including
GACCTGCTCGCGAGCACCATGCAGCACCTGCAGCAGGCCAGCCGGTGCGCCGGCTTCGAGGAACAGTTCGGCCAGGCGGTTGGGCGTCATCGGGTCCTGTTCGGACGGCTTGAGAATGAATGCGTTGCCGCAGGCGATGGCCAGCGGGAACATCCACAGGGGAATCATCGCCGGGAAGTTGAACGGGGTGATGCCGACGCACACCCCCAGCGGCTGGATCCAGCTGGCGGTGTCGATCTCGCGGGCGACGTTCTCCACCGTCTCGCCCATCATCAGGCTGGCGATGTTGGCGGCATGCTCGGCCACCTCGATGCCCCGCCATACGTCGCCCTTGGCATCGGCGAAGGTCTTGCCGGTTTCCCGCGCGAGGATTTCCGCCAGTTCGTCGTGATGCTCCTTGAGCAGGTGCTGATAGCGCAGCATCAGGCGGGCTCGCTCCGAGACCGGGACTTCACGCCAGGCGAGGAAGGCCTGCTGTGCGCCGGCTACCGCAGTCTCGATTTCCTCGGCCGTGGCCTTGGGCGCCAGGGCGATCACTTCCTGGGTGGTCGGGTCGGTGACTTCGATCAGTTCGTGAGCCTGGCTGGTGCGCCATTGGCCGTCGATCAGTTGCGGCAGGGTCTGGGGCATGTTCGCCTCCTGTTGTTCTTGTCCGGGTCTTTTATAGCGGCTGGGAACGGCCTTGTGGATTGACGATCTTGGTCGAAGGATGGACGATCTTGGGATTCGTCGACTGCCTCGGGATGCGATCAGCATGGGCTTGCGCGTGGAAACCTCCAACTGGCCGTTGCCGCTGGGTGGGCAACGCTTCATCACGCCGCCGCGTCTGCGCCGCCTGCTGGCGCGCCATCCGCTGAGTGCTGGCTGCTACCCGCTGGCCATCGGTTTCTACCCCGAAGCGGTCGGACACCGCATGAGTCGGGCGCAGCCGGAGGATGACCTGCTGATCTACTGCCGCTCGGGCAAAGGCTGGCTGCACGGCGAGGATGGACGATTCGAGGTCGGTGCTGGCGATCTGCTGCTGCTGCCCAGGGACACCGCGCATGCCTACGGCGCCGATGCCGACGCCCCCTGGACCATCTACTGGGTGCACTTCGACGGGGCGCTCAGCCAGGACTTCCTCGACCTGCTGGGTAGCCAGCCGTTGCGCCGCATCGGCGTCCAGCCACGCCTGCTGGGGGACTTCGAGGCGCTGCTGGGGCTGCAGCGGCAGGGGTTGAACGCGCTGCCATTCATCCATGCAGCGCATCGGCTGCAGGCGATGCTCAGTTCGCTGGCGGTGCTGCCGGCGCGGGTCAATCTCAAGTCGGGGCGGGTACTGGATATCGAGGCGGTGCACGCGGTGATGCGCGAGCACCTGCACGGCAGCCTCAACCTCGATGAGCTGGCCGAGCACTTCCACCTCTCGCGCTTCCATTTCGCCAAGACCTATCGGGCCCTGACCGGGCATGCGCCGATCCAGGATTTCATCCAGCTGAAGATGGCCCTGGCCTGCCGCCTGCTCGACCGTGGCGATGTCGAGGTGCGCCAGGTCGCGGAGCAACTGGGTTATGAGGATGCCTATTACTTCTCGCGTCTGTTTCGCAAGGTGGTGGGCATGGCGCCCAGTCACTACCGGGCGCTGCACCTGGGGTAGTCGCGGCCTGCTAGACCCGTGCGATGGTCGCCAGGCCGGTAGCCACCAGCTTTTCCTGGCCGTCCTTCACGGCGAACACGTCCGCTCGGCAGACCGCCTGGCGCTGGCCGGCCTTGAGCACTTCCGCGCGGCAGAGCAGGCGTTCGCCAAGTGCAGGGGCGAGGAGGTTGAGCTTGTATTCGCTGGTGACCACGTCACCGACCATCGAGGCGGCGGCCCAGGCGCAGCCGCTGTCGACCATGAAACCGACCACTGCATCGTGCATGTAGCCGTGGTGCTGGCACAGGTCGGGACGGCTGGGTACCTGCAGGCTGACCCGGCCCGGCGCGAACTCGAGCAGTTCGGCGCCGAGCAACTGGGCGAAGGTGGAGTGGGCGAGCGCCTGTTCCAGACGCTCGCGGCTGATGCCGTTCGAGTCGCTCATGTGACCTCCTGCACGGGGTGTGCGGGAGAGTCTCGACCTGCCCCTGGGCTTGGGCAAGCTGTATCCAGCGACCTGATGAGGCGCCATGACCGAGCGTCAGGCGAGCAGGCGCTTCCACAGTTTCAGGCCTTCGGCCAGTTCCGCGCGCAGTTCGTCCAATGGGCGCTCCAGTCCCAGCTTGATCTGGGCCGGCAACAGCCCGTCCGGCGTACTGCCCGACTGCAGGGCGCTGGCCAGCAGCACCAGGTCGGCCAGGTCGGCGCTGCGTTCGTGCTCGCGCTGCCACTGGCCATGCAGGCGGGCGCATTCGATGACCGCCGACGGCAGTTGCCAGCGGGTCAGGATCAGCGCGCCGATGTCGCCGGAGAGCTGCTCGCACAGGGCATTCAGCGAGGCGCTGTCACGCGGCAGCTCCGGCCAGTGCTCCAGCTCCGACAACAGGGGCAGGCTGCCGATGTCCTGCAGCAGCCCACCGAGCATGGCGTCATCCATGGAGAAGCCGACAGTCTGTGCCAGTACGGCGCAGTAGGCGGCGCGTTCACGGGCGTTGCGCCAGCGCGTGCGAAACGCCTGCTGCAGCGCCGCGTCGTCGCTGGTGAACAGGTGCTGCAGGCTGAAACCCAGCACCAGGTCGGCCAGCTGGCGGGTGCCGAGGCGGCCGAGCAGGTCGCGCAGCGAGGTACAGGGGCGGTTGCCGCGCAGCAGCGGCGCGGCGGAGAACTGCATCAGGTAGGCCGCCAGTGGCGGGTCGCCGTTGATCACCCGCGCCAGTTGTTCCTGTGAGGTGTGCGGGTCGTCCAGCAGCTTGCGGATACGTACGGCGGCCTCCGGCATCTGCGGTATCTTGGCTTCGCCCTTGAGAAAACGGTTGAGGAGTGCCAGGCGCAAGGTATCGGTGGTGGTTGGCATCGAGTTCCATTCATTCGTCAGTGGCTGTGTTCGAAAGGCTAGCAAAGCATCCCCGGCCTTGCCGCAATCGTCTTCCTTGACTTGCCCTGGCCCCTTCTCTAGCGTGCCTGCACTTGTAAGGATTCAGGCAGGAAACAGGCATGACCGATGACCGCATCAAACTCGAGGCCAGCTGGAAAGAGGCGCTGCGCGACGAGTTCGACAAGCCCTACATGAAGGAGCTGGGCGAGTTCCTGCGAACGGAGAAGGCGGCCGGCAAGGAGATTTACCCACCCGGCCCGCTGATCTTCAATGCCCTCAACTCCACGCCGCTGGAGCAGGTCAAGGTGGTGATCATCGGCCAGGACCCCTACCACGGTCCGGGGCAGGCGCATGGTCTGTGCTTCTCGGTGCAGCCGGGGGTGCAGACGCCACCGTCGCTGGTGAACATCTACAAGGAGCTGAAGCGCGACCTGAACATCGACATCCCGGCGCACGGCTACCTGCAGAGCTGGGCCGATCAGGGCGTGCTGCTGCTCAACACGTCGCTGACCGTGGAGCGTGCCAATGCCGGCTCGCATGCGGGCAAGGGCTGGCAGCATTTCACCGACCGGGTCATCGAGCTGGTCAGCGAGCGGCAGCCCAAGCTGGTCTTCCTGCTCTGGGGCAGCCATGCGCAGAGCAAGCAGCGCCTGATCGACCCGACCAAGCACCTGGTGCTGCGCTCGCCGCACCCGTCGCCGCTGTCCGCGCATCGCGGTTTCATCGGCAACGGTCATTTCAGCCGCTGCAACCAGTTCCTCAGCCAGAACGGCATGACCCCCATCGACTGGCGCCTGCCCGCGCTCTGAAGCGCTGCCAGAGCGCCTAGCGCCTGGCCAGCGTGTCGTCGCTGCGGCACTGCTGGGCGGCCAGGTCGGCACGCAGCGCGTCCAGGCGTTCGTCGGCGCGTTGCAGCTGGCGCGCGTCCGCCGTGGCGACGATATCCACGAGCATGCCGGCCATGGCCTTGCGGTTGCTCTGGTAGCTGGCGCGATAGGCCTCGGTATAGAAGCGTTCGCGCTGTTGCAGCAAGGCGCTGATGCGCGCGGCGAAGTCGTCGCCACGTCGCGCTTCCAGGGCGTCACGCAGTGCCTGTTGCCAGGCCAGGCGGTTGTCCAGCCAGACCTGATTCTGTGCGCCCAGGCTCCGGGCCCAGGCCAGTACCCGTTCGCGCTGGGCCGGCTCGAGGTCGCCGAACCAGGGCTGCAGGCGCTCGTTCATGCGTTCGGCGCGCAGGCTGATCTGCTCGTCCAGTGGCGGCTCGAGGAAGGTCGCGCGCAGCTTCCGGTTCTGCACCTCCAGCTCGGCGAACAGGCGCTCGACCTGCAGCGGGTTGAGGCCGCGCAGCAGTTCGACGGTGCTCGGGGTGATTTCCACGGCGATGCGCTGCATCGCCTGCTCGAAGCCGTCCAGCTGGCTGAGCATCAGTTCGGCGTCGCGCTCGGCCAGGGCCTGGCGGCTGCGTTGCAGCCAGTCGAGGTAGTGCGGCAGCTCCACGCTGCAATGCCAGGTCAGGTGCTGCTGCAGCCTGGGTTCCAGCCAGGCGCTCTGCTCGCTGCTCAGCTCGACGTAGTCGCCCAGTTTCCACGGGATGATCCAGTCCAGGTTGCGGTAGGCCAGGCCGGCACGGCTGCAGGCGCCGAGCGCAACGGTGAGGGCGAGCAACAGCAGCAGGGACTTGCGCATGAGCGGGGTCCGCCTGGGTAGAGTCGTTGAGACTAATACGCGGCGAAGCGGATGCAAGAGGGCGGACATATCCGCTAAACAGTTCGCCGGCCGGCAGGCGTGCGCGCGTTGCAGGCCTGTCGTCCAGGCATGAAAAAACCGCCCCGGAGGGCGGTTTCGGGTACGGCAGTCCGACTCAGCCGCCGAGGTAGGCGTCGCGTACCTTCGGGTCGTTGAGCAGATCCTCACCGCTGCCTTGCATGACGATATGGCCGTTCTCCAGCACGTAGCCACGGTCAGCCAGCTTCAGCGCCTGGTTGGCGTTCTGCTCGACCAGGAACACGGTCACGCCGTCTTCGCGCAGTTGCTCGATGATGTCGAAGATCTGCTGGATGATGATCGGCGCCAGGCCCAGCGACGGCTCGTCGAGCAGCAGCAGCTTGGGCTTGCTCATCAGCGCACGACCGATGGCGAGCATCTGCTGTTCGCCGCCGCTCATGGTGCCGGCGCGCTGGGCGAAGCGCTCCTTCAGGCGCGGGAACAGGTGCAGGACCTTGTCCAGCTGCTCCTGGTTGTCCGCCTTGTTGCCGAAGAAGCCACCCATGGCCAGGTTCTCCTCGACGGTCAGGCGGGCGAACACGCGACGGCCTTCCGGCACGATGGCGATGCTCTTGCGCATGATCTCGGGGGTGTCCATGCCCACCAGCTCTTCACCCAGGTAACGGATGCTGCCGCTGGTGGCGCGCGGGTTGCCGCACAGGGTCATCAGCAGGGTGGACTTGCCGGCGCCGTTGGCGCCGATCAGGGTGACGATCTCGCCGGCCTGCACATCGATGCTGACATCGTGCAGCGCCTGGATCTTGCCGTAGAAGGTGGAGACGTTGTTGAAGCTCAGCATGGATTACGCCTCCCCCAGATAGGCTTTGATCACGTCCGGGTTGTTGCGGATCTGCTCCGGCGTGCCGTCGGCCAGGGGAGTGCCCTGGTTGATCACGTAGATGTGGTCGGAAATGCTCATCACCAGCTTCATGTCGTGCTCGATCAGCAGCACGGTGACATTGTGCTCGTCACGCAGCATGCCGATCAGCTCCTTCAGGTCTTCGGTCTCGCGCGGGTTGAGGCCGGCAGCCGGCTCGTCGAGCATGAGGATGCTCGGACGGGTCATCATGCAGCGGGCGATCTCCAGGCGGCGTTGCTGGCCGTAGGCGAGGGTGCCCGCCTCGCGGTTGGCGAACTCCACCAGGTTGACCTTCTCCAGCCAGTAGCCGGCGAAGTCCATCGCCTCGCGCTCGCTGCGACGGAAGCTGGGCGTCTTGAACAGGCCGGCCAGGTAGCTGGTGTTGAGGTGGCGGTGCTGGGCGATCAGCAGGTTTTCCACCGCGGTCATGTCCTTGAACAGACGTACGTTCTGGAAGGTCCGCACCACGCCCTTGCGGGCGATCTTGTGGCCCGGCAGGCCTTCGATGGCCTCGCCGTCGAGACGGATGCTGCCCGAGCTTGGCTGGTAGAAACCGGTCAGGCAGTTGAACACGGTGGTCTTGCCGGCGCCGTTCGGGCCGATCATCGAGACCACCTGCTTTTCCTTGACGTTCAGGCCCACCCCGTTGACGGCCAGGAGGCCGCCGAAACGCATGGTCAGGCCGCTTACTTCGAGAATCGTGCGGCTCATCGCTTCAGCTCCAGGTGGGGACGTTGCATCGGCAGCAGACCTTGCGGGCGCCAGATCATCATGAAGATCATGACCAGGCCGAAGATCAGCATGCGGTACTCGCTCAGCTCACGCATCTCCTGCAGCATCACCATGACGATGGCCGCGAGGATCACGCCGAGCTGCGAGCCCATGCCGCCGAGCACCACGATGGCGAGGATCATCGCCGACTCGATGAAGGTGAAGGACTCCGGTGTCACCAGACCCTGACGGGCGGCGAAGAAGCTGCCGGCGAAACCGGCCAGGCTGGCGCCGATGGTGAAGGCCGAGAGCTTGATCACGGTGGGGTTCAGGCCCAGCGCGCGGCAGGCGATCTCGTCCTCGCGCAGGGCTTCCCAGGCGCGACCGATCGGCATGCGCAGCAGGCGGTTGACCAGGAACAGGGTCAGCAACACCAGCAGCAGGGCGATCAGGTAGAGGAAAATCACCTTGTACTGCGAGTTGTAGGCGATCTCGAAGTAGCCGTGGAAGGTGGGCATGTCGGCCGGCACACGACGCTCGAAGGACAGACCGAACAGGGTCGGCTTGTTCTCGTTGGCGATGCTCAGTCCGTTCGGGCCGCCGGTCAGGTCGGTGAGGTTGCGCAGCAGGATGCGGATGATCTCGCCGAAGCCCAGGGTCACGATGGCCAGGTAGTCGCCGCGCAGACGCAGCACCGGGAAGCCGAGCAGGAAGCCGAACAGGGCGGCCATCATCCCGGCGATCGGCAGGCACATCCAGAAGCTCAGGCCGAAGTAGTGCGAGAGAATCGCGTAGCTGTAGGCGCCGACCGCGTAGAAGCCGACGTAGCCCAGGTCGAGCAGGCCCGCCAGGCCGACCACGATGTTCAGGCCGAGGCCGAGCATCACGTAGATCAGGATCAGCGTGGCGATGTCCACCGCGCCACGGCTGGCGAAGAACGGCCAGACCAGAGCGCCCACCAGCATGGCCAGGATGATCCAGCGCTGGGTGGAGGGCAGGGTGAGGAAGTTGCCGACCTGGCCGCCGCTGGGCAAGCTCGGTCGTTTGGCCCAGGCCGGGGTGATGCGATCACGCAGCAGTTGCCACACGAAGATCAGCGCCGCAGCGCCGCCGATGCACCAGAGCTCGAACGCGGTGGCGCCGTGCACTTCCAGGCTGATGCCGACGGTGGTGAGTTTCAGACCCAGGACTGGGTAGGCAATGATCAGCACCAGCAGGGCGCTGAAAATCGCCGATTTGAGGTTCTTCACGCTGGAGGTGCTCATACCTTCTCCACCTCCGGACGGCCGAGGATGCCAGTGGGACGGAACAGCAGCACCAGGACCAGCAGGCTGAATGCGACCACGTCTTTGTATTGATCACCGAAGATATCGGCACCGAAGGCTTCGGCCACGCCGAGCAGGAGGCCGCCGAGTACCGCGCCGGGGATGCTGCCGATGCCGCCGAGTACCGCAGCGGTGAAGGCCTTGATGCCGGCGAGGAAGCCCAGGTGCGGGTTGATCACGCCGTACTGCATGCCCAGCAGCACCGAAGCGATGGCCGCCAGGGCGGCGCCGATGACGAAGGTCAGGGCGATGATGTTGTTGGTGTTGATACCCAGCAGGTTGGCCATCTTCAGGTCTTCGGCGCAGGCGCGGCAGGCACGGCCCAGGCGCGAGCGGGAGATGAACAGGGTCAGGCCGATCATGGCGACGAAGGTGACGATGAAGATCAGCACCTGCATGTAGGAGACGACCACGCCGTTGGTGGCGCTTTCACCGAGGATGAAGTTGCCGGGCAGCAGGCTGGGAATGGCCTTGTCCTTGGAGTCCTGCGAGAGCAGCACGGCGTTCTGCAGGAAGATCGACATACCGATCGCGGAGATCAGCGGAATCAGACGGTTGCCGCCGCGCAGGGGACGGTACGCCACCCGCTCGATGCTGTAACCGTAGGCACTGGTAACGATCATGGTGACGACGAACGCGCCGATCATGATCACGGGTACGGCTTCGATACCGAACATGGAGAGACCAGCAATCACGATGAAGGCGACGTACGCGCCAATCATGTAAACCTCGCCGTGGGCGAAGTTGATCATGCCGATGATGCCGTAGACCATGGTGTAGCCGATGGCGATCAGGGCATAGGTGCTGCCAATGGTCAGGCCATTGAGCAACTGTTGCAGGTAGTGATAAAGATCAGGCATAGCCTAACTCCTGGGCAGCGCGTAAAGCGGCGCTTGTGGCGCAGCGCGAGGCCGGAATTCTTCTAATAAACAAAGCCCACTGCAGGCTGCAGTGGGCTTTGGGTTCAGGCGGGAAGCTTACTTGGCTTCGGACTTGGAACCGTCCTGGTGCCATTCGTACACCACGAAGCTGAAGTCCTTCAGATCGCCCTTCTCGTCGAAGGCCAGGGTGCCGGTGGGGGTGTCGAAGCTGTTGGAGCGCAGGGCGGCAGCTACCTTGGCGGTATCGGTGTCGCCGGCTTTCTCGATGCCTTCAGCGATGACCTGAACGGCAGCGTAGGCCGGGAACACGAACGGGCCGCTCGGGTCTTCGTTCTTGGCCTTGAAGGCCTCGACCAGCGCCTGGTTCTTCGGATCCTGGTCGAAGGACTTCGGCAGGGTGACCAGCAGGCCTTCGGAAGCCGGGCCGGCGATGGCCGAGATTTCCTTGTTACCCACGCCTTCCGGACCCATGAACTTGACGTTCAGGCCACGCTCTTTGGTCTGGCGCAGCAGCAGGCCCAGTTCCGGGTGGTAGCCACCGTAGTAGACGAAGTCGACACCCGCCTGGTTGAGCTTGGCGATCAGCGCGGAGAAGTCCTTGTCGCCGGCGTTGATGCCTTCGAACATGGCGACTTTCACGCCTTTGCCTTCCAGGGTCTGCTTGACCGCGGTAGCGATGCCTTCGCCGTACTGTTGCTTGTCGTGGATGACGGCAACGCTCTTCGGCTTGATGTGGTCGGCGATGAAGTTACCGGCGGTCGGGCCCTGCAGGCTGTCCAGACCGATGGTACGGAAGACCAGCTCGTAGCCACGAGCGGTGATGTCCGGGCTGGTGGAAGCCGCGGTGATCATCAGGATGCCTTCGTCTTCGTAGATGTCGGAGGCCGGCTGGGTGGAGCTGGAGCACAGGTGGCCAACCACGAACTTGACTTCGTCGTTGACGATCTTGTTGGCAACGGCCACGGCCTGCTTCGGATCGCACGCGTCGTCGTAGACCACGCCTTCGAGCTGGGCGCCGTTCACGCCGCCAGCCTTGTTGATCTGCTCGATGGCCATCTTGGCACCGATGAATTGCATCTCGCCGTACTGTGCGACGGCACCGGTCACCGGACCGGCCAGGCCGATCTTGATGGTGTCGGCTGCCATCGAGTAGCTGGCCGCCCCCGCCAGTGCCATTGCCGCGAACAGTTTGGAAATCTGCTTAGTAGCCTTGTTCATGAATGCTCCAGTCTTGTGTTTTTCATTGTTGTAGTTCTTGCGGCCGAAGCTGCAGAACCGGGTCCTTGATCCCGGTAATGCCCCCGGCAACTGTACCGGAACAGTGTAGAGCGCGGATTTGCGCCTTGAAAAGCCGGCAGCGGGAGGCGAAACACGGGGTTGTCGCTTAAATGCAAGAAATGTATAGAAAAACGGCGTGGCCTGGGTCGGCTGGCGAGCGTCGCGCAGTTGCCAGGGCAACGCTCGACGTTATCATGCGCGCCTGCACTTACCGCCATCGACACGGGGCACACCATGACGGAACAATCTAGCACCCTCTATGCCAAGCTGCTCGGCGAGACAGCGGCCATCACCTGGCAGGAGCTGCAGCCATTCTTCGCCCGGGGCGCGCTGCTCTGGGTCGACGGAGCGCAGGATCTGGTGGCGATCGCGCAGGCCGTGGCGGAGAACGACCAGACCAAGGTTGCCGAGTGGATGAACCAGGGGCTGCTGAGCAAGCTCGAAGATGCACAGGCCGAAGATCTGCTGACGCGTGATCCGCAGCTCTGGGCCGTGGTGGTCGCGCCCTGGGTGCTGGTTCAGGAGAGGGCAGGGCAGTCGACGCTGCACTGAAATGTCGCGCGGCAGCGCTGCAGGTCCCGGTCTAGACTGTCCGGGCGCGTTCCTCGGTACTTCGCCAGCGCAACCGATAAGGAGAGCAAGCATGTTCGAACCCGGTCATCTGCATCGCAGCAGGCTGCCTGGTCTGGATGGTCAGCCCGGCTACAGCATCGACTTCCACTACGAGGTGCGTCAGGACGCGCAGGAAGGCCCGATGCTGCACGGACGCCTGACTGGCGAGATCGACGGCAAGGCCTTCGAGGAAGTCTTCGAAATGCACCGCGACACGGCCTTCAATTTCGCCAGCGTGATCTCCCGCCTGGTGGCCAAGCACGGCCTGCACCCCAACCACAGCCCGATCATGCGCGAGCACGAAGAGTACGACGCGATCTTCGAGGACATTCGCGCCAAGCTGCACACCAAGCCGGGGGATGCGGTGAACTTCGATCACCTGGAGCGTGATGGTCTGTAGCGCGTCGGATGCGGGGGCATCTGCGTCGACCGACGCGGCTGCTCGCTGACCACAGGCCATAAAAAAACCGGATGCTGAGATCCGGTTTTTTGTGTGCGGGGCCTGTGTCAGGCGGCGACGAAGCCTACAGGGTAAGCGAGGGAGGCCTGGCTGCTTTGCACTTCGGCGATGGTCTCGCGAACGACCTGCTTGGCCAGGCAGGCGCACTTGCCGCACTGGCTGGCGATGCCGAGCGAGCCGCGGACTTCACGATAGCTGCAGCAGCCTTCGTAAACCGCATCGCGGATTTGTGTATCGGTGACACCTTCACAGAGGCAGACGTACATGGGGCAAGGCTCGCCTTGGTGGTTCTGTTCGATGAATCGGATACTAATGTTAATGAGAATGCTTGTCAAAGATCGATTGCGAATGCTCGCGCCTCCTGACGAACGGCGCAGGCCGCGCATTTTCCAGGCATGAAAAAACCGGCAGGTGCCGGTTTTTTTGATACGCGTACGGAGGCAGGGATCAGTGGTCGAACTCGTCCCAGCCGCCCATTTCCTTCCAGCGGTTGACGATGCCGCAGAACAGCTCGGCAGTCTTCTCGGTGTCGTAGCGCGCCGAGTGTGCCTCCTTGCCGTCGAACTCGATACCGGCAGCCTGGCAGGCCTTGGCCAGTACGGTCTGGCCATAGGCGAGGCCGGCCAGCGTGGCGGTGTCGAAACTGGAGAAGGGGTGGAACGGGTTGCGCTTGATGCCGCAGCGCGTCACGGCGGCATTGAGGAAGCCGAGATCGAAGCTGCTGTTGTGCCCGACCAGGATCGCGCGCTTGCAGCCGGCCGATTTGATCGACTTGCGAATGCCCTTGAAGATTTCCCCCAGGGCATGGTCCTCGCTCACCGCCATGCGCAGCGGGTGATCGAGCTTGATGCCGGTGAACTCCAGGGCCGCCTGTTCGATGTTGGCGCCCTCGAAGGGCTCGATGCGGAAGAAGTGGGTGTGATCCGGGTAGAGGAAACCCGTCTCGTCCATGGCGATGGTGGTGGCGGCGATTTCCAGCAGCGCGTCGGTGGCGCTGTTGAAACCACCGGTCTCCACGTCCACCACGACCGGCAGGTAGCCACGAAAGCGCGCTGCCATCGGCGAGCGTGGGCCGGCCGGCAGGCTCGGGTCCAGTTCGTCGTCGTAGTTGTCTTCGCTCATGCCTGGGCCTCCAGCAGCTTCCAGCGCAGGGTTTCGCCGGCGCGCAGGGGCACTACGCTGTTCTCGCCGAGCGGCAGGCTGGCCGGTACGGTCCATTCCTCGCGCACCAGGGTGATGCTGTCGCTGTTGCGCGGCATGCCGTAGAAGTCCGGGCCGTGGAAGCTGGCGAACGCCTCCAGCTTGTCCAGCGCGCCACGCTGTTCGAAGGCCTCGGCATACAGCTCGATGGCGGCGTAGGCGGTGTAGCAGCCGGCACAGCCGCAGGCGGCTTCCTTGGCATGCTTGGCGTGCGGCGCCGAGTCGGTGCCGAGGAAGAACTTGGCGTTGCCACCGGTGGCGGCGTCGAGCAGGGCTTCCTGGTGCACGTTGCGCTTGAGGATCGGCAGGCAATAAAAGTGCGGGCGGATTCCGCCGACCAGCATGTGGTTGCGGTTGTACAGCAGGTGGTGCGCAGTGATGGTGGCGCCGACGTTGGCCGAGGCGGCCTCGACGAACTGCACGGCGTCACGGGTGGTGATGTGCTCGAACACCACCTTGAGCGTCGGGAAGCGCTCGACCACGCGACTCAGGTGCTCGTCGATGAAGATCTTCTCGCGGTCGAACACGTCGATCTCGGCGCGGGTCACTTCGCCGTGCACCAGCAGCAGCATGCCGACTTCGGCCATGGCTTCCAGGGCCGGGAAGATCTTGTCGATGCTGGTCACGCCCGAGTCGGAGTTGGTCGTGGCGCCGGCCGGGTAGAGCTTGGCCGCATGCACGAACCCGCTGGCCTTGGCCGCGCGCACGTCTTCGGGGCTGGTGTTGTCGGTGAGGTAGAGCACCATCAGCGGCTCGAAACGGCTGCCGGCCGGGCGTGCGGCCAGAATGCGCTGGCGGTAGGCGTCGGCCTCGGCGGTATTGCGTACCGGCGGTACCAGGTTGGGCATGATGATGGCGCGGCCGAAAGTGCGCGCGGCATCGCCGACGGTGTGTGGCAGCACCGCGCCGTCGCGCAGGTGGATGTGCCAGTCATCGGGACGCAGAAGAGTCAGACGGTCGGACATGGAGGCTTCCAGGCGGGTAAAACGTGGCCGCATGGTACCTGAAAAGCAGCTGTTCGCGCTTGCGCCGACGCGACAATCACGAGCGGGGGTCAAGTTTTCGCGCGGCTGACCGATATCAGCAGAGAATGCCGTGAACCGCCCTGGAGCCTGCCGTGCGTGCGCCCTATTTCATCCTGATCAGCCTGCTGGCTGGCATGCCTCTGTGCCTGCCGGCGCATGCCATCAGCTTCCAGACCCGGCTGGAGAAGGTGGAGTGGAAGGTCGAGGGTGATCAGTTCGAGTGCCGCCTGAGCCAGCCGATCAGCAACTTCGGCAGCGGCGAGTTCGTGCGCCGCGCCGGTGAGCAGGTGACGTTCCGCCTGAAGGCCCGTGAACACTGGATGGGCGCCGGCTCGGCGACCCTGCTGGCGGCTGCGGCGCCGTGGCAGCCCGGACGCGAGGACATCAACCTGGGCGTGGTCAGCGTCGGCCAGGGCGAGGTGCCGTTCAACACCTCGCAGGAGCAGGGGGCGCGCCTGCTCAGCGGCCTGCTGGAAGGGCGCAGCCCAGTGGTGCGCCACCGTACCTTCAATGGTGGGGAGCGCCTGGAGGTACGCCTGCTGCCGGTGAAGTTTCACCAGGCCTACGATGACTACCAGGCCTGTACGGCCAAGTTGCTGCCGGTCAACTTCGACCAGATCCGCCAGGCGCAGATCGGTTTCCCCGGCGGCGGTATCGACCTGGATCCGATGGCCAGGGCCAAGCTCGACATCGTTCTCGAGTTCGTCAAGGCCGACCCCAGCATCAACAGCTTCCAGATCGACGGCCACGCCGACAACACCGGCAATCGCCTGACCAACCGCGACCTTTCGCGCCGTCGTGCGCTGGCCGTGCAGGACTATCTCAAGGCTGGTGGCATCCCGGCCGAGCAGATTACCGTGCGCTTCCACGGCGAGCGCTATCCGCTGGTGCCGAATAACAGCGAGGCCAACCGTGCCAGGAATCGCCGGGCGACCCTGCGCCTGGACCGCGTGCCCGTGCCGGAAGCGGCGCCACAGACCACGCCGGCGAGTCCGGCTGCCGACCCCGCGGGCAGCACGCCCTCCTGAGGCATGCGGCACTGCGGCGGGGCCGCGAGTCCGCTCGAGGGTGGCCGCCGGCGTCCATGGCCGAAAAATGACCGCTTATCCTCGTCGCTTCGTCATCACAAGCTGTCGCGCCTCTGTAAATTGACCGGCAGGGTCAGTAGAATCACGGGTTTTACCGTACAACCCGTGGAGTGATGGCATGGCGGACGTCAAAAAGGTAGTTCTGGCCTATTCCGGTGGCCTGGACACCTCGGTGATCCTCAAGTGGCTGCAAGATACCTACAACTGTGAAGTGGTGACCTTCACCGCCGACCTCGGTCAGGGCGAAGAGGTCGAGCCGGCCCGTGCCAAGGCACAGGCGCTGGGCGTCAAGGAAATCTACATCGACGACCTGCGCGAAGAATTCGTCCGCGACTTCGTCTACCCGATGTTCCGTGCCAACACCATCTACGAAGGCGAGTACCTGCTGGGTACGTCCATCGCCCGTCCGCTGATCGCCAAGCGCCTGATCGAGATCGCCAACGAGACCGGCGCCGACGCCATCTCCCACGGCGCCACCGGCAAGGGCAACGACCAGGTGCGTTTCGAGCTGGGCGCCTACGCGCTGAAGCCGGGCGTCAAGGTCATCGCGCCGTGGCGCGAGTGGGACCTGCTGTCGCGCGAGAAGCTGATGGACTATGCCGAGAAGCACGCCATCCCGATCGAGCGCCACGGCAAGAAGAAGTCGCCGTACTCCATGGACGCCAACCTGCTGCACATCTCCTACGAGGGCGGCGTGCTGGAAGACACCTGGACCGAGCACGAAGAAGACATGTGGCGCTGGACCAAGTCGCCGGAAGCGGCGCCGGACGTTCCCACCTACATCGAGCTGACCTACCGCGGCGGTGACATCGTTGCCATCGACGGCAAGGACATGAGCCCGGCGCAGGTGCTGGCCGAGCTGAACCGCATCGGTGGCGAGAACGGCATCGGCCGTCTCGACATCGTCGAGAACCGTTTCGTCGGCATGAAGTCCCGTGGCTGCTACGAGACCCCCGGCGGCACCATCATGCTCAAGGCGCACCGCGCCATCGAGTCGATCACCCTCGACCGTGAAGTGGCGCACCTGAAAGACGAGCTGATGCCGAAGTACGCCAGCCTGATCTACAACGGTTTCTGGTGGAGCCCGGAGCGCGTCATGCTGCAGCAGATGATCGACGCCTCGCAGGCCAACGTGAACGGCGTGGTCCGCCTGAAGCTGTACAAGGGCAATGTCATCGTCACTGGCCGCAAGTCCGACGACTCGCTGTTCGACGCCAACATCGCGACCTTCGAGGAAGACGGCGGCGCCTACAACCAGCAGGACGCGGCGGGCTTCATCAAGCTCAACGCCCTGCGCATGCGCATCGCCGCAGGCAAGGGCCGCAAGCTGCTCTGATAGACTGCTTGCAGCGTGTCAAACGACCCCGGCCACGCGCCGGGGTTCGTCATTCTGGGCCCGGCAACAGCGGGCCGATGAGGAGAACAGCCATGAGACTGCTGCACACCATGCTGCGTGTCGGCGACCTGGACAAGTCCATCGCCTTCTATACCGAAGTGCTGGGCATGACCCTGCTGCGCCGCAAGGACTATCCGGACGGCCAGTTCACCCTGGCGTTCGTCGGCTATGGCGACGAGGCGCACAACAGCGTGATCGAACTGACCCACAACTGGGGCGTCGACAGCTACGAGCTGGGTAGCGGCTACGGCCACATCGCCCTGGAAGTGGAAGATGTCTACAAGGCCTGTGAGGATATCCGCTCGCGCGGCGGCAAGATCACCCGTGAGCCGGGGCCGATGAAGCATGGGACGAGCATCCTGGCCTTCGTCGAGGACCCGGACGGCTACAAGGTCGAGCTGCTCTCGCCCTCGCGTCGCGACTGATTGCCGCGTCGATGAAAAAAGCCCCGCGTCTGCGGGGCTTTTTCGTGCGGTTTCAGATATCGAAGTCGTATTCGGCCAGCTGTTTGTGCAGGCGGCGCTCTTCGAGGAAGTTGTCGATGATGCGGCGTTTGGTCAGGTTGGTCTTGGCAACTTCCACCGCAGGCTCGGCATCGTCTGCATCGTCCGCGACAAAGTCTTCGTCCAGTTCGAGGTCTTCTTTGTCTGTGCTCATCTATTCCACTCCAGGCCCATTACCAGGGGCCATTTGCGCACCTTATAGCGGCAAAAATTGAGCGGGTAAAAAAGATTTTTTCAATCAGAAGATCGCCGGATTCTATGGTCGATCAATCGTCCGAGGTCTTGGCCTTGTACTCGCACAGGTCTTCGATGCGGCAGGCGCCACAGCGCGGTTTGCGCGCGGTGCAGACGTAGCGCCCATGCAGGATCAGCCAGTGGTGGGCGTCGAGCAGATAATCCCTGGGCACGAACTTGAGCAGCTTCTTCTCCACCTCCAGCACGTTCTTGCCCGGGGCGATGCCGGTGCGGTTGCTGACGCGGAAGATGTGCGTGTCCACGGCCATGGCCAACTGACGAAAGGCGGTGTTGAGCACCACGTTGGCGGTCTTGCGGCCCACGCCGGGCAGGGCTTCGAGGTCCTCGCGGTTGTCCGGTACCTGACTGCCGTGCTTCTCGATGAGGATGCGGCAGGCCTCGATGACGTTCTTCGCCTTGCTGTTGTACAGGCCGATGGTCTTGATGTATTCGGACAGGCCCTCGACGCCGAGGGCGTAGATCGCCTCCGGCGTGTTGGCCACCGGGAACAGCTTGGCCGTGGCCTTGTTCACGCTGACGTCGGTGGCCTGGGCCGAGAGCGTCACCGCCACCAGCAGCTCGAAGGGGTTGCTGTAGGCCAACTCGGTCTTCGGCTCGGGGTTGTCCTCGTGCAGGCGACGGAAGATTTCCAGGCGTTTGGCTGCGTTCATGGCTCAGGGGTTCTGGCGTAGCCCGGATGCAATCCGGGGTGGTTTCGGCATTCCCGGATTGCATCCGGGCTAGGGTTTGTCGCTCACCTGGGCGCCATCATTCGATGACTCCGGTGACGCGCACGCGGCGGCTCTGAGCCGGCGCCTCGGGCGCAGCGGCCCTGGCCCGTTCGGCGGCGATCTGGTCGATGCGGTTCTTGCCGGCGATCAGCAGGCCCAGGACGATGAAGGCGCCCGGCGGCAGGATGGCCAGCAGGAAACCGCGGTAGTCCTGCACCAGGGTGAGCTTCCAGTCGGCCGCGACCGGGCCGAACAGCAGGTGCATGTTGGCGAACAGGGCGCCCGTGCCGAGCAGCTCGCGTATCGAGCCGATCAGCACCAGCACCACGCCGAAGCCCAGACCCATCATCAGGCCGTCATAGGCGGCGCGGGCCGGGTCGTGCTTGGCGGCGAAACCGTCGGCGCGGCCGAGGATCACGCAGTTGGTGGTGATCAGCGGGATGAAGATGCCGAGGATCTGGTACAGCTCGTAGGTGTAGGCCTGCATCAGCAGTTCGATGCAGGTGGTCAGTGCGGCGATGATCATGACGAAGGCCGGCAGGCGCACGGCGGTGTTGACCACGCCACGCACCAGCGACACGGCGGTGTTGGAGCAGATCAGCACCACGGCGCTGGCCAGTGCCAGGCCGAGGGCGTTGACCGTGGAGTTGCTCACCCCGAGCAGCGGGCAGAGGCCGAGCAGCTGCACCAGCGCCGGGTTGTTCTTCCACAGGCCGTTGAGGGTGATGTCGCGATAGCTGGTCATCGTTCATCCTCCGTCAGGCCCAGCAGCTGGGCGCGATGGCTGGCGAAGTAGCGCAGGGCGCCGTGCACGGCCTTGACCACGGCACGCGGGGTGATGGTGGCACCGGCGAACTGGTCGAAGTCGCCGCGATCCTTCTTCACCGCCCAGCCTTCCTCGTCGGGATCGCTCAGGGACTTGCCGGCGAAGCCGAGTATCCAGTCACTCTTGGCCAGCTCGATGCGGTCGCCCAGGCCGGGGGTTTCCTTGTGGCTGAGCACGCGCACGCCGGCCAGGCGACCGTCGGCGTAGACGCCCACCAGCAGGTGGATGGCGCCACTGTAGCCGTCCGGCGCGGTGACCGGCAGGATCAGTGCACTGGGCTGGCCGTCCTTGAACGCCAGGTAGGCCGACTGCGGGCTGCGGTGGCCCAGTTCCGGCGCGTCGAGTTCGATGCGATTGTCCAGCAGGTGGTTGTCGTAGCTGCCGGCCGGCAGGATTTCGGCGAGGGCGCGCACTTGCGCCTCGCGCTCGGCGCTGGCGATGCGCTCGGCGGTGCCCTGTTGCAGCAAGGCGACGCTGCCCACCGTGGCGATGGCGAACAGGCCAAGGACCAGGGCGTTCTTCAGCATCGAGCGGCTGATTTCCGGCAGCATGCTCATTCTCCCAGCTTGAAGCCGCTGTTGGGCTTGCGATGGCCGTAGCTGCGCGGCCGCGTGTAGTAGTCGATGGTCGGTGCCGCGAGGTTCATCAGCAGCACCGCGAAGGCTACCGCATCCGGGTAGCCGCCCCAGGTGCGGATCACGTAGACCAGCACGCCGACGCCGATGCCGAACACCAGCCGGCCACGATTGCTGGTGGCGCCGGACACCGGGTCGGTGACGATGAAGAAGGCGCCGAGCATGGTCGCGCCGGTGAGCAGGTGGAACAGCGGCGAGCCATTGGAGTCGGAGCCGCTGCCGTTCCAGAACAGCAGGCTCATGACGAACAGCGCAGCGAGCATGCCCACCGGTGCGTGCCAGGTGAACAGGCGCTTGTGCAGCAGGTACAGGCCGCCGGCGAGGAAGGCCAGGTTGACCGCCTCGCTGCCCGCACCGCCGAAGCGACCGAAGGCCAGGTTGCCGGCGTACAGCTCGTCGATGGTCAGGCTCTTGTTGACCTTCAGGGCGTCGAGTGCGGTGGCCTGCGCCCAGCCGTCGGGCAGGCTGGCCAGGCCGAGGATGTGCTTGATCCCGTCCAGCGCGGCGACGCCGTGCGGTGCGGGCCAGCTGGTCATGTCGACGGGGAAGGAAATCAGCACCACCACGTAGCCGACCATGGCCGGGTTGAACGGGTTCTGCCCGAGGCCGCCGTAGAGCTGCTTGCCGAAGCCGATGGCGAAGCCGCAGGCGACCAGCGTCAGCCACCAGGGCGAGTAGGGCGGCAGGGCCACGGCCAGCAGCACGGCGGTGACCAGGGCGCTGTAGTCCTTGAGGAAGAACGCCAGCGGGCGCTTGCGTGCGGCCAGCAGCGCGGCTTCGAAGCCCAGTGCGCAGAGGCTGGCCCAGACCAGGTTGAACAGGGTGCCGATGCCGAACAGCCAGGTCAGGGCGAAGATGCCCGGCACGGTGGCCAGCAGCACCTGCAGCATGACCTGCTGGGTACGGTTGCTGCCCGTGGCGTGGGGCGATGTGATGCGGGGCAGGGCCATCGGCGCTCCTGTTACTGCGTTCGAATTGATCGCAGTGGGTATTCATTCCCCGGATTGCATCCGGGCTACGGTTGTCTGTGTTGCCCGGATGCTCTGGGCTGTCGTCATGTCGCCCGGATGTCATCCGGGGCGCTGTACCGGAGTGCCGGTGTTGTCGTTTCCCCTCTCCCACAAGTGGGAGAGGGGCTTTATCGTTGTGCTGCCCGCCCCTGAGGTAATCCGGGGCGATCGTTACGCCTGGTATTCGGCCAGCTTGCGTTCGGCCTCGGCCAGGCGGCTGCGTGCCTGCTCCAGTGCATCGGCAGCGGCGCTGTCGTCTCGTTCGAGCTTGCGCAGGTCGGCGCGGGCAAAGGCGACTTCGGTCTTCAGCGCCTTCTGTTCGGCATCCACGCCGGGGCGCTCGGTGCGCACCAGCTGCGGTGCCGGTTTGTCCGAGTTCTCCTCGGCGGCATGCAGGGCCTGCTCGGCTGCGGCCAGGGCATCGCGCAGTGGTTGCAGCGCGCTTTCGTCGCTACCGGCCTTCTCGGCCTTCTTCAGTTCGGCGCGCTTCATCGCCAGCTCGATCTTGGCTTTTTTCAGCGCATCGTCGCCGGCGGGTTTGGCGGCTGTTGCAGGCTTTGGGCTGTCCAGTTCGACCAGGGCCTTCTCGGCGGCTTCCAGCTGCTGGCGCACACGGGCGATCTCGGCCTGCTGTTCGTCGTCCGGGCTGTCGAGCTTCTCCAGCTTGCGCAGCTGGGCCTTGAGCATGGCCGCTTCGATCTTGGCCTTCTTCAGCGCCTCGTCGCCGGCGGGTTTGGCAGCGACAGCGGGCTTCTCGCTGTCCAGTGCGGCCAGGGCCTTCTCGGCAGCTTCCAGCTGCTGGCGCACGCGGGCGATTTCGGCCTGCTGTTCGTCGTCCGGGCTGTCGAGCTTTTCCAGCTTGCGCAGCTGGGCCTTGAGCATCGCGGCTTCGATCTTGGCCTTCTTCAGCGCTTCGTCGCCAGCAGCTTTCGGTGCGGGCGCAGGGGCGGCAGCCTGGGCCTCGGCCAGCGCTTGCTGCGCGGCCTCGGCGGCACGGCGCAGCTCGGTGACCTGCGCCTGCAGCTCGGCGGTGTCGTGGGCGGCCAGTTGTTTCTCCGCCTTCTTCAGCGCGACCTGGGCCATGCTGGCTTCGATCTTGAGTTTCTTCAGCGCTTCATCCGCTGGCGAGGCCGCTGCTGCCGGAGGCGCTTCGGCCTGCGCCGCCTTGGCGCGCGCGGCTTTCTCGGCGCGGGCCTTGCGTTCGGCTTCCTTCTGCTCCTCGGCGCGGCGCAGGCGTTCCTGGCGTTGCTCGAAGCGCTGCTTGGAGTGTTCGGCCTTGAGCTGCTTCTGCTCCAGCTCGCGAATCTCCGCCTTGGCCACGCGGTAGTACTGCACCAGCGGGATGCTCGACGGGCAGACGTAGGCGCAGGCGCCGCATTCGATGCAGTCGAACAGGTTGTGCGCCTTGAGCTGCTCGTGTTCCTGGCCCAGGGCGAAGAAATGCAGCTGCTGCGGCAGCAGGCTGGCCGGGCAGGCCTCGGCACATTCGCCACAGCGAATGCAGGGCATGGCGGGCGCTGGCGCGGGCAGTTCCTCGGCGGTGCTGGCGAGCAGGCAGTTGCTGGTCTTGATCAGCGGCACGTCGAGGCTGGGCAGGGTGAAGCCCATCATCGGTCCGCCCATGATCAGGCGATTGAGCCTGCCCTGGTCGAGCCCGGCGAAGGCCAGCAGCTCGCGGACGGGCGTGCCGATCAGCGCCTCGACGTTGCCGGGCCGCGCCAGCGCGGCGCCGGTGAGCGTGGTGATGCGCGAGATCAGCGGCTTGCCCAGCAGCACGGCGTCATGGATGGCCACGCAGGTGCCGACGTTCTGGCAGAGGATGCCGATATCGGCCGGCAGCCCACCGCTGGGCACCTCGACGCCGGTGAGGATCTGGATCAGCTGCTTCTCGCCGCCGGACGGGTACTTGGTGGGGAACACCCGTACCTGGAAATCGTGCCCGGCGCAGGCGGCCTGCACGGCGGCGGCGGCTTCGGGCTTGTTGTCCTCGATGCCGATCAGCACCTGCTCCGGCTGGATCAGGTGGGCCAGCACGGCGATACCGGCCACCAGTTCGGCGGCGCGCTCGCGCATCAGCACGTCATCGGCGGTGATGTAGGGTTCGCACTCGGTGCCGTTGATGATCAGCGTGTGGATCTTCTGCGTCGGCCGCGCGGTGAGCTTGACCGCCGTGGGGAAGCCGGCGCCGCCGAGGCCGTTGATGCCGGCCTCGCGGATCAGCGTCAGCAGTTCGCTGGGCTCCAGGCTGCGGTAGTCGGCGGGGGGCGTCAGTGGCAGCCACTCATCCAGGCCGTCGCTGTCGATGACGATGGCCGGCGCCAGCATGCCGGAGGCATGTGGGTAGGGCTGCTCACCGATGCAGGCGATGGTGCCGGAGGTCGGTGCGTGCAGCGGCACGCTGACGAAGCCGTTGGCCTCGGCGATCTTCTCGCCCTTGCGCACGCGCTGACCGACCGCCACGCAGGGCTCGGCGGCGGCGCCGATATGCTGGCCGAGCGGCAGCACCAGGCGCTTGGGCAGGGGCAGCGCCTGGATCGGTGTGCGGTTGGACAGGTCCTTGTGCTCGGCCGGATGGATGCCGCCGGGGATGTCCCAGATCTTCATGGGGTCTTTCAGTACGGCGCTCATGCGGCCTGCTCCCGGTCACTGGCAATCAGCTGGCCGGGCGCCAGTGGCTTGTCCCATTTCCAGCTCTGCACCGTGCTGCCGACTTCGAGCATGTCGATGCAGTCCACCGGGCAGGGCTCGACGCACAGGTCGCAGCCGGTGCACTCGCTGACGATCACCGTATGCATCTGCCGCGCGGCGCCGACGATGGCGTCCACCGGGCAGGCCTGGATGCACTTGGTGCAGCCGATGCACTCCGCCTCACGGATGAAGGCGACCATCTGCGGCTTCTCGCCTTCCACCGCGTCCAGTGGCTCCGGCTCGACGTCGAGCAGGTCGGCCAGGGCGGCGATGGTCGCCTCGCCTCCGGGCGGGCACTTGTTGATCTTGTCGCCGCCGGCGATGGCCTCGGCGTAGGGCTTGCAGCCGGGGTAGCCGCACTGGCCGCACTGGGTCTGCGGCAGCAGGGCGTTGATCTGCTCGGCGATGGGGTCGCCGTCGACGCGAAAGCGCACGGCGGCGAAGCCGAGGATGGCGCCGGCGATCAGGCACAGCGCGAGCAGCGCGGCGATCGCGACCAGGACCAGGCTCATAGCTTGATCAGCCCGGAGAAGCCCATGAACGCCAGCGACATCAGGCCGGCGGTGATCATGCCGATGGCCGCACCCTGGAAGGACTTGGGCACGTCGGCGATGGCGATGCGCTCACGCATGGCGGCGAACAGCACCAGCACCAGGGAGAAGCCCAGGCCGGCGGCGAAGCCGTTGACGGTGGCGGTGATGAAGGTGAACTCGCTCTTGTTGGCGTTGAGCAGGGCCACGCCGAGCACGATGCAGTTGGTGGTGATCAGCGGCAGGAAGATGCCCAGCACGCGGTACAGCAGGGGGCTGGTCTTGTTCACCACCATTTCGGTGAACTGCACGGTCACGGCAATCACCAGGATGAAGCTGATGGTGCGCAGGAACTCTAGGTCCAGCGGTTTCAGCACGTATTGCTGCACCAGGTAGCTGCACATGGCCGCCAGGGTCAGCACGAAGGTGGTGGCCAGCGACAGGCCGATGGCGGTTTCGATCTTCTTCGACACGCCCATGAACGGGCACAGGCCGAGGAACTGCACCAGCACAAAGTTGTTGACCAGGATGGCGCTGACCATGATCAGGACGAGTTCGGTCATCGGGTTGCCGTCGAATGCGCAAAGGCCTTAGGAAAAGGGCGCCTATTATCGGGAAGCAGCCCTGGCCATACAAGCCGCATGCGGCGAATCGCCTGCACTTGGCGACCATTCGTCACAGCTGGACTCAGTGACGGGTGAGGCGTCGCCACAGTTTGCGCAGGCCGAGGGCCACGGGGAACAGCACGATGAGGAAGGGCAGGCTGTAGCCGATGAACTCGATCAGGTTGGCGGTGCCTTCGGCGAGGTTGTCCTGCAGGCGCGAGAACGCTTCGCCAATGCGCCCCAGGGGCGAACGCTCGTAGGGGCTGCTGAAGCTCAGGGTCAACAGGTTGGTGTCCAGGCGCCGTTGCTGCTGGGCGGCGTCCTGGGCGATGGCCTGTAGCTGCACTTCCAGGGCAGCCTGTTCACGGGCCAGGGCGAGCAGGTCGGCGACGGCGAGGTCGTCGCGTTTCTCGAACTGCTGCAGGGTGCGCTGCTGGCGCAGCAACTGCTCGTGCTGGCGACGGTTGTCGGCCACGGCCTGGGCCAGGTCCTCGGCGTGGGTGGTGCGGCTGGTCAGTTCACCGTCTGCGCTGGCGAGCAGGGTGATGGCCTCGACGCCATCGGGGACGATGCGCAGGGTCAGTTCGCCACGCGGCGCCTGGCCGCTGCTCTGTTGCGCCGTGATCAGGCTGCAGGCGCCGAAGCGCTCGCCCAGGCACGCCTCGCGGGTAGCCGCGATACGCTCGCCGATACGCTCGGCGGGCAGTTCGATAGCCACATGGTGTTCATAGGCCAGGTAGCTGTCGGCCTTGTTGCGTTCGCCCTGCAGGGCACCGCCTTGCGGCAGGCCCGACGGGTCTGAACAACCCGCCAGGACGAACGCAAGCGTTGCCACCATCCATGGTTTCATCGAGGCCTCCTGGCGTGTGACTTACTTGACGCGCTGGCCCGGCTTGGCGCCGCTGTCCGGGCTGAGCAGGTAGATATCTTCACCGCCGGGGCCGGCCGCCAGGACCATGCCCTCGCTGATGCCGAACTTCATCTTGCGCGGCGCCAGGTTGGCGACGTACAGGGTCAGGCGGCCTTCCAGCTTGCTCGGGTCCGGGTAGGCGGACTTGATGCCGGAGAACACGTTGCGCTTCTCGTCACCGATATCCAGCGACAGGCGCAGCAGCTTGTCGGCGCCCTCGACGAATTCGCACTTCTCGATCAGCGCGATACGCAGGTCGACGGCGGCGAAGGCATCGAAGTTGATCTCGGCCGCCAGCGGGTCCTTGGCCAGCTCGCCGTTGCCCTGTGGTTTGGCGGCTTCGGCGGCCAGGTCTTCCTTGGAGGCTTCGGTCATGGCGTCGATCTTCGCTTGTTCGATACGGGTCAGCAGCGGGTTGAACGGGTTCAATTGGTGGTTGGCCAGCGGCAGCGCCAGGTCGGCCCAGGTCTGCGGGGCGACATTGAGGAAGGCCTCGGCGTCGGCGGCCAGTTGCGGCAGCACCGGCTTGAGCATGATCACCAACTGGCGGAACAGGTTGATGCCCAGGGCGCAGATTTCCTGCACCTCGGCCTGCTTGCCTTCCACCTTGTTCAGGGCCCAGGGGGCCTTGTCGGCGATCCAGGCGTTGGCGCGGTCGGCCAGCGCCATGATCTCGCGCATGGCGCGGGAGAAGTCACGCGCCTCGTAGGCCTCGGCGATGCTCGGCGCGGCGGCGCGGAAGGCATTCCACAGCTCCGGCTCGGGGTCGGCGGCGACCAGCAGGCCGCCGTTGCCCTTGTGGATGAAGCCGGCGCAGCGGCTGGCGATGTTGACCACCTTGCCGACCAGGTCGGAGTTGACCTTCTGCACGAAGTCCTCGAGGTTCAGGTCGAGGTCATCGACGCCACGGCCCAGCTTGCTGGCGTAGTAGTAACGCAGGTATTCCGGGTTCAGGTGGTCCAGGTAGGTGCGCGCCTTGATGAAGGTGCCGCGCGACTTGGACATCTTCTGCCCGTTGACGGTCAGGTAGCCGTGCACGTTGACGGCGGTCGGCTTGCGGTAGCCGGCGCCTTCGAGCATGGCTGGCCAGAACAGGGCGTGGAAGTTGACGATGTCCTTGCCGATGAAGTGATACAGCTCGGCGCTGGAGTCCTTGCCCCAGAAGGCGTCGAAGTCCAGTTCCGGGCGGCGCGAGCAGAGGTTCTTGAAGCTGGCCATGTAGCCGATCGGCGCATCCAGCCAGACGTAGAAGTACTTGCCCGGCTCATCGGGAATCTCGAAGCCGAAGTAGGGCGCATCGCGGCTGATGTCCCACTCCTGCAGGCCGCCGTCGAGCCATTCGGCGATCTTGTTGGCAACCGCCTCCTGCAGGGCGCCGGAGCGGGTCCACTGCTTGAGCATGGCTTCGAAGTCCGGCAGCTTGAAGAAGAAGTGCTGCGACTCCTTGAGCACCGGGGTGGCGCCGGAGATGGCCGACTTCGGGTTCTTCAGCTCGGTCGGCGAGTAGGTGGCGCCGCATTTCTCGCAGTTGTCGCCGTACTGGTCCTCGGTGCCGCACTTCGGACAGGTGCCCTTGATGAAGCGGTCGGCGAGGAACATGCCTTTCTCGGGGTCGAAGTACTGGGTGACCGCGCGCGTGGCGATGTGGCCCTTGTCGCGCAGCGCCAGGTAGATCGAGGACGACAGCTCGCGGTTCTCTTCCGAATGGGTCGAGTGATAGTTGTCGAAGGCCACGCCGAACTCGGCGAAATCGGCCATGTGCTCGGCGCGCACGCCGTCGATCAGTTGCTCGGGCGTGATGCCTTCCTTCTCGGCGCGCAGCATGATGGCCGAGCCGTGGGCGTCGTCGGCACAGACGTAGATGGCCTGGTTGCCGCGCAGTTTCTGGTAGCGCACCCACATGTCGGTCTGTACGTACTCGAGCATGTGGCCGAGGTGGATCGAACCGTTGGCATAGGGGAGGGCGCTGGTAACGAGGATCTTGCGGGCTTCGGTCATGGTGATCGGCTGCACTGGTAAAACGAGGGAAGTCAGCAACTATAAAGCAGCGACAGTCTGCAAGCCACCAGCGACAACGAGCGTCGTTGTTGCTCGCGGCGTGACGCTCGCGGCCCGTGGCTGCTGTTAAGATGACGCTCTGATTTCCTGCCTGCCTTCTGGAGTTCTTGCATGAGTGCCGTCACCCGCGAAGCGGTCGAAGCCTGTCTGCGTCAGTTCACCGACCCCCACCTCGATCAGGACCCGGTCAGCGCCGGCTGCCTGCGTGAGGTCGACATCCAGGGCGGGCGGGTCTCCGTGCGCCTGGAGCTCGGTTACGCCGCCGGCCTGTTCAAGAACGGCTGGGCGCAGATGCTGCAGATGGCGCTGGAGAACCTCGACGCCGTCGACAGTGCGCGCGTGCAGGTCGATTGCGTGATCGACTCGCACCAGGGGCAGGCCCAGGTGCCAGCCTTGCAAGGGGTGAAGAACGTGATTGCGGTGGCCTCGGGCAAGGGCGGCGTGGGCAAGTCCACCACCGCCGCCAACCTGGCGCTGGCGCTGGCCCGCGAAGGCGCACGGGTCGGTATTCTCGATGCGGACATCTATGGCCCGAGCCAGGGCATCATGTTCGGCATCGCCGAGGGCACCCGGCCGCTGGTCAAGGAGCAGAAGTGGTTCGTGCCGCTCGAAGCCCATGGCGTGCAGGTGATGTCCATGGCCTTTCTCACCGACGACAACACGCCGATGGTCTGGCGCGGGCCGATGGTCAGCGGTGCGCTGCTGCAGCTGATCACCCAGACCGCCTGGAATGAGCTCGACTACCTGGTGGTGGACATGCCGCCGGGCACCGGTGACATCCAGCTGACCCTGGCGCAGAAGGTACCGGTGGCCGGCAGCGTGATCGTCACCACGCCGCAGGACCTGGCCCTGCTGGATGCCCGCAAGGGCGTGGAGATGTTCCGCAAGGTGCACATCCCGGTGCTCGGCGTGGTGGAGAACATGGCCGTGCACATCTGCTCCAACTGCGGCCATGCCGAGCATCTGTTCGGCGAAGGCGGCGGCGAGAAGCTGGCCGCGCAGTACGGCGTCGAGCTGCTGGCATCGCTGCCGCTGTCGATGGCCATCCGCATGCAGGCCGACGATGGCAAGCCGACCACGGTGGCCGATCCGGAAAGCCAGATCGCCATGATCTATCAGGAGCTGGCACGCAAGGTGGGCGCGCGCATCGCCCAGGCCGGCAAGCCGAGCATGCCGAGCATCGAAATCAGTGATGATTGAGAGCGGCTGCGCAGCAGCCATCTGCTGACCCTCCCCCATTCATGGGAGAGGGCGCTCGGCGCGGCGGTTTTGGCTCTCGTGCTTGTCGACGCATCCGTTCGGGGGCGCATGGGGCAACACTGTAGGTACTTCCGCAGTGCGGTGCCGCCAGCATCACCCTCTCCCCCAGCCCCTCTCCCGCAAGCGGGAGAGGGTAGTGCCGACGCTCCATTGGCTTCGCCCCAGCCACTCTGGGCTGCCGCTTTTGTAGGAGCGGCTTCAGCCGCGAATCTCGCGCATCGATCCGCTCCCACAGGGCGTACAAACAGGCACAAAAAAGCCCCGCACTAGGCGGGGCTTTTTCAGCAGCTCAAAAGCGCAGATCAACCAACGATCTGAACTTCTTCAGCTTGCATGCCTTTCTGGCCACGGGTAGCCACGAAGGAAACCTGCTGGCCTTCCTTCAGGGTCTTGAAGCCGTCGGCCTGGATGGCTTTGAAGTGAACGAACAGGTCGTCACCGGATTGCGGAGTGATGAAGCCGTAGCCTTTCTCATCGTTGAACCACTTGACGGTGCCAGTCTGACGATTGGACATGTTGATGTCTCCTAACAAAAGTAATAGCAGCCCTGGAAAAGCCCAGGCCGGGACTGAGTGCAACGAGTACTAGGAGTCGGACGATGTTTGGATCGAAATCTAGGCATCTAGTAGCGATTCGCGGTGACACATGCAGCACAGTGGGCACACCATACGTGTTTTTATCGCCAAGTGCGAATGGTCGATGCAGCTTTTTTTGCAAATAATGACCAAGCGCTCGGCGGGCAATCTTTGATGCGTGGCGCGCGCATCGGTAAGATGCGCTCACTTTTTCGTAATCGCCCACTCAGGACCCTTCGCCATGAGCATCAAATCGGACAAGTGGATTCGCCGCATGGCCCAGGAACACGGCATGATCGAGCCCTTCGTCGAGCGCCAGGTGCGCGGCGCCGACGCCAGCCGGGTGATCTCCTACGGTGTCTCCAGCTACGGCTACGACGTGCGCTGCGCGGATGAATTCAAGGTGTTCACCAACATTCACTCCGCCGTGGTAGACCCGAAGAACTTCGACGAGAAGAGCTTCGTCGACATCAAGAGCGACGTCTGCATCATCCCGCCGAACTCCTTTGCCCTGGCCCGCACCGTCGAGTACTTCCGCATCCCGCGTGACGTGCTGACCATCTGCCTGGGCAAGAGCACCTACGCGCGCTGCGGCATCATCGTCAACGTCACGCCGCTGGAGCCGGAATGGGAAGGCCACGTGACCCTGGAGTTCTCCAACACCACCAACCTGCCGGCCAAGATCTACGCCAACGAAGGCGTGGCGCAGATGCTTTTCCTGCAGTCCGACGAGGCCTGCGAGGTCTCCTACCGTGACCGTGGTGGCAAGTACCAGGGCCAGACCGGCGTGACACTGCCCAAGGCCTGATGTTTTCGCAGGCATGAAAAAGCCGGGCGCTTGCCCGGCTTTTTTCTGCCCGTTGCTCAGGGCACCAGAGGCAGCTCACGCTTGTGGCGGGTGTTGTCGTAGGTGCGCACGATGGTGGCATAGGCCTCGTCACTGACGGCCTCGCCATGCAGGAAGGCGTCGATCTCGGCATAGGTCACGCCATGCGCTTCCTCGTCCGGCTTGCCCGGGCGCAGTTCTTCCAGGTCGGCGGTCGGGGTCTTCATCACCAGGTGTTGCGGCGCCCCCAGGTGCCTGGCGATGGCACGTACCTGGTTTTTCACCAGGCCGGACAGCGGGGCAAGATCGCAGGCGCCATCGCCGAACTTGGTGAAGAAGCCCATCACCGCCTCGGCTGCGTGGTCAGTGCCGATCACCAGGCCGTTGTTGGCGTTGGCGATGGCGAACTGGGCGACCATGCGGATGCGCGCCTTGACGTTGCCGACGACGAAGTCGCGGCGGGCGTCGCTCAGCTTCTGCAGGTGGGTGACCTGCTCGCCGAGGCCGTTGACCGCCCCGGCGATGTTCACGGTGTCGTCTTCGTCGGCGCGGATGAATTTCAGCGAGTCCTGAGCATCCTGCTCATCGTGCTGAGCGTTGTGCGGCAGGCGCACGGCGATGAAGCGGTAGGCGCTGTCTCCGGTTTCCGTGCGCAGTTCCTCGACCGCAAGCTGCGCCAGGCGCCCGGCGGTGAGGGAGTCGACGCCACCACTGATACCCAGCACCAGCACCTTGAGGCCGGATTGCTTGAGCACATGCTTGATGAAGGTCTTGCGTCGCTCGATTTCCGCGTTCAGCGCGGCGTCGTCGGCGAACGGCGGCACCACGTCGAGGGCGGCGGAGATTTCGGCTTGGCGGTTGCTCATGTCTGGGTCCTCACTGGGTCACGCGAAAGACGTGTTTCAGGTAGCTGACGAAATTCTCGTCGCGGCATTGGGTCTTGCCGGGCGTGTCGGAAATCTTCGCCACGGGTTGGCCGTTGCAGGCGATCATCTTGATCACGATGTTCATCGGCTCGACGCCGGGGATGTCGCAGGTCAGGTTGGTGCCGACCCCGAAGCTTACGTGGATTCGCCCGGAAAGTGCACGGTAGAGGCGCAGCGACTTCTCCAGGTCGAGCCCGTCGGAGAACACCAGGGTCTTGCTCAGCGGGTCGATGCCTAGCTTCTCGTAGTGGGCGATGGCCTTTTCCGCCCAGACCAGCGGGTCGCCCGAGTCGTGGCGCAGGCCGTCGAACAGCTTGGCGAAGTACAGATCGAAGTCGGCCAGGAAGGCGTCCATGGTGATGCAGTCGGTCAGGGCGATGCCCAGCTGGCCCCGGTACTCGCGGACCCAGCAGTCCAGTGCGGCGCTCTGGCTGTCGATCAGGCGCGGGCCGAGCTGCTGGTGGGCCATCAGCCATTCGTGGGCCATGGTGCCGATGGGCTTGAGTTCGAACTCGCGGGCCAGGTGCAGGTTGCTGGTGCCGACGAAGCGCCCGGGGAAGTCGCGCTTGAGGATTCGCACGGCCTGCTCCTGTGCACGGTAGGAGAAGCGCCGGCGGGTGCCGAAGTCGGCGAGCTGGAAACCGGCCAGCTCGTCGTCACTGGCCTCGCTGCGCAGCCAGTCGATTTTCTCGTAGAGGCGCTCGGCGGCCTGCTCCAGCACCACTTCGCGGTAGCGATAGCGGTTGCGCACTTCGCTGATGATGGCCAGCAACGGCACTTCGAAGAGGATCACGTGCAGCCAGGGGCCGCGCAGGCGGATGCTCAGCTGGCCGTCTTCGATGCTGGTGTGCACGTAGCGCAGGTTGAAGCGGAACAAACTGAGGAAGCGGATGAAGTCCGGCTTGATGAACGGAATGCGCTCGAGGAAGGCCAGCTGGTCGACCGTCAGGCTCAGCTCGCTGAGGCGCTCGAACTGGTAGCGAATCTCGGCCAGGTAGGGTGTCAGGTCTTCACTGTTGCGGCAGCGGAACTCCCATTCCACCTCGGCATTGGGGTAGTTGTGCAACACCGCCTGCATCATCGTCAGCTTGTACAGGTCGGTGTCGAGCAGGTTCTGCACGATACGGTCGGCGAAAATGCTGTCGCTCATCCTTGGGTCTCCAGAGTCAGGATCGCATCCAGCTCTTCCTGGCTGGCGGCGAGGGTAATGCCGGCGTCGTTCATCGCGCGGCAGGCCGGCACGGCCGTTTCTTCGGCGATGGCGCGGCAGGCGGGCAGGTAGACGATCACCTCGAAGCCTGCACGGCGCAGTTGCAGCGCGGTGGTCTTGACGCAGTAGTCCAGCGCCAGGCCGCCGACCAGTACACGCTCGACGCCATTGTGCCGGAGAAACTCGATCACGCCCGTGCTGCGCTTCTCGGCCAGGTCGTGGTAGCAGGCGCCGTAGGGGTGCAGGTCCGGTTCCACGCCTTTCCACACGAAGTAGTCATAGTCCAGCGGCGCGGGCAGGCCGTCGAGCAGTTCGAAGCCAGGGGTGCCGGGTACGCAGTGGCTGACCCAGGTCAGGTCGGCATTGGCCAGGGGCAGGGGGCGCAGCATCTCCGCGTGGCTGTCGACGACCCAGGCGGCCTGCGGGCTGTGCGCATCCTTGCTGCCGATGCGCAGCTGCGCCCGTGCGGCCAGCTGATTGAGCGCCGCCACGATGGCATCGCCCTCGGGCACCGGCAGCTCGTTGGGGCACAGCGGGGTGAAGCCTTTCTGGGCATCGACGTCGAAGCTGGCGATCTTCATGGTATGCCTCCTTTCTGCGTGTAAGTGACTACATATTCCATCTGATGAAATATGTAGTCAAGCGTTTATCTGATTTTCCACGTGAAAAAAGCCGCCTTATTGGTCAAGATGAAATAAGTACACGGAGGAGCAGGTGACAGGATGAGTGCAGTGGAGGTTCTTGCCGGGGTCGATATCGTGGCGTTGCGTCTGAGTGAGGCGGGGGCGCTGCAGGTGTTGTTGATTCGCCGTCAGCGTGAGCCTTATGCGGGGCAGTGGGCATTGCCCGGTGTGCTGGTCAATGGTCGCTGCGTCGATGCCAGTCTGGATGCCGCCGCCGAGCGGGCGCTGGCGGACAAGGCGCGGCTGCGGCCGCACTACCTGGAACAGGTGGCGACGGTGGGCAATGGCGTGCGCGACCCGCGCGGCTGGTCGCTGAGCACCTGCTACTTGGCACTGCTGGCGGCGGACGTCGAGCCGGAAGACGACGACCTGCGTTTCGTCGACCTGCAGGCGGTTCTCAGCGGACAGCAGGCGTTGCCCTTCGATCATGCGCAGCTGGTGCGCCTGGCCGCCGAACGCCTGCAGGGCAAATCGGTATACAGTTCATTGCCGCTGTACCTGCTGGTATCACGCTTCACCGTGACCGAGGCACTGGCGGCGTTTCAGGCCTGCCTGGGCGAGCCGGTGCAGCACACCACCCTGCGTGGGCGTCTGGAGCGGATGAAGGCGCAGGGCTGGATCGCCGATACCGGTGAGAAGAACTACCCGAAGATGGGGCGGCCACAGTATCTGCTGGAGCATCGTCCGCAGGCGGGAGAGGCCTTCATCTTCGACCGCAGCCTGCTGGCGTAGAGGGTTTGCCTGATTGCGGGCAAAAAAATAGGCGCCATGGGCGCCAGGGGAGCATTTCAATCGATGCACAGGTTCAGAGCCTGCTTCGAGCGAGAAGTTCAATCCACTGATGCAGAAATGCCATCTTTTTTTCTGCAGGCAAAAGAAAAGGCGCCAGGGGCGCCTCAAATCGATGATCTATGGAGTAAGTCGATTATTCAGAGTCTGGCGCTGAGGAAAAGGTTCAGCGCCAGCCGACGAACGGTCATTACTTGCCCGGCATCAGCAGCAGACGCTGGCTGCCATAGACCTTGTCCAGGTTCTGCGCCTTGAACGGGAAGCTCATGTAGCCGCCCTTGAGCCAGGCCTCGATGCCATTGGCGTAGTGCGGGCTGGCCGGGTTGCCGGACTGCCCCGAACTGTTGACGCCGATCAGCGGTTCATCGGCGGAAAAGTCGACGACGATGCGCATGGCCGGGATCAGGAAGGTAGTGAAGTCCTGACCCCAGGGGTAGGCCGCGACGTTCAGGGTGCCGTGGTCACCACCGGCCGGGTAGGGGCCGCGATCCAGGTAGCCTTTGAGGGCGTTGATGCTGGTGCGCTGGCTGGCGCTCATGTAGGGCGCCAGGCGTGTGGTGTCGGTGACCCATTCGTAGGTGTGCAGCTTGCCCCACTGCCAGTTGCGGCGTTCGCTGCCCAGGCGGTTTTCCAGCAGCGTGATGCTGGCGGCCAGGCTGCGCGCCAGGATGGTCGGCTTGTCTTCCTTCTGCGGGGTGCGGATGTCATCCCAGAACGGGCTGTCAGGACGGCCGAGCAGGTGGTCTGCCTGCGCCGAATAGGACAGGTTGGCGGTTTCCACCAGGGCCTGCCAGGCCGGATTGTCTTCCGGGCCCAGTTCGTCGAGGAAGGTCTGCCGGGCGCTCTCCTGCATGAATGCACCGTAGACGGCCGCATCGGCCGAGCTGGCGGTGAGCTTGCCGTCGAAGGCCAGCAGGCGCCGCAGCGCTTCATCGGCGCGCTCGCGCTGGCCGCTGGGCAGCGCAGCGATCGCCTGGCGCAGCGGCTCGTGCATGGACGGGTCGTTGAACATCGCCTGTAGCTTGGCGACGAACGGGGAGCTCTGGTCGTACTGCATGGCGATCATGCTGCGGCCATCGTGACGGCCGTTGCCTGCCAGTTCGGCGATGCGCTCGGCGCGTTCCGGGTAGAACCAGGAACTGGACAGCTGCATGCCATAGCCGGGTTCGACGCTGCGCTGGTTGGCGGTGCCCAGCCAGCCTTGCGGCGGGTCCTGGTCGTAGGGATGCAGCATCGGATCGGCGTAGCCGTCCCAGGCGTAACGCTGGTCCCAGCCGGGGGAGGGCAGCAGGCCCCGGCCTTCGCGCCGGTTCGGGTAGCGCCCGGTGACCTGCCAGCCGATGTGCTGGGCATCGGCGAAGACGATGTTCAGCGGCATCGCGCGGATTTCCCGGGTGGCTTCGAAGGCGGCATCCACCGACTGCGCACGGGACAGGTCGAAGAAGGCGTCGAGGCTCTTGTCGCGCTCGAACTGGGTGGTCTTCAGGGCCAGGCCGTAGCCAGTCTGCAAGGGCAGGGGCTGGAGCATGTGCTTGCGCTCGCCCAGTACCGAGTTGAGCAGCGGGCCGTTGCGAGTCTCGTACAGGGTTTCGCGGATGGGGCGCTGGCCCTTGATGAAGAAGGTCTCCTGGCGCTCCATTACCGGCAGCCACTGGCCGTCGGCCTGGTACATCAGGCGACTGCCCTCGCGCTTGATGCGTTCGAGGTAGATGTCCTGGTTGTCGCCCATGACCATGGTCATGCCCCAGGCCAGCTTGCCGTTGTACCCGGCCACCACGGCCGGCACGCCGGCCAGCGAAACACCGGCGGCCTGGTACTTGGGCGAGCGGATCTGCACGAAATTCCACAGTGACGGCATGCTCAGCGGCAGGTGCGTGTCGTTGGCCAGCAGGCTCTTGCCGCCACGGCTGCGCTCGGGGGCGATAGCCCAGTTGTTCGAGGCCGCGACACCCAGCATGTGCTGCTCGGCGATCTGCGCGGCGCTGCGGGCGATCGCCTGCAGGCCGGGCAGCTGGCCCTTGAGATCGAGACCGGCGAGTTTCTCCGCCTCGGCGAAGGGCAGCGGCTCATCCGGGTAGATCGGCAGCAGCCAGGGCAGCTTGTCGACGCCGACCTGCTGGGCCATCGTCAGCGCGGCGATTTCCTCCTGCAGGTTCACCGACAGGCCGAAGTTCAGCAGGCAGAACAGCAGCACCGAGTCCTCGGGTTTCCAGTACTCGGGGCGATAACCGGATTCCGCCAGGTCCATCGGCAGGCGGTCGCGGTAGCGGAACAGGTAGGCATTGACGCCGCGTGCATAGACCTCGAAGAAGCGTTTCAGGCGCGGCGAGGCGTCGGCATAGAGCAGCTCCGCGCTCTTCCTGAGGTTGACCGCGCGCATGAAGCGGTCCATCTCCAGCACGCCAGGGCCGGCCATTTCCGCCAGGCGACCCTGGGCCAGCAGGCGCATGCCGACCATCTGGCTGAGGCGGTCGCCGGCGTGCACGTAGCCCAGGGTGAACAGCGCGTCGTGAAAGGTGCCCGACTCGATCAGCGGCATGCCGAGGGCATTGCGCCGTACCGATGCGCTTTCCGCCACGCCCTGGATGCGCTCGATGCCGCGGGTCGGCGGCACGCTGTCGGCATAGCGGCTGTTGAGCAGTGACTGGCAGCCACCGAGCGTGGTCAGGGATGCGGCAAGGGTCAGGCGGGCCAGCGTGCGCATGGCGGATATCCTTGGACAAGGGATGAGGCCGGTCGGGTGTCGACCGGCCACGAAGTCGCCAAGGTAAAGAGGCCGTTGCGACCTGGCAAGAGGGCTCAGGCGTTCGGCTGAGCGCGCTTGAGCCCGTCATCGAGCAGCCAGCGCGCGGCCGTGCGGGCGGCGGCCTTGTGCTGCAGCTCCAGCTCGTTGAAACGCTTCTCGAAGCGCCGCCGCTGCTCCTTGTCCAGCGCCTTCCAGGCCGCATGGGTCGGTACGTCGGTGGTCGCCTCGAAGAGCAGGTGGAACACCTGGCAGCGGCTGTCGTTGCTGAGGTCGCTGTCGTAGTTGTCGAGCAGCACCTTGATGCGGATGGCGCCCTCGATCAGCGGCAGCTGCTCGTCGAGCAGGCTGCTGGCGAGGATGTTCAGGTCACCACCGAGGCGCTCCTGGCGTTCCTGGCGAGCCTCCTCCTGGGCCTGTTGCCGGGCCCAGACGCGGCGCCAGAGGTGCCAGGCATAGGCGGCCAGGGCGGCGATCAGCAGCAGGCCGGCGAGCAGCAGGGACAGGGTCACGGCGTGCATGCCCGGCTCAGGCGCCGTGGCACTTCTTGAACTTCTTCTGACTGCCGCAGGGGCAGGGGTCGTTACGGCCGACGTCCTTCAGGGCGTTGCGCACCGGCTCCTGATGGCCGTGGTTGCAATGCGGGCCGTGGACATGGCCATGGTCGTGGTGATCATGGTCATGGTTGCAGTCAGGGCCGTGGACGTGGGGTTGGTTGCTCATGAGGGTTACTCCGGGATGAAATCGCCGGGAATTATCTCGCCATTGCGCGACATGTGCACGCTGCGGCTGAAGAGCATGCCGGTCTTCACTTCACCCTTGAGGCTGTAGCGGATCGGCTGGTCGGGTTTTTCCAGCATCTTCACCACCTGGCGGACATGGCGCCACAGGTTGGTGCGCACCGGCACGTCGAAGCTGTGATGCCCATTGGCGGGCACGGTGAACCACTCACTGGCGGAACCGTCGGCCAGGGGAATGTCGTTGAGGGTGACCGAGTATTCCAGACCGCGTACCGGCAGGCTGACGCTGTTGGGATTGTCGATGCGAAAGCGCAGGAGGAACTCTTGTTCGAGTAGCCTGGCCTTGATTACGTCCACCTTGATGAGTCGGACATCCGGGTCCTTGAATCCACCCGTCATCCAGGTGGAGCATCCTGCGAGGCCTGAAGCAAGGCCAAAAAACATCAGTAGGCTGATAATTCTTATCATTTGCGCCTGAGAAAACATTTCATACCCCCATTGCGGCTCAGTGTAACAAGCAAGCGCTTGGCTGCAACTGGGGTGAGTCATTATTTTCAAGGAGATACCGCCGTTGCCCGTTGAACATTTGTAAAGCGTGATGCACGGATGAGAAGCCGGCAGTGTCAGCGCAAAACAACCTGCGCCATACTGAGTCGTGAATAGGACAGGAGTGTGACCATGAGTCGCTACGAGATCGCCTTCTCCGGGCAGTTGGTGCCGGGGGCGCAACTGGAGCTGGTCAAGGCCAACATGGCCAAGTTGTTCCAGGCCGATGCCCAGCGGATCGCCCAGCTGTTTTCCGGGCGTCGCATCGTGATCAAGAACAACCTCGACGCTGCGGCGGCGGAGAAGTACCGATCGACCCTGGAGCGGGCGGGGGCCCGTGTCGAAGTAATCGACATGGATATGCCGATCGAGGAAGTCGAACTGGCTCCACCACCGCCCGCCGAACCGGCACCTGCTGCGGCAGCGGCGTCTGGCGGGGTCACGGCGGGGCGACTGCAGGTGGCGCCGCGTGACGAATACATGGCGGCGTTCAGCGAGGTGGATGCCCCGGATTTCGGCATCGCTCCGGTCGGGGCGGACCTGCAGGACGCCAAGCCGGATGCCGAGGCGCCGCGCGTGGACCTGTCGCAGTTCAGCCTGGCGCCGGTGGGCAGTGACATGGGGCAGGCCAAGGCCGACGCGGCGGCGCCACCGCCGGATACGTCACACCTTAAGCTGCAGGAATAAGAGAAATGGGCCCGCATGTGCGGGCCCTGTCGTTTCAGCCAGCCTTGCACTGGGCCTTGGCGTCCTCGGGCTTGAGGTTGCGCACGGTGATGAAGAACAGTTCGCAGGTCTGCTGCTTGTCCGTCACCTGCCATTTCTGGGTGCAACTGGTGAGCGTCTGCTGCGGGTCATTGCCCGGGTTCTGGCCCATGCCGGCCTGCCAGCAGGCAGCACTGAGGTCCTGCCCCATGACCTTGATGCCGGTGGCGTTGGCCTTGGCTTCGCTGCCCTGGTTGTTGTCCGGGTCCGCCGCGTACCAGATGTAGCTCGGGTGGTTGGCGCCGAGAACCGACGTCTGCTGTCCGGGCGCCGAGGTGATCTGGCCAAGCCCCAGCACCGGCAGGGTCACGCCGTACTGCTGCTTGATCCAGTTCCGCACCGGGCTGCCGAAGGCAACCATGGGCAGGGTGCCGTCACCCTTGCCAGCGGTGAGCTCGCCGACCATGCGCTGCTGGTAGGTATTGAAGTAGCTGTACACGCCTTCCAGCGCGCTCCCCGCACTGGCTGGTGCCGCGATGGGCGCGATGTCGACGATGGTCTGGTAGGCCGGCGTCTGCTGTACCGGTACGCCGTTGTAGCTGAGCAGCGACGCCCAGCGATCGGTGGTGTTGGAGCGCAGATAGTCCTGCGCCTGGGTCAGCGAATAGTCTGGCGGGAAGTGCAGCAGCTCGACGCTCTTGCGGTTCTCCAGTGCCATGCCCAGGGGCAGGAAGAAGTACCAGTTGTACTGCCACTTGCCGTCGCTGTTCAGCTGGCTGGCGCCCTTGTAGGCCAGGTCCCCGGCATCGAGCAGTTGCTGCAGCGGCTTGCCATAGCCGTCGGGGGCGCCCTTGAAATCGGCCAGGATGCGCTCGCCGTGGCGGACCACGTTCACGCTGGCCTGCGGATAACCGTCCCGATCGAGGCTCTGGCGCAGGTAGTGCTCGACGGTCTGCTCCAGCGTCCAGTCGCGATAGCAGATCACGTTGCAGTTGTTCGGGTAGGCGAACAGCCGGCTGACGCGCTGGCTGTCGCCCAGGTCCACGGATTCCCCCTGCAGCCCGCCGGGCTGAGTGGCGCAACCTATGAGCAGGCTCGCCAGAATGACCGTCAAACCACTTTTCTTGTGCATGGCTCTCTCCTTGTTGAGTGTCCTTGCGGACGCTTCAACTCAAGCAGAAAGCGCGGAGAAAGCCAGTCAGGCGCTCAGGAAAGGGGCGCAGCACTTCTTGAATTTCTGGCCGCCCTGGCAGGGGCAGGGGTCGTTGCGCCCGGCCTTCAGGGGCACGGTCGGGTCGATGAAATACCAGCGGCCGTCGACCTGAACGAAGGCCGAGCATTCGCGATGACTGTGCTCGCCGTTGTCATCGTGCCAGCGGGCGACGAAGGTCACCTGGGCGTGCTCGGGCTTGCCACCGAACACTTCGCGCTTCTCCACCTCGAGGCCGAGCCAGGTGCTCTGTGCGCTCCAGGCTGCCATGGCGTCGCGGTCGAGTGCCTGTTGCTGGGCGGGCAGGGTGGTCGCCACCAGGTAGTCCACCAGGCCCAGGACGTAAGCGCTGTAGCGCGAGCGCATCAGCAGCTCGGCGCAGGGCGCGGGGGTGCCGCTGTGATAGTGACCGCAGCACTGGCTCAGCGGGTTGCCGCTGCCGCATGGGCAGTTGGGATCGAGTGGGTCCATCGTCACCACCAGTACTTGCCGAAATTTTGTGGATTGGCCCAGAACTTTGAGTTCAACCAGTCGGGAACTTGCTTGTAATCGAGCAGATCATAGGTGAACAGATGCAGGGTCTGTCCCTCGCGCTGGAACTGTTCGCTGGCTTGCATGGCCAGGGCGAAGAAGTCGGTTTCCCGCCAGTCGCCCGCCTGCAGATCGACCAGCGCGGCGACCCGGCTGGCGTTCAGGTTGCGGATGCCACCGAGCAGTTGCAGTCCGTCGCGCTTGGGCAAGTGCTCCAGGCAGTCGACCAGCAGGGCCAGGTCGAAACGCTGTGCGGCCAGTTCCGGCGCCAGGGGCGCAGCCGCTGCGGTGGTGACCTGACACTGCGGATGTGCCTCTTTGAAGGCATCGACAGCGGGTAGCTCGCTGGCACCGAGCAGCAACAGCTTCTCGGGTGTATAACGGGCTAGCAGTGCGGCAATCGCCTGCTGTGGAGTACGGGAGCTAAGGCTGGCAGTCATCGAACTTCCTCGAAAAGTCTGCAAAGACTAACGTGGTGTCGATATCAGGCCTAGAGTGAGAGAAAATTATCCGTGCTATGCGCTATAGCTGGCGGATTGTACAACTCGTGTCTTTACTACTATTGAGTCGGTTATGGGCCGATGAACATTGGAGACCTAAAGTATGAGTATCACAAGGAACGCTGTACCCCTGATTCTGGCTAGTACCCTGCTGACCGGTTGTGCCGGTCTGCAGAAAACCGACTGGCCCACCTGCGCAGCCGTCGGTGGTGTGGGTGGTGCCGCGTTAGGGGCAATCGAGAGTTCGAGCTGGGCGGGTGGCGGTGCGCTGGTTGGCGCCGGCATGGGCGCGGCCTATTGCTGGGTCCACGGTGCCGAGGCGCAGCAGGTCGAAGTCGTCGAGGAAGTCGTCGTCGAAGAGATGGCGCCTGAGCCGGCCGAAGCCGTACGCGTCGAGCTGGACGTCAAGTTCGACTTCGACAAGGCGCAGGTCAAGCAGGAAAGCTACGGCGACATCAAGGCGCTGGCCGACTTCATGAAACAGTACCCGCAGACCAGCACCGTGGTTGAAGGTCACACCGACTCCGTGGGCAGCGATGCCTACAACCAGGGTCTGTCCGAGCGCCGCGCCGGTGCCGTTCGTGACGTGCTGGTCAACCAGTACGGTGTCGAGTCCAGCCGCGTACAAGCCGTGGGTTATGGCGAAAGCCGCCCGGTCGCCGACAACGCTTCTGCTGATGGCCGCGCCATCAACCGTCGCGTGGAAGCCGAGGTCGAAGCTCAGCCGTAAGGCGCTTCGCCCCGTAGACGGCAGATGCGAACGAGCCCGGTCGGTGTGCAACCGACCGGGCTCGTTCTTGTGTGATCCCCGCCTGCCGTCTTTACTCCTGTATACCGGCATAACGCCGGTACACAGGAGACACCACCATGAGAACCCACCTTCTGAAGGTCATACCTTTTCTCTTGGTCAGCAGTGTTCTCTCTGGTTGTGCCACGACTTCCAGTACGGGAGACGCGCCGCTCAATCAAGGGAACTGGCCCCTGTGCAGTGCGATTGGAGCCCTGGCCGGTGGCGGCCTTGGTGCAATCGAGAGTTCTACCTGGGCAGCAGGCGGCGCCGTGGCCGGTGCGGTACTGGGTACCATCATCTGTTATGCGCAGGACGGCGACGAAGACGACGACGGCGTGTTCGATCGGCGTGATCGATGCCCGGGCACACCCGCTGGAACGCCGGTCCACCACAACGGTTGCCCGCTGCCGCAGTACCCGGCCAGTGTCGCCGAGGAACCACCCATGGAGCCGCAGGCTCAGGACGAAGTCATCGTGCTCAGCGATCTGGGCAACGTGCTGTTCGCCTTCGACTCCGCCGAGCTGACGGGCGAGGCGAAACGCTTGCTGGCGGATGTCGCGACGCGACTGACAGGCGCCAACCTGGTAGCAGTCAAGGTTGTCGGGCACACCGACAGCGTCGGCAGCGATGCGTACAACCAGGGCTTGTCCGAACGTCGTGCGCGCAGTGTCGCCGACTTCCTCGTCGCCCAGGGGGTGCCAGCCGACAAGCTCAGCACCGAAGGGCGTGGCGAGAGCCAGCCGGTGGCGGACAACGGCAGCGATGCCGGACGTGCGGAAAATCGTCGAGTCGAGCTGTACGTTTCCCGCTGATCGATACGACCTGGTGCCCCCGGTGCATTCGCCCCGGGGGCACGTCCGTCTGGGCCAACGCCTGACAAAGTCCCGGAAAAAGACCCTTGCCGCTGGTGGTCGGCGCTGCGACCGGTTAACGTGCTGCGCTATCAGAAAGTCGCGAGCATGGGGGCGGGATGAAGTCATTGTTGACCGTGGGCAAGGCGCTGGTCTTGGTGTTCTGGGTGGTGTGTGGCGCGGCGCTGGCCAAGCGCTTCGGTGCACCGTTCGAGCAACTGCTCCTTGTGCTAGCCGCTGCCATGCTGCTCGTGCATGCGCTGCAGCTGTGGCTGTTCGCGGGCCTGCTGGTCGGGCGGGCCAACCCCTGGGGTGACCGGCTGCAGGTGCTGCTGTTCGGCATCTTCCATCTGTATCCGATGAAAGCGACGAAGCAGCCCGCTCCCGTCGAGACGGTCTCGGTCGAGGAGGCTGCGCATGCGTAAGCTCGCCCTGTTGCTGTGCCTGTGCACTGGCGTCACGCTGGCTGACAACCAGGTCAAGGTGCCTGCCAATGCGTTGATGCGCCTGCCTGTGGCCAGCGCTGCCCTGCAGCTGGACCGCCTGGAGGTCGCCGATCACGCGACGCTGATGATTCCGGCGAAGGTCACCGAGCTGCGTGTCGGCACCCTGCTGATGGGGCGCGAGGCGCGCATCGGCGTGGCGCCGAGCGATCAGCCGCTGCGCCTGGAGGTGCAGGATGCCGATGTCGGCGCCGGCGCCTGGATCAGCGCCAAAGGCGCCGCAGGCACCTACAGCAAGGCCGCCACGCCCGGGCGGGAAATCAAGCTGAAACTGCACAAGCTGACGTTCGAGTCCCTGACCCTGGACGTGCGTGGCGGTCGCGGTGCGCCGGGTTACGCCGGGCTCGATGGTGCCCATGGCAAACCGGGTGGATGTACCTGGGGCCAGGCCAGTGCCGGCTACGATGGCCAGGACGGCACCGACGGGCATGCCGGCGCGGCGGGTGGCAACGTGGTGCTGGAAGTGCCGCACCATGTCGAGGTCGAGCGCCTGCAGGTGTTGCTCGACGGCGGCGAGGGGGGCGTGGCTGGCGCTGCAGGGCGGCCAGGCCACGGTGGCGCGGCCAGGGACTGCCTGCTCTATGGCGTCGATGGCGCCGCCGACGGCAACCCCGGCCAGCCGGGGCGCGCCGGCGCTGCAGGGCGCAGTGGCGCCGTGCAGGTCTTTCGTTTCTGAGGGACGCAGGCTGCCTGCGCCCTGCAGGCAGCCGGTTCGATCAGAAGCTCGGGCGCATCGCCACCAGCGTCATCAGCGCCAGGCCGACCAGCAGGTTGCTGCCGACGATCTTGCGGATCTTCCCCAGTACCTCAGCGCCGGCGGGCCAGTTCTCGGCCTCCACCTCGCGCCGCAGCTCCGGCAGCAGCAGGGCCTGGATACGCAGGAAGAGGGCGAGCATCACCAGGTACAGCCCCATCATGATGTGCACGTAGCGCGGCGCCGCGTCGAAACCGCCGTAGCTCAGGTGCAGCATGCCCACGCCGCTCAGCGGCAGCAGCAGTACCGCCAGCCAGACCCAGACGAAGAAGCGCTTGAACACGTTCAGCCACAGGCGCAGGCGGGCAGGCGGCTCCAGTGCGTCGACCGCTGCCGGGCGCAGGATCATCCAGGCGAAGAACATCCCGCCCACCCAGATGACGGCGGCCAGCAGGTGTAGCGCATAGAGTGGGGCGTAGGGGGTCATGCAGGGTCTCCAGAGGGTTCGGTTGACGGCTCGAGCTGCCCGATGTGCACGGGAGTCTGCGCCAGATCGATTGCCGCGTTATGATAGCGGCCGCTCCGCGAATACTGAAAATTTATCCAGCCTTTTTCGTTTCAGAATCCATGCTCAGTACCGAACTCAAGTCCCAGATTCAGGGCGCCTACTCGCGCTTCCTCGAGGCCAAGTCACTCAAGCCTCGCTACGGTCAGCGCCTGATGATCGCCGAAATCGCCAAGGTGCTCGGCACCATCAGGAGCGACGATGAGGGCAAGCGCCTGGGCGATCCCGCCGTGGTCGCGGTGGAGGCGGG
>CEUI01044112.1_pt1 | contig 42767 bp, 45 predicted proteins | sample 531411 | NCBI WGS metagenome assembly CEUI01 (sample SAMEA2622841, study PRJEB7988) | marine metagenome | isolation source: saline water (ENVO:00002010), including
AGCATATTGCATACTTATTGAACTGTTTTCTACGCTACTTCCTGACCAATCTCCTAAAAATTGCATATCAGAGTATTCCATAAAATTTTCATCTGGTTCTGAAAAAGCATCCTGTAATTTATTCTTATATTCCTCTGAGTCTAAACCTATTTCTCCTACTATTCGATTAGATATATCTAAATAAGCTTCATTGAAGTCTTTATTGAAGTTATCTGTCATCCCCGGTTCTCTACCCTCTACTGCTCCGTAGAAAGATGCCTCAGAACGCTCTTCGTGACCTTCAAGTTCCGTTAGTCCCGGATCAACCTCGGCATCATAATAACGACCCCCCGCTGGTCCCGTTTCGACTTTAACTCCCTCAGGAGCCTCTTGACCGGGTTTCAGATAAACTCTATCTTTTTCTAGTTGAATAGCATTAGGTAAAGAATCTATAATTTCTAATGCCAATTTCTGGCCGGCGGTGTGATCCATCGGAAAGTGCCAACCAGCTTTTACTCTATTGACACCTATTCTTTCCGCAATATCTTGGAAGTTTTCTTCGTGTCCCGGAAATAAGTTTCCTAATATCTCAGCTACCACCAAAGATTGGGTAGAGTGTCCTGATGGGTACGAAGGAGTGTCTATACTCGGTCGCAGGGCAGATACAACATCATAAATGAAGTAAGGCTCATCCATTTCATACTGCCACGGTCTAGGGTAATTTATTTGATATTTTTTACTCATAACTATAGTGTTTATGTCGGATAGAAAATCCTCCAACATAGGCACATAATCACCTAAATCTAACCCGTGGTCTAAGCCGTACCTCAAAAAAGGTTTTAGTATCTCTTCATCAGCCATATCTAATTGTTCTTTTAACCGCTCCTGACCTTTCTCAGATAAAGCTCTAAAATCCGCTTGAATTTGTTCTAAATCTTCTAAAACTTCTCCAGAGTTGGGAGCGGGAGGTTTGGCTACAACATAATCTTTAGGGGAGCCTCTCAATAGCTTAAATGGGCGATTTACAATTTGGTCATGCTCTTCTGAAATCGGCCGGTAAAATTTCATAGGAATCGGAGTATCTTTTCGCTTTTCCAACACCCAACTATGGTTGAGAAAATCATCCTCCTCTATATTCAACAAGTCTCCAGTTTCTTCCGATGCTGGCCACGGTTCTTGTTTGAACACTTTTCCATCACTTTTGACCAAATACACTCCATCTGATGCCAAAGCGGTTTTATCACCAGATTCGTCTGTATGGATTACCATAGCTTTATCTAAACGCTCTAAAGCTGCCGATTGGGTTTCCACATAAGGATTATCTTCCTCATGTGCGCCTTCAAATAAAAATCTTAGGATATATCGTATAATCGGACCCCAAACACCTAATTTATAGTAATAGGTAGATTCCATGTTTATCCAAGCATAGTCCGTATGCTCGTCGCTAAGGAGGGGTTTAGGTGAGTCTAAAGGTACATAAGCAACTAGAAATAGCCCTAGTTTACGCCCTAAATCAGTTTCAACTTCTTGACCTATAACCAAATCGACATCATTTAGCTTTATTCCCGTTTCTTCTTCAACTTCCCTCAACGCTCCCTCTTCGGGAGTTTCTTCGGTGTGTATATGTCCACCCGGTAAATCCCACCAATCGGAGAAACTATCCTTTAAAATTAAAACTTTGTCTGACTCATCACGTATAAGAACTTTAGCCGTTATTTGTAAATCTTCATCTTCAGCTTTTTGGAAAATATCTTCCCAAGACAGAACTGGGTCATGTTGAAAGGGAATTTCGGGAGGATTTAGAACTTTGTACTGATTCTTTCCTCCTACGTCGGCGGTGCGAGTATATTTCCTATTATCTCCACTTCTAGAAGACTGTCCTAAGTCAGTGTTCCTTACATCTTTCTGTCCTATACCTAGAGCCATATTTTTCTTTAATTCCATAGACTTATCTAAGGCGTACTGCATCAATTCCTCAGCAAACCCTTCGGGAGTATTTTTCTTGATATCCCGTTTCTTAGGCTTTTTTCTTTTACCCCCACCATAAGTAGGAACAAATCCTGAAGATTCTACCGTAAAAACTGTTCCCGCAAGACCGCCACCACCATCACCGCCAGAGCCGCCTCCACCGTTACCACCACCTTCTTTTTGCAAGAAAGCCTTAAATTTCTCTAATTTTTTAGAGGTCATCTAGTCCATCCGGCAAGTCTAATTTATCTGGTTGGTATATAGCATTCATTTGCTTGTTTTTACCCCTATCTTCTGGGGGTTTAGGGAAATGGGCAGGTTCGATATCCATCAAATCACCAGTTTTATTAAACGTAGCGACGTAATCATCTCCGCTAGACTTGAACCACATTTTACCCATATCGGTAGTAACATCTTGTATTTCTGGGATATGTCCCCTATCTATAACTTGTTTCAACATCGTTTTTGTGCCATTGTAATTACTATTAAAGGCATTTTGGATGTTCGGTTGCATTTCGGGAACACCAGAATCCATTTGACCTGTCTGGTCTCTACCTGCTCCACCTATTCCGGGTTGCCCTTGAGCAACTGGAGGTTCAGTCATACCTTGTTCAGCGTCGCCCATACCATCAGGCATGCCTTCCATACTCATTCCCATGCCTTCCATACCGCCACCCATCATTTGTTGCTGTTGCATCTCCATCTGCTCTTTAGGTCCTAGACCCTTTCCAGATATTTCAAAGTCCAAACTCATTATTCCAGAGTCCAAAGACTTCAATTTTACGTCATATCCTTCTTGTAGCAATTGGCTCGCAATCATAACTTTTTGTTGTACGAACTGAAGTTGGGTAGCTTCGGCTTTTTCTTCTGGAGTGAGTAACTCTAGCTTCCAGTCAGTAATTCCAAACATATCCAAGATAATCGGGAATACCTTTTCGTGGAAAATACGTTGGTCGCCCTCAACCACTCTGCTCATGACAACTAGTTGCTGAGTTTGGGTCGATAGTCCGCCGAATCCTTCAGGCGCACCCTGCCATGCAGGAGTTACACCCCACATAGCTGCAATTCTTTCCCTAATTTCCTGTCTAACAGGTAAATAGTCCATTTCTTGCAAATTGTGGAACAAACGAATCATGTCAACCTTTCCACGTTGAGATTCGTTGCTAACTGCAATCATAGGAATATATTCTGGGTTTTGTCGAATTTCTTGTTCTACCCGCTCCCGTTCTGCCCTCAAACTATCCGGATCATCCGTAGAAATCAAAATCATGGATGCGGGCATCTTACGCTCAAAGAAGTAACGGTAAAGAGTCTTATCCATACCGATAATCGTTAAGACTTTATCAAATAGCGTTAGAACTGGTGACCACCCGTAAGTTCGGGTGGGCATAAATTTAGATACGTGTAGAACTTCCGAATCTAAGAGATAAACTTCCTTACCTCTATATCGGTAAGTAAACATAGCAGGAACTAACGGTTTTCCACACGCATTACAGTTTTCGGGTACCTCAGAAGCTGCAGCATCCCTGTGAATGTAACAAACATAATGTAATGCTTTAGGAACACCTGTAGATTTATCTAAATCGTACTCGATAAGAGCCGGATTCAATCGTTCCACGGAAATAACTTTAGAACGGACTTTCTCTCCATAATCTTTATATTCTTTGGCGAAATAAATAAATCCGTCGTCTATAGTGTTTACGTCCCACCAAAATTCCCTAAGAACATCCTCTAGAGTTTGGTCGAAGACGTTACAATCAGTTATAAAAGACTTGAGTTTTTGGTATTGATCGGCATCAGGTTCTACGAGAGTTTCTGAACTTCCTTCGTAATCACAACCCTTATTAGTACACGCCTCAGGCTTGTTTTTATATTCCGTGGAACAACTACTACATTTAACGGCAAACGCTGGTTGCCACGTTACACCACGACGGAAAATTTCTGAAATAATATGGTTGACAGGAGATCTAACTTCTTCCACAGATTGTGCAATCTGCTGGATATCCTGAATCATATGCTGCCTAAAGGCAGCTTGTTGTTGAACCCAAACGTTTACTACTTGATCTACCCCAAAAGTTGGGTTTCTGTAAGTTTCTCCGCTTTTATTTATTAGAGCCTGTTGCCCCATAGTATTAAGAAGGCTACTGAGCTCATATTCCTTTTGGGCTAAATGACCAGCTTCTGGAGCAAAATCATTAAGGGTTAGTCGTCCTGCCATTTACCACCTTGTCGATCTGACTTTGGCCTGTTATTTGTGTAAGAGCGTGTATAGCTGCCATAGCTACCTGAGATTGATCGGATAATGCTTCCTTTACAATTTCTGGTTCACTAGAATCAGGCTTAGACGTTCTGGCTAAGTCTAATTGCTCTTTCAAAGTTTTTACTGTGGCTTCAGAAGCGGCTAATCGCTCCTCCACCTCCGCCAACTCATCCTCGGAAACTCCCCCAAACATATGTTCGAGTAAATTTAACTCCTCCGCTACCCTTACAACCTCAATCATACCTGCCATGGGTAATAGCACCATAGCGGGATGATCGTCTGGAATTTCATCGGTTGCCTGTAAAGCTTCTAAAGATTTATTCCATGTATCGAGAATTCTCCATATATGGCTAGCTTCATCGTACTTTACTGCAAACTGCTGCGTTCTTTGACGTAACTGCTCTCCTGCCGGCATAATAGCCTCCTTATCTAATCGGGCATACTCCCGACTCACACGCTTCGTCTATGAGTTCGGTGTCTACTTCCACCGATTCGTACTTATATAACAAAGTTGGATCGAATTCTCTAAATGACGCACTAATATTATTATACTCCTCTTCAGTGATTTCCTCATACGGAGCCAACTCGTAAGTTCCTCCATCATGGGCTAAAAAGGATGCTCCCATCCATTTATCCCAATTTTTCCATGCTAATTCTTTAGCTAAATCCCATTCATCGTTCTTTACAGTCATGGTTATGGAAGTATTGTGGTCGGTATAATTGTCCTGAAACTGAAAATACGTATCCATTTGATCTGCTAGAGACACATTGTTTTTAGTATCTGTGCTACTAGCTTTAACTGGAAAATCTATAACTAGAGTTCTAGCATTATTCATTTTTTCTTCTAAACTATCTCCCGGAGTTCCAACTTCTGGAGATATAGGCCAATCTAATTCCCGAATTACCTGTACCATGGGGTCAATCGAACTAATACGCATACGGCGAATGTAGTATGGGCTGTGGGACATGTGAATTCCCGCCGAGACTCCCCCGGCTACCAAACTTAACGTTCCCTCAGGTTTTACGGTTGTTACCAACAAAGGCGAGTTAACTCTCAACTCCTTAGAATATCTGATGGCCTCCGAATTGGCAGCTTCTCGTAGACGCTGCAAAACAGAATTTTGTTCACTCTTACTATATGATACAGCAGAAAACGCATCTTTGACTCCAGTTAGAGATGTTCCTAGTAATCTATCCCTCTGTTGGACTAGATTCCATGCGGGCAACTCCAAATCCACCAACGTCATACGTAAACCTGCCCTAGCGGACATTTTTTGAGCCTCGATTAGACCATCTATATCCAAGTCACCATTTTCTACAAAGGCTGACATGTTTACTGTAGTGAGGTTACATACACCATGACTATCTAAAAGAATTTCTCCACAAGGATTGGTTCCCACAGCATTAGGTCGTCGTCTAGATGCTTCTTCTTCATTAAAGAATCCGGGTTCGCCCTCATAACGCATCATATCAAAAACCATGTCAAGATATTGCTTATCTGGCTGGTCGGAAAATACTATAGAGTTATTAGACATCCTTCGATGATCTAATCCTTCTCTAGAATTTTGACCATTCTCTAACTTTAGAGAATCCCACCAAGCAGGTTTTTCACCTATATTTTCTAATTGTTTCCCTAACTTGTCGTGGGCTTCAAATTGCTCATCTGTCCAAAGACCATTTATGGCGTATTTAGCTAGTAGTGACTCATAATCACCTTCACCCATCAGAAAAATTTCTGCCGTACGTCGGACTCCCCCGACTACTACGTTATTGCCTATCAAGTTACCCATATCTAATATATGAATAGGGCGGACTTTGTAATAGCCCTGATAAACCCTTTGTAGTGGTTCAAGGTGAGGGTCAATTTGATTTGTGAGTACTTGATGGAATCCATCGAACATTTCCCTCAAAGGTTCGGGTCCTGATGCGGTTCCTCCAAAAGTCTTAAGTTTTTCACCTCTAGGTCGAACAGAGTTATAATCAAATTTGACTGTTTTGATGTGTTCATACTCATATTCAGTCAGAATCTTTAGGAACAATCGTAAGGCTTCAACCCAGCCCTCCTTAGAGTCCCCAATGTAAATCTTGGCATACCCTTGCTCTAAGTCTATCCATTTAGTGTTTTCTAAACGTTTTTCGGGAGCAGCGGGTACATAATCATCATGCAAAACTTCGATATTCGCTCTAATCGGAGGAAGATTTTCTGCCATTTCGGGGGTGCATTTGAATCCTACGCCTGTCCCCACTAATAGGAGGTAAAATAGATCGGCTAAATCTCCCCATTTTTCTATAGCGGTAAAAGAACAATTATAATTGGCTAGAGGATACTTATCTGCAACGTGATTTTCTCCTCCGCCTATCCAAAGAGTTCGCCCGCTAACAAACTGTTTTGTGTTATACATTGAATCGAATAAAGATTCCGCTTCCTTATTCAACTTATCTACATCTGGAGTGTATCCGATTTTTTCAAGGTGCGTATACGCCAATCCAACGTTATACTCTATCGCTCGCTTACATGCCTCTAACCAAGTCTCTCGCCTACCTAATTTATTAGAAAATCTAGAATAAGTTCTATAAAATACAAAAGATCCCATAGGACTTAGTGGAGAATCTTGCGATTCGTATTTATCTAAGAAACTTGGAGAGAGTTGAATGGGGGTATGTGCTGAATGGTCGTGGATGTGGTCTTCTGAATTAGTGTGTGATTCTGTCTGTACTTGGGGATGGGCAATAAGTGTCGTCACAGAGGTTCTCCTATAGGGATTCTTCGCCGTACATTTCAACGGCTTTAGCGTAAATATTGCCCAGCGCAGCAGTCAGCTCTTCGTCTTCAGGCATGTCATTATTATACGCTGGATGATCGGCTACTGGTTCGCTATTTTCGACCGAATTTCCGGAGAAAACTTGAGCGTCACCTACCCCTGTATACGACGCAGGCCCTTCTAACTTATCGGCTGCTAAACAGGCCAATCCTATGCTCCAAAAAGAGTCTCCGTGACCGTTAGGTGTCTCCGCTGCGTATAAATCTCTATTTACCACCAAAATTTGCTCTTTCTGTACAGCATCAGGTAATAAATGAAGTTTTTCGCTAACAACATAATGTTCAAATTTTGTAGCCATGTTGTTTTTGGCTCTACGGCTAAAGTGCATCAAATCCCACTTTCTATTCAACCCTCTTAAATGTCTAACTCGTTCAGTATTTTCTTTATCACTTAATCCTTGCTCGTGATCGGTTTGCAAACCCCTTTCTTCTAACGCCCTGTCTGTGTTATCAATAAAACCTTTATCTATTTGAAAATTAGTCGCTACCTGATTTAATATGTCAACCTGCGCCTGATACGACATGCCCCGTATAAACTCGTGGTACAATTGAACAATGTGTCCGTCCGTTTTACGCTTTCCAAAAATAGCTAAATGGGCAGGGTGGCGACGTTTTCCTACATCATATCCAGCTACTACCCATTCATAATCCTCAGTTAAGTCGTCGGCGTGATCTAGAGTTCTCCTGTAAATTTTCAGCGATTCATCTTCGCACTTTTCAATTTCTTCTTCTGTGAAATACCCATCCGTTCCAAAATGGGGTTGTAGCATATATTCTGAGGCAAAAGAACTACGGTTACTCTTTTTGTACGCTTCTAGCCACTCTTTATCCCGAATTTCTGGAGCTAAAACATGTCTACCGGGTACAGGGTCAAATGCAGGTAGTACTACACTATTAAATTTTTCATCGTCTATAAGCGTAGCCATCAAGTCGCCGGGTGCCATTGGCGTTCCCACTACAACTGTAGGAGTTCCGGGGTTAGGAATAGGCATCAACGCCCTAAAGAATAAATCTTTAATTTTAGGCAATTCACCGGGATCAGTAGGAGAGTTAGCATCTTTTAGTATGTCGTCTACTACCATTCCAGCATTAGTGTGAAGTCCTCGTTTAAACTGAGTTACTCCTGCCATTTCTACTCGTACAATACCCCCATCTGCGGTTTGGTATCGTATGGAGTTATCTGCTCCTCTAGCCAAATCTCTAGTAAACCACTCATTAGACAAAATAGGATTTGCTCGTATCTCATCTTTCATAGTTCTAACATGGTATCTTACCATATCGTGGTTGTAAGAAGCATACAACAGACTCTTACTATTAGAAGGAGTCCTCATTAATTGCCAAATCGTATACCCATGACCTAAAATCGTAGATTTCCAGTGTCCACGGGGAAGCACACAAATAAAGTTTTGTCCCTCATCTAAGGCTCTATCTAACTCATCGCAAATAAAACCAACATGCCAAATGTCGAATAATTCGGGGTGGGGGAAACTAAATTTCCAAATTGTTGAGACAAATTCTTTAAAAGTTTCCGGAACCTCGATACTAGTATCATTAGTTAAATCTGAAACTAGTTCATTAACGGCTTCTGACCAAGATAATTTAGCGTTTTCGCTTTTTGAAGCGTTAACCATTAGTGTCCTCAAATTCTAGCAAAAAGTCTTGGAGTCTATTTCCTAGTCTTTGACGCAATTCTTTGTCATTTACCTCTTCCATGATGATAGTAACAATTCCTTGAATAAATCTTCGAGAAATCAAACCTTCTAGAATAGTGCGCTCACCCTTGATGCCCATATCCACCGCTTTAGCGGCATCTGAAGCCCTATCAAATTGAAGAATGCCTAGAGCTTCTGCTGCTTTAGAGGTTATTTTCTTATATTGATCTAAATGAATTTCTGATTCTAGTCGCCTATGATCTGCTTCAAGCTCTACCATCTTATCCCTTGCCTTAGCAATAGCTTTGGTACGTAATTCTTTCCAACCTTGCTCTTTAGACCATTGGTATAACGTATCTTCTGGAATTTCGACCTCGAATTTTTCTAAAATATTTTCTTTAATTTTAGGAATTATTACATCGTCGTGAATATACGTTTTTGCAGCAAAGTCTTTAACTTCTTGAGAGTATTTTCGATTCATTCAAAATCCTTAGTTTTGGAATGGGGAATTTTCCATTACCCATCCTTCATCTCTAGCCATTGGGTCTTGACTATCATCTATAGTGTAAGATTCTCCCATGCGTTTGCTAAAATCAACATGCCCTGATCGACCACGTTCCCATGGTGTATGGCATCCCGGTACTCTAGTTTTACTCCCACTTGGACCCATCTGAGTCTTAATGTCGATTACAACTTCACTTCGGGTACATACAGACTTCCAGATTTTCTCCATTTGTGGGGTGAGAGGCTTCCAAGTAGAATGTTTGTTATTTCCCCGCCGTACTACTGTTTCAGTATGTACAAGTTCCTCTACCTGCTTATTAAACATACAATCTGCGGCGTTGCAGTATACAACTTTCTTATAGTCTTCGACAGAATTTGGAACATGTTCAACAGGAGGTACAAAAGCACTAGTGTGCTTAGGATCTCCTTTCTTGGTTACTACAAAAGTAGGCTTCTTCGGCTTTCGACGGATTGATCCCGGCTTTCTAGGCATTTCTTCTGCTCCATTCTGCTATACAGGCTGCATCAGCCCAATCTTGCTCTTCAAAATCTGCGTCAAAATATTTAGTCGCATATTTAATTATATCATCTTTAGACGCATTACCCATACTTATAATTTCCTTTTTCCACACTCGATTATCCACAGTTTTATATGAAATATTAGCCAACTCTAACACTTCTTTTACTGCTCCAACTACCTCAGATATAGAAATAGTGGAATGGGGATTTTTAAAATACAATGGTTTCTCTATAGCCACTGTTCCACCCTCAACCATGGAAGGAAGAACTCCTAAACCTTTAGCTATATCAGGGAACCTATCTGCTGAAGTCTTACCTTTAGCGTCAAATTTTAGACATCTAACTATATTGCCGTTATTATCTATAGTTGTGGCGTGAACCGCCTTAGAACTACAATCTATTCCTGTGTGGATGACCCTTCCTCCAGAACAAAGCCTCTCTGACTCCATTCTTCTTTTAGTTGCTCCTCAGCACCTTTCCACTTTTCGGGTTTATGGATAGAAATGAGTTTGCCAATATCTTTACGTATGGCATAATTTTCAATATTTTTAGAATTATTTTTATCTACTACTAATTTAACAATTCTATCCCTAGCGTCCGAAGTAGCTACAGCCATCAAATTACCCATAGCTACCCACAACAAATCTCCAGTTTCTTCATCAAAATTAGCAGGATCCTTTCGGAAATTTTTAATGGAGGCTTGCCATTCTTTCACTTCTTCCTTTATAATAGGAATTCGCTCTTTGGCCAAAGCCTGATCGGATTGACCTTCATAAGAGCCGGTGTGAGTAAATCCCCATCTATCGTGGAAGTCGTAAACCGCCTCGGCTATTATCGTCATTATTTCCATAAACCGATCTTTTTCTATAATATCCATTATCCTTTTCCTGCCTCTAGGCTTCTAGCGGATAATACTCTACTAGATGTATTAAACAATCCCTTAAAGGCTTCTTTACGCCCTAATAATTTATCGTAGGCAGCTCTGATTTCTATTAGGGTTTTCATACTAGTGTTTAGACGTTTATTGTCTCTTAGTATTATACCTTCCATTTCATCAATAGTAGGTTTACGGATTCCTTTTTCTAAATATTCTTCAGCTAGCTTGGCTTTTTCTACCTTCATCCCTGTTTCAAACGCCGTTTCATATGCGCCCTTTTTTGCGCCCAAAGCGGCTAAATTTAATTCAACAAAAGCTAACCAAGCTCCAGACACAGATAAGTATTCCTGTAGTTGTTCGTTAGTCGCTTCCGACAAATTCCCAAACGTAATATCTTCACGAGTGTTGTCTTCAATTCTAATAAAAGGAATTTCCATATCCTCTACATATTGATTAGCTTTATTGTAGCCTTTTTCAACTGTCCAAGTTTCTTCTATCATTTATATTCCTCATACCTTGAAGGCTTATCACTAGTGCGTCGGCCACACCGTTCATGTCACGTTTAGATAAATTATTCGTGTCGATAGCTAGATTCCAATCTAATTCCTTATCATCTAATTCTAATTCGGATGAATGGGTTTGAGCGTAATTCCATTTTTCCCTAGTTGCCCCCGGTTCCCATTTACTAGACTTTTGATATCTGTCCCACCGCACTTCCTCATCCGCATACAACTTAACTAGTAAACCATTTTCTTCCCGGACGTAATCGAATTCATTAAGATACCGTAAATCATCGAAAATTACAGAATGCCCTAAATTTAACCTCCGCTGAACATCTTTATGAACGGCTTTCACCCAAACATCTGGCCATATATCCCTCAAACTTTGCCCTACTTGTTGCATAGACTCTCTAGTTTCCTGAATGCCTAAAACATTTAGTACTTCTCTGAGTTTTCCAGCGAAGGACATAATTTCAATTCTATTAGGATCTTTTTGTTTAATTAGTTTAGCTACAGCAGACTTGCCTGTGTGCATTTTACCGTGTAGCCCAATTAGTTTAGCCAAGACCTAATTCCTCATCTTTTACTAATTTGCAATCACAGTAATGATAATGCGTGGACTCTACTTCCGCTAATCTAGGTGGAACTGGCATATTAACGATAGCTTGCGCTCTGGACAAAATTCCATCCCATAAGTCGTCATTTCGTTTTACTACAAAAGTCTTAATCTGTTGAGTATTTTTGTTTTCATACAAAATTACTCCTTCGGAATGTCCTAACATATGTAGGTAACACTGTAATTGGGTAGAATGCTCAGTCTTGGGACCATTAGATATGTCCTCGTCCCAACCTCTTTGATTGATAGTTTTGAGTTCTAGCACAAATAATCTACCATCATGGTGAAGTATGAAGTCAGCACGACCCGATAAAGTAACAGGGCTCTCTATCTTACAGGATTGCTCCCTGTATAGCATCATATCGCCAAAATACTTAGCGTACCTATCCTCAGCGGAACTACCTACACCAAATATACGTTGTAACGTAGACGAAATTGATTTTTTAGGCACTAGTCCATTGTAGTGAAGCCACAAGTATCGGTCACAAGGGTTCCCTATAGCAGATACAAAGAACTTACCTTTACTAGTACTTTTTTGAGGATGGGCTAACTGTTTATCCAACTGTTTTACTAGCAATTGACCTAAATCTTTGGTATCCCAAGATTTAGTAACATTTTCTGTTATTTCTTTTACGCCCATTTATTTCCTTTTTTACGATTCATGTCTATAGCAATATCAACTAAAAATGCGTCAATATCGTGTTGAATTTCCGAAGCATTTTCCGACGTAATATGTAAAACGTAATCTACTCCACTTTCTAGCAAGAATTCATTCCGTTCTTTATCTTTTTTAGAAAAATGACCGTAAACCCCATCCGCCTCAATAACTGTCCCAATTTCGGCTATCCAAAAGTCTACAAAATATTTACCTATTTCCCTCTGAGACTCCCACCGCAACCCCAACTCACTTAAGTAGTTGGCTATTTTTACTTCCTGCGGAGTCATCGCTTGAGGTGCCGATTGAACGTTGAGAGGCATTATCTACATCTTCCTTTAATTTTTGTCCTAACTCTGGTTGTTCTGTTACCAATAAAGTCTTAAGTCCATTTAATCCCATGACCTTATTATCATTGTACTCGTACCATGCTCCAGACTGTTGGATGAAGCCATAAGCTATGCCTTCACGCATATAGCTTTCCATAGTATCTATTCCACCATCTACTTTAAAGGGTACAACCACTTTTTGCCAATGGTCAGCCGAAGTTTTATTCTTCTTTAGAGTGACCTCCATATCGAAGCCTTCTTTAATTTTAGTTTTCTTGTTCTCTATCCACCCGGATCTTCGTACTTCAAGCATCATGTGGTTCCAATACACCTGACCCTTACCACCCGGCATGTCTTTAATCGCCACAGGTCCAATAGCTGATCGTTGTTGGTTTATACAAATCAAGGACGACCCATGCTTTAGCCGACTCATCAACCTACTAAGGGAATCGTTTACAAACCTAGCCAACCATCCCATAGGACTTTTATCGAAATCCGCTAATTCTGCTGCGGGAACCATACCTGCAATACTATCTATCACCACCAAGTCCACTCCTGCTTCCATAACGGCTCTAGCAATTTCTATTGCCGCCTCCCCATTTTCTGGTTGGGACGCAAGAAGTAAGTCGGGGTTGACTCCACACTTACGGAACCATGAGTCATCTAAAGACATCTCAGTATCAATCCAAACCGCCGTTCCTCCTGCTTTTTGGACAGATTCGACCGCTTTCATAGCAAGATACGACTTACCACCACTAGGCTGACCCGTTAGTAGTGTAAACCGCTTCTTAGGAATTCCCCCACCTGTCAATTTATCCAACTGGGGGATACCGAAAGGTATACGCTCAAATTTAAACTCGTTATCCGACGCTAACGTAAGCCCATCCACTCCCTTTAGAAGCTGATCCATCAAAGGGGTTTCTGTCTTAGTTTTAGCCATTAGCTAGACTCCTTATTTTTGTTACCTCGGCATCAGCCGCAGACAAAACCAAAGGCCATGCCTTATTTATAGCGACTTTAGCTTTAGCCATTTGTTCATCCAAATCTTCTTCTGTGTCTATATCTCGGATAGTTACTTCAATTTTAGCATTGTTATAATCACCTAAATTGACGGTAAATCCTAAAGCCTGATCTATCTTCATAGTATTACTACCTCTTCAGTCTTAACTAAATCTTCGTACTTTTGTCTCCATATACAATAATGGTCTTCCAATTGCTCCTTCTCCCTGTCAGCAGGATATTGTGCTTCCCTAATTGCCTTGTCAGCGTCCATTACATGCGCCCATGAGGGGTCATGAATTTCTACATCTACTAGCAACGGAATGCCTATGGAATTTTCTTCCATCAATCGACGGATGTTTTCCACCACGCTTTCTTCACCATCAGCTACCTCTACTAATAATTCATCATGAACCTGCATTATGAGGGCAGATTTTTTATCTCTGAGATACTCATGCACCGCAATCATACGCTCAGACATTATATCAGCCGATGTACCCTGTACTAAGTAATTAATGCCCGCATATGCGAAATCTTCTGGAATCCAGTATTTCCGACCATACCTATTCTGAACCATACCAGTTTTGGTGATTTTACTCATGACATTTTTAATAAAATCTTTAGAACCCGGTAGTCCATTCAAAAAGTTAGCTTTATACTTCTTGGCTTCTGGGATAGTGCAATCCAAAGAATTGGCTAAATTCTCTAATCCTAAACCATATAAAATACCAAAGGATAGGTTTTTAGCCGCTTGTCGATAGAATTTCCACTCTGCATGATTTTCATCTACATGGAATGCTGCCTTAGCGGAATTATCGTGAAGGTCAACCCCTTTGTCTTTCAAAGCTGCTAATTCTTTATCGTTCATAAAATATGAAAGAAAGACCCAAACTTCCATCTGTTTATAATCTAAACCATATAGGGTGTATCCCTCTCTAGGAACAAAAGCCTTCCTAGTTGCAAACTTAGTGGGGTCACCGTCAACGAAAGTTTCTTCCCCCACAAAAGCCCACGCCGAAATATCTTGGTTATCCAAAGATATACGACCCTTATTAGCCTTTACAATTGCCTCTAATCGCCCTTGTAATGCTTTCATCTCTTCTTCATTGAGATTTTGTTCTACAGTATTTATAATCCCTCTAGGAATATTCTGTAAGTTAGGGTTTCGGGAAGATAATCTACCTGTTACTGTTCCCCAATTAGCATAGGTACAGTGAAGAACATCCGTTTGAGAGAAGGGTTCAATGTAGGTACTCAACATCTTACCTAATGTTCTGTACTCTCTTACTCGGCCTGCTAACTCATGGTTAATTTTGACTAAGGATTTTTCTCCCCATGACGGGTTACCCTTGTCAGTTTTATCTGGGGACTCAATACCTAGCGACTCAAATATCTTACCTAACTGTATATTAGATGCAACATTAAATTCTTCACCCGCTATTTCATAAATTCGTTTCAGAACCGCTTCTTGTCTAGCCCCTACACGTTTAGCCCCATCTAAAGCATACTCTGTATCTATTTTAACTCCTCTGTACTCCATATCATATAGAACAGAAGTTAATTTGATACTTTGTTGCCAAATGTCAACCTGTTTAGTTTCTTCTATAGCTTTCTTTCTAGAAAAATATAATTCCCTAGTCCAAAATACGTCATTACAGCAATATGGACCTAATAAACTTATGGGGGCTAAAGAGAAGTTTTTGCTCCACTTATTTTTTCTCAGGAGCTCTTTACAATTAGCGTCATATTTGGAAGCTTCCTCTCCAAATTCACGGGTTATCGTATGAGTTAAATCTAATCTTTCATGTTTGGCTTTTTCAGTCAAGCGTGTCATGACTAGAACATCAACAAGATTTTTATCCTGAGTGTTCAACCAAGTAAAACTATCCTCTATGTCGGTCAGTCCACACTCATACTCTAGAAACTTTAAGTCGAACTTTAAGTTATACCCAACTAACGTTTTAGTATGCTCTAAGGCTTTCAGCATCTTAAACATGTGATCTTCTGACAGATTACCATACACTTCCGGGTGGTCAGCGTGTCGGAAAGGGAAATACATAACCACACTCTCAGGTGTAGCCAACCCTACTCCACATATCTCATTTTTATTAAATTCAAACCCGTTACTTTCAATATCTAAAAAGATAGTATCAGACTCATTTAATTTCCTAAGGCAGTCATCAAAATCCTCAGGGGTCACAATTATAGATTCATTGCTGAATAAAGTGTCTATACCGTAATTTATCAAAAAATTCTCAATTCTTATAAATGTTATAGAGTGTAGGGGGGACACCTAAGCATCCCCCCTACTATTCTACGCCTCGGATACAAATTGACCCTTAGCATTTCGTTTTCGGGGCTTTCGACTACGTTTAGTAGTCGGAGCAGACATAGTTGGCCTGTGTAACTGGTTAGCTACATTATGGTTAGAAGATGTCTGAGTTGGCTTTGCGAAATCTGGCTCAATAGCAGTTCCGCCGAACAACCCCTTTACAAACCCAAGTATTCCCATACTGGTCTCTCCTTATCTAGAATAACGACTCTTGATCGTTATCCACAGAGGATGTGTTGAACGACGGAACTTCCGACGAACTATCCACATTCCATGGTGGCTGATTAGACGACCCACCTACTCCATTTAGGGAAGTAGTTTGGTTATCTGAATTACGCTTCTCTACAGCTGCGGCTATAGCACGTTCTTTTTGTAGGAAAAAGTCTACAGGTCGAACTAAAGAATCTGCTGATTGACCCTGCGCCTCAGAAGGAACCTGTGCATCCTCAGCAATGGTTTTTATGGAGTACGATGTGTCATCTCTTCCACTACCAGTTCGACGGATTCTAACCTTATGCTTATTCAACGCCCCATCTTCATCATAAATATCTACAATTTGATTCCATAGATACTTACTGCGACCAAAACCTTGTGACCACATTTGGAAATTTCCTGCGGGCTGTTGCATAAAAGCTTTTCCACTAGGACTCTGTATTGACTCCCAAGAAGCTACAGCATCGTCCCCAAAGTTCTTTGACAACGTTGGGAAGTTAGCGGGGTTCCTCATAACATTTTCCACGTACAACCAAACACCAAACTTAGTCCTGAGTTGAGTTCCAGAATCTACTTCCGCAGCTTTGTAATCACCCTCAGCAGACTGTCCAATAGCCATAGCGTCATAGGTATAGGCACCATTACGTCCCATGCCAGTAGCACGATATGTTGAAAAGTCTTGAATTCGGTAGTCTTCGGGGTCGCCTGAAGGCACTATAGAAACGGTAGCAATATCGCCATCGTAAAGCCATAATTCAGAACCGGGACCCCTACGAGAAGAGCGTTCCTGTTCTTCTTTGTCGGCTCGCTGGCTGATGCCAGCAATTCCACCACTTACCATTTTTTAAAACTCCCTTCCAAACCTAAAACGGTTCGGTTAGTTATTACAGAATGCAAAAGACTTGCATCCCTAATTTCCTGAATGTCTTTATAGCCATCAGGGAGTCTAGCAAAACTGACTAACCTATGCTTCGATAATTTAGACGCAATCCGCTTAGAAGCGGTTATTCCTGTCTCATCATTGTCCAAACATAGGACTAGTTCAGAGGTATGGAGTGTATTGATGAGGGACTCTTGTTTTTTAGACAATGAAGCCCCAAGTATTGCTATTGATTCGAAGTTATGTTGTTTAAGCCATAATGTGTCGAGTATGCCTTCAGTTAGACAAATAAAACTAGACTCATCTATATTATACAGTCCATAAACGATTTTGCTCTTTTTCAATCCAAAACTGTATAAATATTTAGGGTTATAGCCCGATGGTTGTCGGGTTACACTTCCTACTATAACACCTCTATCATCTCTGATGGGAAGAACTAATCCTCCACGACCGTTTGTTCCAGCCTCAGCGTCAATCAGAGTTTTTGCTGTGAATTCTCTATCGAAAATCCAGTTAGGTACTTCTCCTTTCGTATACTCTAAATTTACTTCTTCTAACGGAGCTTCAACTTCTTCCGCTGTATTCCAAGTATCTTGAAGTTGTAACCCTACGTTTTCAGAAAATTTTCTAATAAATACATCGGTTTGTAACCGTGACCAGCCTGTGTACTTGGATATAAACGAATCCAAGGTTCCCGCCCCACAATTAGCATAACAAATCCACTTACCGCTATCTAAATTAATAGAAAGAGATGGTGCTTTATCGTCGTGAAATGGACAATGATAAACCCTCTGATCTAATCGCTCAGAATTTGTTTCAAGTGTGGTTTCAAATCCTGCTTCGTTGAGGATGTCTTCCCACGGGTAAAATTGAACTTCCGTTTCCTGTTTCGACTTTTCTTCTCTAACCATTCTTTCAAGTCTCCAGACGCATTCGTAGCCAAGGTATCTGCCATTTCCTGTAGAGTATGTCCCGAATGCCCCGGAACCCATACATGGCTAATATCCTTGAACGATTGGTGTAAGGCGAAATACTTACCCCATAAATCACTAGGGGAGGTACTAAACTTAGTACAATTATCTATAACATATTTACTGTCGGAATAAATAGTAACACATTCAGATAAATCGTCTAAATACAAAGTTTCCAGCCCCCGCACAACTCCCGTCAACTCCATTTCACTATTAGTAGTGTTGGGTTCGCCCCCCGAAAGAATAAACAAAATATCTTCATCTTCATTAGTTATCACAACCCCCCATCCACCTACTCCGCCGGGGTTTGTCCTACAAGAACCATCAGTATATATTTTTAATTTAGAATTTGGCATCTTCTTGCTGTAAATCTTCCTGCATTAGTTCTTGAACATCCCCAACATCTACATTCCAACTCAGAACACTTTTAGCTGTAATTTCTGCATCGTCACGTTGTTTCATATAATAGAGAAATCTTTGATTATCATCATCTTCTACTTTACTCATCGCAAACGCAATGTCGCTAGCCCGAACCAACGCATCTCCATTAGCTACCTGATTCAACTTAGGTGGCTTGAATAAGTCTACAGCTTCTCGTCCTGCCTGAGTGGTACAAAACACAGGAATTTCATGAGCCATCGCTATATTCTTCAAACCTTTAAATAGATTATCATTCTGTTCCCACTTAGCCCTACTAGAATCATCGCTAAGTAGGTATACCCCATCAACTACCACTAAGTCTGGGGTATATTTTCGCACCAAATTTCTAATGGTCGATATGCTTAAGGCATCAAAGCCCAAATGGTGAGGAAACAAAATATTTCTAGAGTCCATAGAAGTAAGAAATTCTCTATACTGTTCTTCATCTATCCCCTCTTCTCCTCTTCTAAGTTTAGTTAGAGAAAACTCATACCCCAATAGTTTCCCCAAAAAAGCATCCATTCGCATGGACATAGCTTTCACGGGCATTTCTGTAGATATCAGTAGCGTTTTATGCCCTTGTTTCATGGCAACAGCAGCTACCTTTACAGACATGAACGACTTACCTACCGTAGGTCGAGCAAAGAGTGAATATAGTTCACCCGGCATCCACCCTACACCAAGCCTGTTAAGCGTCTTGAACGGGGTGGGTATACCCAACATACCCAACGACTTATCCTTACGCTGTGCAACCCTCTCAGAGTACTCTGCTAGACGATCTATACTGCCTGAGTCATAGACTTCTATATCATCATCGACGGTAGCGGTTACAGCCTCTAATTCTTGAATCAAACGCTCTATCGCTTGTTGTGGATTATTTCCCTGTATTTGGGGAACCCACTCATTGGCAGACTGGATGGCAGTACGATACATTAGTTGATGTTTCAGTTCTCCCGAAAAGAAACTTACGTCAGCTGCGTCTGCGGCACTTTGGTCTAATTCTGGATACTTTGCTAGAAGCACAGATCTTGATGGAACTTGCCTACTATCATCTAACTCATTCAAGATGAACTGGAAGGCTTCCCCAAAAACGGCAAAATGTTGGGGAGTTACATTAATCTTCTTCAAATCGGCATAAGATGAGATATTTAGAACTATTCCACTTTCTACGTAGGTGTATGAAAGGTTACTCACTTAGCCCACTCCTTTAACTCTTCTTCTATTTCTGATAATCGCTTACGGTCAGATGCAGACGGAAACCACCTAGTAGAAATATCTTCATATTCATACCAAAGATTTTTCTGTCTCTTATTCCCTCTATCCTTTACCAACCATTCTAACTTCGGGTGGGCGGAGTGAGAATCGTAATCCTCAAAGTTATTACGGAATTCGGAAATTATCGTACCCGATTTAGTGGCCACCTCTATCGCCAATAAAATAGTATACACATCATAATAGTTCAGCAAGTCCTTAAAAGATTGTAAGTCCAAACCTCCCCATCGTAAAGACACATATGGTTTAGACTGGTGAACTATAAATTCCGAGTTCCAATAATCTAGAAGATGTTTACTAGTATACTTTTCTGGATGAACTTTTTTAGGCACGAAGTATTTCGCCTCTAACTTTCATCAAAATAGAGCCTAATTCGGAATCCTTTTTACCGCCTATACGCTTGGTACCAGTATTAGTTAGCACTTTAGCTAAATCTTTATTAGACTCAAACTTTAATTTTACCAATTGATGTAGTGTAGCATACTTAACCTCATTCCAGTTGGGTCGAGTCCATTCATTTAGTAACAACTTCTTAACTTCAGCTAAATTAGACATTTTAGAAATTTTAAATTTCACGGTTCTGTCTAAAACTTTAGCAGCTTGGAAAGCATGTTCTACCGACGGATAGGTAATTCCCTCGACAATAACAGAGGTTGGGTATGAATTAGCTAAACACTTATACGGTCCTTTCAATTCGATAGCGGATATGTGTGTTCTACTCATAATAATTTCCATCAACTAATTTTGCATAATCTTGTACCGATAATTTTACTTCTTGCATTTGCTCTGCGCCTTCCATAAAATTATTAGATTCTGCCAACCTAGTATTGTAAACTTTCTGTATTCCTTCATCTATTGTACCGATTAAATACGGTAATAGAATGTTAACTGTTTTTTCCTGACCCATACGCCATAATCTATCTTCACGCTGAATCATCGTACCGGGGTTATGGACATATCCGTAGTGAACTAATGTATCCGCACCCACCATATCTAAGCCGAATTTTCCAGCATCGGTAGATATGAGAATTCCCTTTTTAATTTTGTTGAAATCCCTAACTACTTCAAACCTATTGTTCTTTTCTTTTCCAGATATGTAATAAGGAGTATCAAAATACTCTTTCAACATTCTGGCACTTTTTTCAAAGAATGTGAATACGACTAACTTATCTACAGTTTTATATAACTCTTCTAGCCATTGTCTTTTAGTTTTAGTAGCTAAATTACCATACATACCTTCAACGAAATATCTGACATCTAGCGTAGCGGATCCCACAGTTTTATGTTCTTCTTTACTCCCACCCTCAACCCATGCTTTAAATTCTGAGGATAGTTTTGAGTATTCAGATTTTTCTTCCGCCGACATCTCCAGTGGAATAGGCGTATAGATTTTTGGAGGTAACTCCTTCAGCTTTTCTAGCTTAGTTCTACGCAACACAAATGGAGAAGTCAGGGCGTGGAGCTCTGGTAATTTTTCTTTTTTCGCTCCTAAAACTTTACCGTTCCAATCGACTTCACAATAGCGTTTAGTAAATGTGTAAACGTTATCGGGGACAACCTCAGGGCGGATAAATTTCATAATAGAAAAGAACTCCGTTAGGCTGTTTTCTATGTATATTCCCGATAAGGCGAACTTATATTCTGCCTCTAACTTTAGAGCTCGTTTAGTTCTTATGGCCTTGGGATTTTTTAGGTACACCGCTTCATCGGCAATAATAACATCCCATTTGTGGGGCATATCGTCCCAATCCCTATTAGGGTGGAGTAGGTCATAGTTAGCTATAATATACTTAGCTTTAGATTTCCAAACTGCTCTACGTTCTTCCTTTTTTCCTGCGACCACAAAAGCATCAATATTGAAATGTTTTTTAAACTCGTCAGCCCATTTCCACTTTAACGACGCAGGACATAATACTAATACTTTATCGGCAGATACATCCATAGAAGCTTTAATAGCTTGAATGGATTTACCTAACCCCATATCATCCGCTAATAATCCTTTTTTAGCAAACGTTAGAAACTCAACTCCAACAGTTTGATACGGGCGAAGTAATCCGCCAGACTCCCCTTCTTGAAACTTCAAATCCACTAATTTTAGTATCGTGTCTTCGACTTTTTGTTTGGCTGCCTGAGCTGCATCTGTCCAAGTAGCGGGTACTGTCCGTGGGGGACCTAATTGCTCTAAGGATTTACTAGCTAACCTAGGAACTCTCCACTCTTTGGTTGATTTGTTCCATTCACGAACTGGTAAATTTTGGACAAGTTTCAAGTCTCCCTTATTATAAGGAAAGTCTAAAATAAAGAATGGGGCTTTGTAGTCTATCCGAATCATCGTAGCCTTAGGTGTTGATTCCTTTCTACGTGAGTTCCTTGAACTTCAAAATCATCGTTCCTAGCTAAATCTATAATAGCTTTTTTATCCACAGCTAATTTTAGTGTGGGGTGTCCTGATAGTTCTTCGGGTAATTCATTTAGTTGGAGGGTTAGTGTGGCTTTCATAAAGTCCGATGGAATCACATTCTCATCATCTACCACTAAACTCAGAGGACTGTTTTGTATATTTACAGAACCTAGCGTACCCCCGGCTTTAGTTCTTCCTGAAGCCTCTAGTAACTGCCTCATGTAATCTTTTATTCGAGTTACGTGGTTATTGATAGCTTTCTTTTTATCTTTCAGCCGGGTGATTTCTGAATCCACTACTGCGGATTGCGCCTCTAGAGTCTTTACCGACAACACTAAACTTTCCATTCTTTGGTCTAGTGTTTCAGCAATACCTAATAAGACTTCCGAAATATCTACATCTTCTTCTTCGGCAAAATCTACTAAAGTTTTATATTGTTCTGATAACTCATAAAGGTTAATTGGCATTCTGATTTAAGTCCCCATTCTAGTTTAAGTTTGACGCTTTCTCGTAGCTTTACAGCATTAACCTCTAGTATATCACTAATTTCCCTTAACCTATACCGTTGGGTTCGTAAATCTATAAAATCTAACTCTTTAGGGGTGAGATTACATTTATCTATCAGAGACAATAAATCCACTTCATCGAAAATTTCTATCTGGGCAGGATCCTCTAAAGCCGTTAGCAACTTATTAGATACCGACCCTATATTTCTAGTGTCGGATTGAGACATAGAAGAACTTAGATGTTGATCTAAAGAAACAGTCGGTACGTGTTTCTTCGCCTTCGCCATTAAACTTCTAATTACGTTTAACATAGATACGTGTAAATACGTATGGAATTTAGCTGAAGTGTTTTCGGAATTATACCCTCTAGCAGATTTCAGTATTGAAATCCGAAGTTCTTGGGCGATATCTTCCCGATCAAGTCCTACGATAGACACACTACGAAGCATAGAATTTACCTTAGGCTCCCACTGTTCTAGCAACTGTGCTTCGTTATGCGTCATACGTTTACCTTATCCATTTTATGTAAGAGTCTCTATGACCTAAATACTCTTCTAACTCCAGTTTTTGAACAATCACCCTAAAAAACTCTCTAATAGTACGCATTGTTTTCTCCTAAACGCACTAAGGAGTGTGGAGGGCCGTCTTCATGTGGCGGTCACGCACTCTATGTTTTGGTGGAAGCGGAGGGAATCGAACCCTCGTCCTGACTTCCTACTCGGTCAACCCTGCCGTATTTGCTGTGGGCTTTTTAGCAGTTGAGACATTACATCTCTGATTGATTGCTAGGGAACCAGTCGAAACCATGCGCCCCCAATACATATTATATACCTTATCACAAATAAAAAAATAAGGGGGTGTTAAATAATTCGCATGGCGGGGATTCCCACTCCCGCTCCATCTCTACGCCTGTTCAAGATATTCACTCATGCACAGTTCATATCCATTAGCTATACTTGCACCATTAGTGGGATAGTGTACGACTTCCCACCTATGTAATAGCCCTTACCATCTACCGTACAAAGTAGATCATGCGAATACATATTAGTATACACTATTTTATTTAGTGTGTCAACCCCTTTTTACCACATTGGCAATTTCCGCCACATTTGCATTCAGAAAGCATTATTCGTTCTCCAGTACCTTCATTCCAAGAGCTATGATGCCCCCAATGGTACCTGTAGCAATTTCTGGAAGACCGTTATTTGCTCCCGTATAAGCTAGGACGCCTAAGACAATAATAGCTAAAAAGATTTGAGGTCTAAGTTTTCCAATCATAACTTACTCCATAGTCACATCTACTGGAATTACTTTAGGTTTTGCTTCCTCAGTTTTAGGAAGAGTAATCTCTAGAATTCCCTTAGAATATTTTGACGTTATCTTATCTACGTCAACATTAGTATTATTCAGAGATAAAGTTTTAGAAAACTTATAGTCTGATATACCGTGTATATTAAACTGTCCTTCTTCTTTATCGTTCTCAGAGAAATCTCGCTCTACGTCTATAAGTAAAGAATTATCTTCAACCGATACGCTTACATCCGTTGCTCCCGGTGTAGATACTCTTATTAAATATTCTGCCTCTCTATCTATTATATCCATAGGACGCCGAGTATCTAAACCATAAAAACTTCGGACAAAATTTCCGCTAAGAGGAAGATTCATTAAATCTGTAATATTAGCCATATTGAATATCTCCTTCTATGACACTAGCCCTAGCAACTACTAACCATAGTTTACTATCTTTTAGGAACTGCACTTGCAAATCCCAATTAGCTTCATCTGCTCTATTGTCAATAAACTCAGTTAAAACTTTATGAACTTCGTCTATTGTGTTACAGGTAAAATTCTCACTCAACTCGGTTCGTTTATCTTGGATTATTGACATCTACTTACCTTTCTTGGTTTTGTGCAACGTGGCCACAATTTCGTGGTCAGTTAGAACAAAATACTTAGTGTCTTCATGGTCTATCACCATTTGAGAGTGCTTTATAAAAACCACCCTAGTTCCAACCTTTAATCGGGGTTTAATGGTGTCCCCAGAAAACTCATTTACTCGACCTTGACCTACACTAGCTATAGTCCCATATCCGTGAACTGTCATTAGTTCTCCCGGAACATGCAACCCGCCTTTGGTCATAGTGTTATCGTCTTCCACAACGAGATACTTACTATCGTAAGCTACCAACTTTTCTGACATACCTTATCTCCTATAAATTTATTGGTAGCGGGGGTGGGAATCGAACCCACGATCTTCTAGTAATGAGCCAGATGAGATACCACTTCTCTACCCCGCAATGGATACTATATTATACAGTATTTTATCTAAAAATTACGCCCCTAACTTCAGCATACGGTCAAGCGCAACTAAAGCATGTCTCTTATGCCCTGACTCAACCTCAATCCTGTTTATCGCAATTCCCGCCAATATCCCCTCCAATACCCAAAGAATGTACGCAGGGTGTATTCTATACATTGTAGCACAAGGACACACTATAGGGTCGAGACAAAATATCTCTTTATCGGGATACTGTTGAGCTAACCGTTTTACCATATTAACTTCAGTTCCGATTCCCCAAGACGTTCCTGAGGGAGCGTTAGCTATGGTTTTCAAAATAAACTCTGTAGAACCTGCCATATCCGCTGCGTCTACCACTTCTCTAGTACACTCAGGATGTACCAAGATATTAGTCAGAGGATTTTTATCCCTGATAGTGTCTATTTGATCGGTGGTAAATCTAGTATGAACAGAACAGTGTCCCTGCCACAATAACACAGTAGCTTTGTGAATTTCTTCTTCCTCTAATCCACCCATAGGTAGGTGAGGATTCCAGACTTTCATATCCGACTCAGGTATGCCTTTAGCTAGTCCAGTGTTTCTTCCTAAGTGTTGGTCAGGTAGGAATAATATTTTATTCCCTCGTTCCAACGCCCAGTCAAAAGCTTTATCAGCGTTAGATGAAGTACACACCAAGCCACCATTTTCTCCACAATGCGCTTTTATGGAGGCGGAGGAATTCATGTAGGTTATAGGAATAATATCCTCTGTAGAACCCAACACATATTTCAACGCACTCCAACTAGTCTCTACATCATCTATCGCAGCCATATCCGCCATAGAACAACCTGCAGCTAAGTTAGGCAGTATAACGTTTTGGTCGTTTGAAGTAAGAATATCGGCTGTTTCAGCCATAAAGTGGACACCGCAAAAAATTATCCATTTAGCGTCTGTGATTTCCGACGCTTGTTTAGATAGTTGATACGAGTCTCCTGTTATGTCTGCAAATTGTATTACATCGTCACGTTGGTAGTGGTGACCTAACACTACAGCCTTAGTTCCAATTTCCTTCCTAGCAAACGCAATTCCTTCGGTCAATTCCTCAGGAGTTAATTTTGCATATCTAGTAGGTATCTTCTGCCAACGAACTCCTGCCTTAAACTCTTCTTCTAAAGTTTTGGTGCGTAGGTTTCCATCCGACTGACAAAAAGCCGATTGTTCTAATTCGGTTATGGGTACTATTTGTTTAGTAGCCGTTACCATTTTAACTTCCTTCGTGTACACCTAACATTCGATTTTCTAGCATAAGAAACGCTACCGCTGCTTGTTGCGGAACTACTCCGTTTCCAAGTATGCGAAGTTTGTCAGCTCTACCCAATCCTCCGGCCAACCCATCAACCACTCCACGAACTTCGGGTTTAGCCGGGGCAAGGTCGGGTCTTTCCCTGAGGATGTGTCCCCACTCAGGGCTTGTTGGACGGGGCGGCCATGAAAATGGTCTGCATCCGAAATCAATCCCCGTTGATGGGAATTCACCGTTGATTTCGCTCCGTCGTCCCCCGCCATTGGCGTTGACCAATTCGACGCTTGATCCCGTAGTTTTATCTTCGGATTGCCTCCGTAGTTCTTCTTCACTATCCCACCATCTGGATCTGATGCGCTTGGCGTTCTCCAACCCGCCACCCTGTCCTGTAAGTTCAGACTGTGGCTGTTCTTTCCGTCCTTCGTCTTCCGTCGTCCCGTTTCCGTTAATTCCATATCGGGATGCGGGGTCTCCTGAGTCGTGGGGGTCGGCCAAGTTGACCACATCACCGCTTGTCCCATCAGACGAGAGGGATCCTTCGGACGGTTCTTGAACTTGTCGTTGGCGTTTGAGGTAGTAGGAGAAGCCCAGTTGTTCCCCACTTCTTGGGCTAGTTCCGCTGCCTTCAGCAAAGATTTCGGACGATTCTTCACGTTGCTGTTCTGGTTCGGTGCTTCGGGCATCGTATCGGGAGTCGGCCAGTTCATATCCTGACTGTACTCTTCTTTCCAACTGGGAACGAATTCGTGCGCTACTTGATTCGGAAGTTGCGTCATAAACTTCGGTTGACTGTTGGTTCCCTTTACGTCCCTCGCTGTAGGGGTGGACCAACTGCTCACTACCTGACCCAACGATACCGAATGTCTCCCCAAACCCGTTTCGGGATTGAAGTTCGTATCCTTTCGGAAGTTCTTTGGCTTGTAATTCCTGTCCGTCGTGTCGGGGGTCGGCCATTTGGGCATAGATGAACGCCCGTTCTCGTCTATGACTGGCTCCAACATCGGACGCTTTGTAAACACCCCATTCAACATGGTACCTGAGGTTGGCCAAGTCCCTGAGGATTTCTTCGAATCCGCCCCCATCATTAACAGATAGGAGTCCACGCACGTTCTCCAAGAACAACCCTTGTGGCTGCGCTTCTGACACGATTCTCCTAATGTGAGGGAAAAGCCATCTCTCATCGTCTTGTCCTGATCTTCGTCCTGCAACGGAGGCGGGCTGACAAGGGAATCCTCCAATGATCCAATCCACTTTTCCACGCCATGGTTTACCGTCGAAGGTTCCGGAATCTGCAAAGATAGGCGCATCATCCAATTGTCCCGTTTGCATGTGGTCAACCAAGAGCGCAAGGCTCGATGCTTCCCTTTCCACGTAACAGACTGCTCTAGCACTTGGATTTGCGAGTTTGAAGGCAAGGTCGAGTCCCCCGCCTCCTGAGTAGAGACTGATGTATTTGATTTCGGGATGTGTATCCACACTAATTTAACTCCTATTGCTTTAGATATCCAGAGTTTTCAACTTCGTCCAAAACCCTCTGAATTTTATCAAAATCCAACGTGCCGTAATTTCGTATTTTACCTTCCATATCAATCCATATGTCTGCATCTCCCGCTGCCGTAGCAATTTGAGGAAGAACAGTTCTCATGTTGTCAGGACCTAAGCCACCTGAGTATCCAAACTTTCCACCCAAAAGAACGTGATCTGCTTTAGGCCAAACGCTAGGAGAAGTTCCACTTCCATGAGAAGTATCAAATAGTCCTGATACATTTACGCCTAATGAGTTAGCAAGTTCAAATGTGTACGTGTTCATAGGAACATCATCCAACTGAAATATAATTTCCTTGTCCGAAAATAAATCCGATTTTAACAACTCTAACGTAGTGTGCTGAGTGTGGTGAGGGTGACCGTGAGTATTAATCTGTACTCGTTGAAAAGAATCCCATCCTTCAATAGACAATACTTCTACCGGGTTAGAGTTCTCTAATAGTTCTTTTACCGAACACATATGAGCAGAAAGAGGAAGGTCGGTAGAGGTTAATTCTTTAACCCAACCAGCATCAGGAAAAAGCCCGCCTCCAAAATGTGGTGTTTGTATACCCCATTCAATATATGGATGGGTTTCGTAGAGGTCACACATCTTTGTAATAGACGTTCCATTGCTCGCTCCACTAAAAGTTACTGTGTGTATGTTCAATATGCTCTCCTTAAGCTTTATAGGACTGTAAGTATAGCATAGATTTAAGAACATTGGACGAATTATATATTTTCCTACCCAAATATAATTTTATTATACTCAAGTTTTTCAAAAATAAATGGTCAATTTTTAAGGTCTTTATATTATACTACCTACGTACCCTTACTTAAGTAAGGGTAAGCATTTCTGTCTCTATCGTAATGTTCCCTATTGCAATAGAGATTTTGGTTTCCTCGTAGCTTTTTCTGAGCCAAAGCGGATTTTAGGATGGCGTTTTCCTCTCCGCAATAATTACAGGTAAATGAAGTCCACGGAGACTCATACAGCCCGTCCTGCTTCAATATCTCAGTTACCCTGCTTATAGATATCCCTAGCTCCTGTGCGATGCTTGTAGCGGTTCTAGCAGGATCTTTTTTCTTCATCTTATTGACTTGTCTACGTCGCCATTTATGAAGTTTCATTAGAATTCAGCTACAGAAGCATTTTCATGTTCATACGATTTTACAGCATTAGTTACTTCAGTTTTCCATTTAGCTGCCAACTTATCTACATCTACAGTCTGATCAGGTGGAAAAAGAATGGCTGAAGATGCTGCTACAACCCTAGTCCATTGTGCGTCTGTGAATGATACCGTTACATCTGGCATTATAATTTCTCCTTTAATTCTTTAACTTCTTTTCTAAGTTTTTTAAGTTCTTCCAACATAAGAATTGAAAGTTGTTTATACTTTACTGCTTCGGGTCTGTTTTTATCATCATAAATAGTTAGTTCAGGTAATATTTCGTGAACTTCTTCTGCTATATACCCAAAATCGGGCTTTCCATTACTTTTCCAGTCGAAAGAAACCGGGCGTAAATCATAAATATTTTCTGTATTTATACCTAAGTCTGCTATATTATCTTTATAACGTCTAGAAGAGCTTACTTTAGTAAGTAACCCAGTAGAGGAATTTATGTTAACTTCAACGTCACTAGCCACGCTTGAGACTATCGCAAGACCACTTGAACTAAGAGTAGCTCGTGCAGTACCGCCAGTAGAAAACCCTATAGTGTCAGAGCTTGAAAGATACATACCAGTATTAGTATCGGTAATAAAAGTGTGGGCGGGGAACGACGCACTTCCGGTACCTGCGTTTTGGTAATAAGCTTGTATTCCGAATAGGTAATTATGGTATCCAATCCATGCACGATTCTTAGTAGTATCAGTTGTGTCATAATCAACTATAGGTTCAAAAAGAAGTCTACTGCCCGTAGAGCCATCACTTTCATTCAGCATGGACCAAAATGCGGATCCCGCCGTTGCTGCTGCGGGAGTACCACTAGTTTGTCCCGATAGGAAGGCTAGTGTATCTGCTGAACCCCCACCACCGTCTAACGCATATCTAAACATGCCATAAGTTGGGCTTGCAGATGAAGTTGGGATATAGCCACTTGCGGTTGCGTCATTAAAAAATGCTAGCTGACCCCTACCCACAGAGTCAACAGCATTTTTAGGTGCGTCCTCACCCACCTTTTTTGCCTCTTGTACTAAAGTTCTCCTCCAAGCACCCGCATTAGAGTCAGTTACATAGAGAGTAGACTTAGCCATACCACTTCCATAATCTTGAACATAATCAATTTTAGATACTGTGTAGTTGTCTGCTATGGCGTGTATTACATTTTGTTGGCAGTAGACTTCATTTCCTGCCCTAACTACATAAGTACTACCTCCTGTTCTATACCATGGAAATCCAACTATCTGACAAATTCCTTTTCTATGTGTGTAAACGTCGATATCCAAAAAGGATTTGGTTAAATAAGGGGCAGCTACTGTGGCTACATTTGATCTAGCTGAGATGTCGGAAAATCCCGAAGGGAAATTAAATTCTGGAAGATTTAACTCTATAACGCTCTTTTGGCCTAGTTCAATTTCTGGAGTAGTCGTAAATACAGCAGATGCTCCAGCAGTTGTCACATATGCGGATGTTCCGTGTCCAGTAGCTCCATCTGCCACAGAATATTTATATACAGGATTAGAACTAGCATGACCAGTTTCATCTGCGGATGTTCCTGTATCTGTATTATAAACTCCGTCACTATTCCTATCTACCTTAGTAGAAACAATAGTTTCACCAGCCGTAAACACTGGAACCTCGTTATCTCCCTCATCTACATGTGATACTATTAAAGCCAAACTAGTGACTAATTGAACTTTAGCAACTGTTCCGCTACTTTGACCTCTAATTTCATCATTAGCGTGAAACGGATATCCAGAACCCCCTACCGATTGATGAGTAAGTCTTTTTAGCCTCAAAACTTTAGGTTCGCCAGCCAAGGTATAGTTACACTTAATTTCGGTTATAACGTCATCCGTTATCTCATCCCACGAATCTCCAACTAACATTGGTCTTTGTAGGTCGGTTTCACTAGTGGCTCCCGAAACTATTTTAAGTCCGTTAGTGTAGGCGTTAGAAGGAACAGTTTCATTTCGATAGTAGTTAAAGTCATTATCTTCATCTATATAAAAATGAAATCCATAATTTGTATCTGTTTGTGGTGTGTTAGTCCACGGATCTACTTCAGCGAGTTCTTGACAAACTTGTAATATAGATTTGCCTGTATTTTTAGCGTAAACGGTCCTGCCACCCGTATTTTCAGAAGACGTAAACTTAGTTGTATTAGAGTCTACCGAAGGTAAGTTTATACCAGAGGAGCTAATAGTTTTAACATGCTCTCTAATTAAATGGTTAATTAAAGCATCTATACCATTTTGACTATAATCTCCATCGTTGATTCTAAGATTATGTAATTCTCGTAAATTATCAAACGCTATAAACTTAACAACTTGCCCAAATTGTGGGTGAATAGGACTACTAATTTTGACTATCTTGCCTCGGAATAAAACTGGATCATCCGTAACATCCGACTCCACGATTCTAACTTCATCGAAAGGGTTATACGTGGTTTTACGGTTACCTGCGGGACTAGCGACATCAACCTCTAAATATTTAGGGTGATTTATTTCATCCACTATTCGTATTCGGATAGTTTGGGTTTCTGTTGTTCCGAAACTGCTACCATGTTGTAATGTTGCTACCATATATTCAATTCCTCTTTACTGCGCTGAGAACCAATACTGTGAGTCTGAACCAACACCGGGTAAGGGGTGCATTGTAGTGCCTCCCATATAAGGTTCGTAATATGGAAATGGATTTTCATTTGCATATCTTGATGTCGTATCAAGCGAACCTTCTGTACCTTCAATGGAAGCATCAATCAGAGATTCTACAACCTCTTGTCCACTAGCCTTACTACTTCCGAAATGATCTCCAAACATTGCCGTTAAAACCCATTCCCAACTAAGGCCTCCCTCGTTCTCTTGTGTACCATTATCAAACCACGATTGAACGTCAGTCCATCCAAACTGCTCTACACCATCAAGCCAACTAGTCCAAAACGAGTCACTATCATCGTCCATATCGGATTCCGTAAACTGTTCATCTACTAACTTTAAATCTCCTCTAGCGTTTGCTAGAGCAACTTTATCAGCCGTTAGTTTCCCATCTGCGGGTGCGCCCGGACCATTCTGATAAACCCACGATACTTCCTCGAAGTCTTCTTCCTCTTCCAAATCGGGATTGTATCCTTCTAAATCGGGGTCGTCTTCTAACAACGACTTCCAATGTTCGGGTGGAATAGGTCCGCCCTTTATAAGACCAGTATTGGGATCCTTTGCCCAAGCCTCTAATTCCTCTTGGGTAAGTTCTGAAAGAACTTTATCTTTATAGAACTGCTCTACTTGAGAATCTACGTTTTCCTTCACGCCTTCAAATCCTAACAATCCCGCCATTTCACCTATGGCTGCCCAAGCCTCCATAGCCGCTCCTTTTATCCAATCCCAAACAGGTCCAAATGTATCTTTCATCCAATTCCAAAGTCCCTCTACGACATTTTGGAATGTGTCTATAAGACCCCCTAGATTTTCTATAATCCATCTAAGAATAGGAAGTATATAGGCTCCTACTATGATATCCATAAGAGTGGCTATCATACGGAAGGTTGTATTTATAAGAGTTTGGGCAATTTTAGAGTTAGCTAACATAATCCAAAACAAGCCTGTCGCCTTACTTCCCACCATCTTTTTCCAGTTCTGTCTCATGTTACGTAGACTTACAGAAATTCTTTGTAGTAGAGACATATCTGGGGTAGGTTGTTGTTGCCCATCAAGGTCGGTGCTTTCTAATATTTGGGCAGTAATGCCTATAACGCCATTTGCAGCCATGATTAAGACCTCAATTGAGCTAATAACGTAAGGGAGTATGTCCAGTAAACTTCTTCTTTACCAGCATTTAAAGTTGCAGAAAAATCTTGAATTTTTCCTACGTAAGCCTGTGCGCTAGCATCTCCTGAACCCGCCCCTATGGTTAGCGTGATATCATTTTGGTAATGATCCGTTACCACATCCTCTAATTGCACTTTATCGCATATAGTATTCGTTCCGTCACTACCGGGGGCTATTGGAAGAATACCTCTAACTCGTACATTAGGGTCACTTAGTCCGAAGTCGTTTTGTAGGGGGTCAGATCCCGGAATAGGCTGGTGCAAAGGTTGACGACGTATATTAACAACTAACTCTTCTACCTGTAAAGAGTATGTCGTCAATGACCCCCCTGATGGAGTAAATTTTAAAGTTACATCTAAAGTTGCCGCCATTTTACATTAATCCTCGTTAATTATTGGCCTAAGTTTCTAGTCCCACTAATTTCAGGAGTTCCCCAATTGCCAGACAAAGCTTCATCTAGGTTATTAATAGTTTGCTGTATCCAATCAGGTATCTCTGTCATGTTGGGCATATCTGGTATGTCTACCTGAGGTAGATATTCTTTTACTTTTTCTACCGCTTCCTTAGCTGTCATCGCACTAACATAAAGAATTGCACCAAGTAGTAAGGCTAAAGTTCCATACTTACCTAATTTAGCTAAACCTAAACCTCCTAATAAAGCAGATAAAATAGGTATTACCATTCTGCCCCTAAAGGCTAAGGCTTTCCACAATCTTCCCCCAAATGTAGTCGATAAATCAACTGCTAAATCTAACGCTCTACGCATATTCTCTTTTAGTAGGTAAGCTCCTTTATCCCAATAGTGAGCCATCATACTTTTTGTAGTTAGAAGCCCATGTTTAAGCTTTCTTCCTCTTTTCATCGCTTCCATATTCTTTTTACGAGCCGTATAAGTTTTCTTGAATCCGAACCAAGAAGTTAACTCGTTCCATAAGAATCGTCCACCGAGTATTTTAAATACATTATTTAAAACCCATTTCCCACTTAGTCCGGGAACTACGCTAGCAAACAAGAAAGCAAGTACAACTCCCCCTGTCATAGTAGCAAAAATTTCTTTTAAAGCCCCGAAAAATCCATGTTCGTGGTATTGCTTATTCCACCACTTTCCTATATCTCCCCATATATCTCCCCAAGACTTTTCTCCTGTTCTAAGCTTATCTAAATAGCCAAGTATGGGAAAAACAGTGTTAAATACTCTCATAATCATAGGGGTTAGAGGAAGTAAAAATATATCCAAAAATATCCCTAACATAAACATCATAGAATTTACTGTCATAGAGATAACTTTAGAGTATCGAAGGAGTCCCCCAATAGTTAAGGCTTTAATTATGGTTAATGCACTAATCGTCATACCAAAAATGGTTTTAGCTTCTTCTCTTTGTTGCTTTCGCTGTCTAGGACCAACAGCCTCACCTTGACCCGCAAGGGGAGAAGAGGCATCCCCCATAACTTCTGCAATTATATGTATAGTTCCACCGACATCAGAGGCCATTATTGCCTATTACCTCCTACACCACCAACACCATAAGTGCCACCAAAAGCTCCCATCATGAATGTTCTTGGGTCAAACCCAAACATTCTCATCCAAGCCATTGCATCATTATATTCCTGTTCATACGTTTTGTTTGTGTTTACAAAAGGTATTACTTCGCCAAGAGACTTTCCAATGGTTTTTTGTAATATATAGTTAATTACCATTGCTCCGGTAACTACAACGGCTCCTACAAAAAGAACGAATAAAAATTTTAATAGAACTAATTTACCTACACTCATCAATGTGGCTTGTATACCTAAACTCGTGAGAATGTTTTTTACTATCCCTAGTTTTCCACCTATGTAACTAGTAGAGAACAATAGAGCTGCCCACCCTAGTCTAGCTGCTCTACTTGCCGATCTAGTTGCCTTCCTACCTCCCGGTAAATAATGAACTAGTCCAAATGCGCTACTCACCAGTTTTTTCGTAAATAGGGCGGCGGACTTTGGAAACATTCGTCTTAGGAGTGTGCCTGAACTTGCGAGCCCTTCCCCAATAAGGGTTACTCCCATTTTAGTCGCATTTATTAAAGCGGACCCTACCTGTTTACTCCACCCAAGTAAAGTACCTAAAAAGCTTTTAGTTAGCCGAACCCCTTGTCCGGTTCCCCATCCAAATGTATTACTGAGAATCCACATTCCAGTTTTAGGTCCAAACACAAGAGTAGACAGTAAAGCCGTTAGTAAAATAGTTCCAGTGACATCCAAAAAGAATTCTTTTATAATGCCGACTAAACCACCTTTTTCATCCCATTGCTTCTGCCACCACGCTAACAAATCTTCCCAAACTGTTTTCCAACCTTCTTTGCCCTTTGGCCATTCAAAGTTATTCGCAGCATTTAGAATGTTTGCCATAACGTTTAAACCTCTCGTAAATAACGGTACGAAAGGCAATAAGAGAACGTCAACTAAAAATCCTAAAAGATTTCCTATTGTACTCAAACTTTGTGACAGAACTTTAGATTGATATACCAATCCTCCAACAGTGAGAATCTTAACTAAGGTTTTCATTTCTAAGGCAACACCAAGGAGATTTTTTCTATTTTTCTCCTTGGTGCGCTTATCCTTAGCTTCGGTAATATCATGTCCAGCACTAGACATCGTTTGATTACGGCCTACCACTTCGGCAATGATATTTATAGTTCCGCTAACGTCGGTGGGCATTAGCCTGTTGATCCTCGTGCATTTTTTTATCCCTAGCAGCTAATATAGCTAATATAGAAGTCAAATCACCCTCATGTAAGTCTTGGATTACATCATAAGTGAACCCGGCATCTAGCAACCGCATAACCATACCCCAATAACTTATATGCCTAAGTTCGTCTACACTTAAAGCATCCTTCCTACCTCTAAAGTAGGATAGGACCTTTACGCTAAATTTTCAGCATTTTCAGCTACATCTGAATCCGTAGCGGAAGGAACTAATTTTTCTAAGGCTCCTCCTAAACTTAAATCTACCTTAGCCAAGAACATATCAGTTGTGGCTCCCCACGGGGCTTCGGTAATAATGTACTTCAATACTTCATTGATGTACCTTTGCCCATCGAAAGCTACACCCCCATCTCCTGTGTAATTAGTACACTGAGACACTAGCGAGTTTTTCTTAGACCACGATAGAGGTCTAACAGACACTTCTAGTTGTTCTTCATCTTCCTCATAAGGTAGATCTAGTGTTACCTTTTCTACCTCTCTAGTTAACATATACTTTTCGTAACTCATACTTCGCTCCTTGATTACTTAATTTTTTCTTACGGATAGACTGGTTCAGAGTCTACTACCTCCATAGAAATATTCCTAAATAGAATATCTACCTCAGTAGAAACCGGGTTATCAGTAGATACACTCGTGTTAGCTGATCGTATAAATGCTCCTTGGGCATTACCCCCCGTTGCTGCCGCAACGCTTGCTCCAGCTACGTTATTTGCAGGAATATTGATAGATAAGGTATCGTTAGTTCCCCTAGTAAACACTAGATCAATATCAAATCCTGCTGTACCTGAACCATAGTCACCTTCTGCTAGAAGTTCCTTGAAAAGGCTTCTAGTAGTATCGGTAGCCCCTGCGGTAGAGTCTGGTAAAACAACCGTAGCTGTCATACTATATTCACGCCGACCTTCATAAATATCTGACGGGGTTCTCTCTGACCCATCGTTTCTTATGAAATATCGTGGTTCAAGGTTGTTATTGATGTTTAGGGTAAAGTTAGTAACTCTAGCGAGCTCTACACCAAACAAAGTAATAGAACCTTGAGAGAAGAAATATGGTTCCGTACCGGGGTATTCTACTGTTACAGCAGATAACCCAGCATCATATTTATTATTGGGCGCAGTTACCGCACTACTGTCATATTGGTTATGCTGCATATCTATGAACGGAGCAGATTCCCAACTCATCCTGAGAGTTCCGCCCTCTTCCGCAGTTATAGTAGCTTGCCCAATTTTTCCACCTATGTAACGCCTAAGCCAAACATTAGCAGCCGTTCCAGCAGAATCATTATTTTTTATCTGCCAAGTTATGGGGGATAAGTCTACAGTTTCTATTATTCTATGTGTAAATGGGGCAATTACCTGATTACACGCTACTCCCGCTGCATGGTCTAGAAGGAAGGGGTAATCAACCCAAATTCGGTCTTTAGTCGTAGATTCAGTATTAGAGTCAATTTGAATAATCTTCCTAACTTCTTCTAGCCCACTATCACTAGCCCCTACCTGAATATACTCATCGTCTAAGTAGTTGGTGTCAGCATCGACTAGAACAAAGTAATCTCCTGCGCTAACTGCTGCGCCAGTTACAGAACCTCCTCCACTAGAAGTTTGATCTGTCCCCTGAGTGGCTACCTTACCAATAGGGAATCTAAGAGGATACCCGTTGATAAGTTCCATGTTAGACAAAGTTCCTGAGAAACTCTGTTGTCCTTTGAATGCAGTATAAAATGCTCTCTTGGATTCAGATCCTAAGAAGTAACGACCTTCAAATTCCATAGTTGGGTCAGGAGCCTCTATAGTTTCCCAAACACCCGGTGTAAACCGGATGTGATCCATAGTTACGTCACCTTCCGAATCCTCAGAAATTCCTAATCCTTGAATTACGCCCGAATTAACGTCGGCTTCTTTGACAGTACAGTTGTCTTTATGAGGATATCCTAGGGGAGCAGATAAGGTGATTACACCTGAAGAGCCTCCTGCGCCCGTAAAAGATACAACCCTTCTAATTTCGCTATTTAGAGTTGCGTCATCAGCACCAGCGTGAGTATCTGCATCGTTACCGATTATAACATAAGTCCCTGCGGCTAAATCATCCATACTATCGCCATCTACAGCAATAGTTCTAGAGCCGGGAGATACAGCAGCAGTCAAAGCTCCTGAAAAACCCCCTGAACTTTCTAGAGTCGCTTCCAAAGGCGCAAAATATCCACCTAACGCTACTTCCGAAGCGAAAGAAAAATCTACTTGGTCATTACGATATACTGCCAATTTTTTAATCTCCTATCAATCATGGGATAATCCCTATTGTTATTATACGTATTATGTCTCTAATAATACTGCTCGGTTTTCTAATTCAACCTGAACTTGCGCCCCCCAAACCTGTTCATTCTCCTCAATCCCTATCTCATCCATACCTATATAGAGAATTCTTTGGAAGTTCGTCATACTATGACGTTGATTATGGATTATGCGCCTTATTTCTTCGGCTAGGTCGTAAAGTCTGTCCCGACCGTCGGAATTGTTAGTAGTCCAAATTTCTATTAGTAAGTTAGTAACTCTGTGTCCGTACTTATGATTTCCTATAGGAGTTTCCCTAAAAAATGGTGAGTCAGCCCGAACAGTAAGCAAGTCTCCCGCATTTACCAAGTCGTGTCTAATCTGAGTGTCATTATGGTTTATGACTCTCATAGTTGGTTCTGTTACATTACTAGCGTTCCATTGTGCATCTAGTAAAGCTTTTACGTCGTCTTGTGCGACTAAAGATGCCATTATTATCTCCTAATGTGACTGATACACTTCGTTGACACTAAACTCTTTTACGGCTGCGCTATCCACTAATAATTCTTGTTCGGATGTATGACTATTGGAGAATGCGTTAAAGTGTATTAGGACATCTTCTGGGTCAAGTCCTTCCTTCTTAAACACAACTCCTTTACCTCCTCCACCAGCGAATCCTTTTGCAGTTCCCTCGCTTGTAGAGTATCCCGAAATACCATCATTAGGCATACGAATTACTTGGTCTTCTACTTCACCCTCAGATTTAGCTAGTTTTAAAGCAGTTACTACGTTTGTAGCCACATTAGTACTAGTACCACTGTAGGAAGATTTATCCGATAAACCTCTGAACACCGTATTGACCTTACCTGTCTTTTTATTAGTTATATTAGCTTTAACATATTGTTGTGATAAAGCAATATATGGAAGGATGGCCATGGCATTATTGATTCCTTGAGTCCAACCCTTACTTACGTCGGAAGGTTTTGCTCCCATCTGTTGCCAGAATTGTTTTTCTGTGTCTTCCCAAGAATCTCCCTCGCCTTTTAGGAAATGTAAAGCAGCTCGAATAGCTGTAATCCTTCTTACGTTAGACATACTTGCGTGGTTTCCAGATTGCCAACCCTGAAAGTGGCTCTGAAAAGTATCTTTAATATTATTTTCTTTTAGGAATTTACCAACTGCTGCTGCGTTAGCTGACTGAGAACCCACTAAGAAATTAGTATTCCTAGCCTTCTGCGCTAATTGTTGAACTTCTGGAGATCTAGTCGAATCAATTCTCGACCAAATTCTCTTAGTCGGTTCAGAAGTCGCACCCTTTGTGTAGGGACCTTCCTTTAATTTCTTATGTGCTTCATTAGCTTCTACAAGATGTCCACCATGTTCTTGGGTTTTGCTGTGCCATCCACTGTATCCAGCGTGTTTGTGCTGACCCGGATGCGCCATAGAATCTGCATCCTGACCTATTTTGCTGAGGATATCATCCCTTCTAGCTTTTAACGTATCCGCCATTTCCTGCTGTTGGGAAATAGGGATACTCGACGCACCTACTATGTCTTCAATATGGGAGTCTTTAACACCTTTCAGGATTTGAGCTCCTGCTTTCAAGTTCTCTTCGGAAATATTCTGGAAAACTTGGTAAGCTACTTTAGCTTTGGCAGGATCTCGCAGAGACTCTAATTCCGACACAGTAGATGGGAATGGTTTGGATTCTCCTGCGCCTCGGAATTTTAAAGATCCCCCGCTGTCAACTTTAATTATTTTATCTCCAGATTTTTGGGTGTTATCGTGATTTGGTCCTATAACATCCCAATTCGCTAACCATGCGTCAATGACAAACGAATTCATGATGCCCGGTTCGTTTTTCATATCGTTGATGTTGACTTGTTCCAAATCAGGATTCCAAGCAGATTTTAAAGCGGTTTTACCTTGAAAGCTAATTACATCGGCTCCTAAAGTACCAATTCCACATAGTTCATACAACTTATTAGCTAAAGCTTCGGAGTTAACCTGTTGGTCGTTTCCAGAACTACTAAATTTAATGTAATATTGCTGACCCGTTTGTTTGTGTTTAAATATCCCACCTTCGTTGTAACCCAATTTCCCCGAAGTTTTTTCTAGAACATCGTCCCAATTACCGGGTTCAGAGCCTAATGGAGGTAAGGTTAGTTCTACGGTTTCTTCGGGTTCTTGTCCGGGTTTATATATAGGAACATCTACGGCAACCCCGCCATATCCTTGGTAACCCTCTAAATCATCTTTTACTTGTCCTGAGGATATTTTAGTAGTTTGTCCCGCATTCGGACCATCTGTGTATTCTAGAGTATAGTTCTGTCCCGCTTTAGTTTTATGAGTCTTTACGATTTTAGCGGAAGAAACATCTCCTGCCATATTTTTAACTGTAACCGTTGTCCCTTTATCCAATCCATGTTTATTAATTTTAACTGGTTGTTTTGGTTCGGAAGCCTCTTGGAGGGTTGTTCCATCGGGTAACCCAACAATTTTAAATCCATCTTCCATGATGTTATCGTCAGTAGATAATTCAGTCAGTTCGGAGACAAATTGCGCTCCGTATACCGCTCCGCTTGGTTTATGTATATCCACATATATACCTGAACCCTCTGCGGTATCTTTCTTTCCAGTTACGGTGACCGTACTACCTGTAGCATCTAAAAAGGATAAACCTTCAGGTAAATCCTTAAAATTACCACTAGTGACCTTACCACCTAGTTCGTAACCAAAATTTTTGAGAGTGCTTATCCCATCTGGAAGAGTGCCAACGGCATATTGATCTCCGTCGTAACCTTCTTGAAGCATTGCTTCCCATGTTAGTGATTGGACTTTATCCGATCCTGCCCAAGAAAATTCTATAACTCCGCCATGATATGTACCTGCCTCTTCAGTATTACCCAAAATAGTCAGTTCTGAATTTCCGGGAGATATTAAAACAGCTCCTACAGGAATATTTTTTAATTCGTCGTAAGACGTTAGTATCGTTCCTGCGGGCGGAGCGTTCTTTACCTGTTCTTCGGATGGAGTCGGAGTAGTGACTGTAGCATGGCTAACGTCTTCAGCAAGTACGTAGTCATTTTCAATCAGGTTAGAACCCGTAATCATACCGTCCCAAGACTCACCTGTTTTTTCTAAATCCCCGTCATCATGTTGGAAAATTTCTTGCCAAGTTACAGAAAAAACAGGTATACCGCCTGAGGATTTATCAATTTCCTTTAATGTTCCTTGTATGGTGATGTTAGTAGTGCCATCCGCATGCGTTGTTGTCCCATGCCACGAATCACCTATTTTTAAACTACTAATGTTGTCTTCGGTTAGAGTATCTCCTATATTTATAGGAGTAAATCCCTTAGGGGGTTGTGGATGCTCTATAGAAGCGTTTTGAGTTCCCCAAGAATCCTCAGAATCTCCTAACTCCTCCGTAACCCAATTATTAAACTTATCTAATTTGAATTCCATGGTGGCAGGATCTTCACCATTTTCATCCGTCACGTTGTAGTAAATTTTATTGGCGGTGGCATCTAAACCAGTAATCTCATAAGTTTTTCCTGCTGAACTAATAAATTTAGAGCCTATCGTAAACTCATGAGGATTTAAGGAGTTTACCGCCTCTCCTTCAGGTTGCCATTTTTCTATACTCTCTATGTTATCTTCACTTAACCATATTCCAGATTTTTTCCCAGTTTCGGTATGCTCAAGTTGGGCAAACTCCTCCCCATAGGCATTTTCACTTATATCAGTAATTTTGTACGTTTTAGAAGGATGATCCACAACGTAATCTTCTGTGAGTGTAATTATGTCATTTACTTGAGCATTAAACGGGTTAGATACGCTTCCCGGCGAATCTATAGAGTCTATTGCTGGCTGATCCTCTTCAGTAGATGAGACAACATCTACATTATCCGTTGGGGTAGGTACATTGTCTTTATTATCTCCCTCATAAGGGTCTACTGGATCAGAAACAGGATCCGGTACAGTTTCCTCTTGAGGAAGCCCATGTTGTTCATTAAATTCGTACCAAGATGCTTGAATGTCAGCGGCGTGAGTATTGTGCCATTGTTGAGCAATTTGCTTACTTTGGGAGGAACCACCATGTTTTTGTTGGACAGGGTGGCAATAATCTGCTCCGGGATGCCTGTGGTAGGGAGCTAGTTTACCTGACCCTTTAGGATATTCTCCCGGCTTACACATTCCTCCCTTACTTCCGGTATGTTCTCCATGTGCTGTAGCCATGTGATGACCGTCATCATAAAAGTCATGGGCATTAGGAGGAATTGTGCCTTCTGGAATTTGACCTGTTCCAATATCCATTCCGTGGTGCAGATCAATTCCCTGCTTTAGGTATTTCTTGTGTTTTTGGGGAATTTCGTGACAATCCATCCTACCCCAATGTCGATGTTCACCGGGTGGACAGGGCTTTAAACCTTTTGGTTGATAAGGAGCCTTACTTAGGAAAGTTTTAAAATTAATGAGCTTAGTTGTCATTAACACCTTTTACAGGAGGTCGTTTTCGGGCAGTTCTAATCCAATCCATGTGTTCCAGATCATCCAAATCCCAATTGTAAAAAATCTCTATAATTTTCCTATCTGGAGATATCCAAAATCCATCTTCTTCGGGGTTTTCATTCCACGAGCCTCGTTCTTCCGCAGCTCGTTGTCGTTCCTCCCGTTCTTTCATCAGGAAATTTGGTTGATTTTTTAAAAATTCTTGAAGCTCTTCTGTTTTCTTAGGACTCATTAAAAAGTCTCCCACGATCTTAGTGATTGTAAGGTGTTTGCTGTTTCTTCTTGCCATGTCATAATCTTGGTTTGAATATCCACACTATTTACACCTGTCGTTAGAATCTTGGTGTAGTCGTGGTGGGTCAAAAGATCAATCGTAGCCAACTTGATTGCTGCGTCTTTTATCGTGTCTCCTTCCAATTCATCTGTTACTCTATTCCGCCCGAATAAGTACTTAATCCTTACGGCGTT
>CEUI01035087.1_pt1 | contig 42764 bp, 47 predicted proteins | sample 531411 | NCBI WGS metagenome assembly CEUI01 (sample SAMEA2622841, study PRJEB7988) | marine metagenome | isolation source: saline water (ENVO:00002010), including
CATTTCATCCAAGCAACACCACAGACGTAGGCAACTCCGACAATAGCTAGAAATCCAAGGCCCAAAGACACGGGCAAAACAAGATTTCCCAAAACTTCAAACGCAAATGCGGGTAGAACAGCCAGGGTGAGGCCAACAGCTAAAAGACTAATTGCAGTACCTTTTGCCCCACTAATAAGAGCAACTACCCCGCCCAAAAGGGCAATAAATCCAACAACCGTAAGGGGCCACAAGAAACCTACTTCTGAAGCCCGTTCCATCAAGGCCGAAGCCCCGCCTTCCATCGCCGCGTACTGACCGGGTTCCCGCAAGGAGGGAAGGGTGCTAGGAGCCGCACAGCCAGCAGCGGCGAGGGGGAGGGCAAAATAAACCCAAGGAAGGGACTTAAAAAATCTACCGAGGAGGCTCATTGGGAAATCTCATATTACTAAGGGTATCCTCAACCTGCGCAACTCTGGCAGACAGTGTTTCCTGCTTAACCAAGACCTCTGTCAGAAGACGATCATGGCGAATAAATTGGGAACCAAGAACAAACAAAACGGTCAAGGTCAAAGAAGTGATTCCAAGCCAATCCCTGCTACTTAATCGCACTGTTTCCCCGTGTCCCCTTGTCATCAAAGCCTCCCATATTTCCTATCAGAATCAGGGATTTCAGATGGATCTACCCTGCTTGCAGTAAGTTTTGCAATAGTTCTCTTTTCCTTTCGCCACCAACGGCGCAATTCCGAAGCAATATCACAGTCATCATTACTGTAAAGCCATGTTTGACCGATTGCATCACTGCGACGATCTGACGGTAGGTTGCCAATAAACTCAATGATTTCGGCAATTTCAGTGTTTTCTACCGGTGGTAACGGAAGCATATATCCATCTGCTTCAATGTGTATATTTAAGTTATTTATTTCCAAGGGTTTATGATTCTCGGCTTAAAGCAAGATATATTCTTGCCCGCAATGCAACATTTACACTCGCAGTCCGGGGGATCCGTACCAGGGGGTCTCCCCCCCCCTCCGATTTTGGTCTGCTTTCGTGCAGCGAGTTCGAGCCACCTGTTCGATTGCTCTTTCATCTCTTAGCCATCTTCCCTTCGATTCTGCGCAGACTGCTGATCCAGCCAGATCTGGAGGCCCTCTCGAATCGGGTGGTCTGGCTCAAGTGAAAGTACCAGGTACTTGGCCCTTCGACGGTCACTGACGACGGCCACACCTCTGCTCTCCAGCCACCTCAAAGCCCTGCCAATCTGGTGGACACTCAGGCCCAGATCCTCAGCCAACTGATCCTGCCGTGGTGGCTGTCCGGCTGCTGCTGCCTCCATCCATGCCTCAGCAATCCTAAGCCTCTGGTCAGCCTCTCTGGCTGCATCACGCGCCCCCTGTTGATGTCCGATATCCATCCTCTTATGCCTTTCATGAAATTGGGTACAGTCCAGCCCCTCATCTGGTCGATGAGATCGGCATGGACATCATCGAGAGAATAGCACATGAATTGAGTGGTCAGGGCCTGCCGTGGTTGACGGCAATCCTGATCCTGATCCTCTGGCTTTCTTGATCATTTCCACTTTCTGAAGTACTATTCTTTTTGCTCTTTCTCAATCGAATACCAGTTTCCGGCGACACTGTGTCGACCGGGAATCGAATGCTATCTGCGTTGATTCAGGTGGCTCTGAGAATGAGAGCAAGCCATGCCTAGAGTATCCGCGACATCACCTGAACTAGATCGCCATCATGAGAATGGCGGTGATCTGGAAATCACTTCAAGTATCGACATGTGCCGCATCTGCTGGTCCGACTGTGACCAGATGACGATGATGGAATTCAAGGATCGGAATAAGCATTGGTCAGCCACTAGATTCCTCAATCATTTCAGTTACTGGCCTCTGGGTAATGAACCTTGGAAGACCGGCATCATCATGACGGACAATGGGAATTGTGATGGAGAACCACATCCTGATTACGAAGAAGAGTCTGAGTCTGGCAACCCCTACTGCTGCGAAGTATGCGGCGAACCACTGACCTCTGAAGACAACTGAACCACCAACCCAGAGCCGCCTGAATCAGCGCAGATAGCCGACCCCTGCAATGCTTGAGATTGGGGATTGTCCTGGTACTTGAAGCTACGAGGAGAATGCCCATGAATTATGAAGTAAAAGAAGCTATCGCTGATTACCTCAGAGATAACGAACACATGCACAGGCCAACATCAGAAGACCCCGCCAAACCCGACTGGGAGTTCAGCGATGAGATCTGGGAGAAAGTCTGCGACGCGATCATCGAAGAGATGGCAGATTCATTTGAACACGACATCGAGGTTCTGGTCTCCGACTACTGCAACAGACACTCAGGATCAATTGATGGAATCATAGAAGAGCAAACCCGCAACTGAACCACACCGCCAGGACTATCTCCAATCTTGAGCATTGCTAAACGCTATCTGCGCTTATTGGGTCACTCTGAGAAATGGAGAATGCCATGAACAGAAAAAACATGAGCGAAAGAGACCTGTGCATCTTCGAGAGAATCGAGAGAGACTTCGAGAATGTCGGGCAGCATGCGATACTGAGTCAAGCTGACCAATTCGTATATGCATTGAACATTCCACTGTACTCTGACGATGAGAATGACGAAGACCACGACATCACGGCCACGCTGCTGATGAGGTATCTGCCGAATTTCAATACTTGGGTGGTACACGATCACACCACGCATACGGATTTACCGATGCATTGCCTACAAGCCGTATTCGTGAACCACTACCTTACTGACACCAAGGATGAGGCACAGGAAAACGAATGGACAATCAAGATGATGTTCTTCCTTGGACCACCATTGCCCACCTCGGGCAGGGCCAAAGTGAAAGTGAAGTCTGTTGAATTCGACATCTCGCCAGACAGGCGGAGGATTACGACTTCAAACATTCCGAATGCATGGTGGATTGATACTCACAATATCCCCAGCTATTACGACGATCTGGGAGTCCAGCCAGCCATTACCCACTTCTGAACCATCAAACCCCAGAGTGACCCAATAAGCGCAGATAGCAAACACACTCTCGAATCAGGAGCGCGACAATGGAAGTATGCATGATGGAGCGGATAGAACGCTTGATCTACAGACTGAACAAGGAGCAGATCACCGAACATGAATTTGAAATTCGGTGGCGGGACCTGCGAATCGAAACGCTGCAATGTGAGATTCAGAAGCTGAACATCACAATCAACGGACTAGACAATCTGGTCGATAGCTTGCAGGATCGGCTCGCTCAGAAGGAGTCAGACAATGCTTGAAGATGCACTGTTCATCATTTCATGGATGGGAATCATTGTAATGCTGTGGCTGACAATCTCAGCCGTAATCGTGACATTCAGGAAACCGAAATAAGCCAGGGCAATCGGGGGGCCTCAATTCTGAGGCCTTCCCGAATGTCCACATTCAATGGAGGCCAAGCAAGTATGGAGTTTGAAGCAAGCGTACATGAACGCCCATCTAGACCTTGCCCATGTGGCAGTGGAGAACCTAGCTGGTGGATGACCGATTGCCAAGGAATCGAGTTGTGCCGGGTATGTTCGACATGCGAAGATAAAGCAATGAAGAAATACACTCCAGAAACTTTCAGTGGATACAATCAAGCTGATCTGGACGAGTGGACCGGGGAACGAATAGAACCCCTAGACTGAATCAACCAGAGGAGGGGGCATCTCATGGTGGGATGCCTCCCCCTCGCATTATCAGAAAGCGAATTGAGACATGGGACAGGTAACGAAGAAGAAACTGAACACTTACAGCCACATTGAGAATGGGCAGCAGGCATGCATCATCCTTGTTCTCAATGATGGCGAAACATACAGCGATCTGGAGGGATGCACGCTCCAGATCCTAGCTGAAGAGGAAGCCGACAAGCTGATGAATGGGGCTAACCTGAAAGACATTCCGACACTGGAGACAGTCCCAATCGACCATCTCATTCATCAAGTACAGAACCAGACCAAAGCTGAAGACGACGATGGAAAGGATGAAGGCGAAGAATAGCATTCTCCCCATGGCTTGGTGGTTCAAGCCAACCCTTCCCCGCAAGGGGAGGGGCTACTTGGATCATTAGATAAGGAGGATTCCAATGCGTGACATTCACGTTGCACTGGTCAAAACCAGTGGCGAAGTAGAAGACAAGACCATAAGCAATCAGGGAAGTCTGGAGTATTTGCAGGGGTGGGTGGACGGCTACATTGAAGTAGTATCTCATCCTGAATTCGACATGATCATCAATGAGGAGGGACGCATCAACAAGCTGCCGATCAACATGACCGCAACTATGCTCCTCAGAGGCCTGCGAGAAATCAACATGGTGACCTCAACAATGGAATGGGGCAGGATGAAGATGAGCAAGCCACCAGTAGACACGATGCAGGCCCTAGAGACCTATGAGAATGGGCAAACAATCATTCATGGCGATGTCGTCATATGTGGGCCAGTAGATCAACATGGATATGAAACAAGCATAAAGGAGGCAGTCAGAAGAAGCATTCCAAGGCTATGGACAGAACCGCACTTTGAAGTAACCGTATTTTGAATTTCCCATATCACAAGCTACTAGATAGAAAGAGCAAAACCGAATGACACTTACAACTACATTCAACATCCCCGGATCCATTGGACAGGGGGCAGGAGCCGAAGGCGGCAGGTATGACATCGACCATGTGATGATGGCATACGACGGGGAGAGGGCAGTGGCAATAGCCACTGATGGAGTCGGTCTGGCAATCTGCAAAGCAACAGCCACAGGAGAACCATGCACAGCCCTGGTACATCCCAAGTCTACGCCCGTAGGCGCAGCGGCAAGCAAGCGCGATGTCATCATCGACCATGACGAACACACTGCTAGACATGGAAAGTGGGTTACGCCCTGCTGCGTTGACGGAATCTTTCCAGAACCAAAGCCAGCAATTCCAGATAGTGATGAAGGCGTGGAATGGTTCCCGATTGATGTCAGTCGCCTGATTTCATTCTGTATGGCAGTGACAAGCAAGCAGAACAGGAGAGTGAACATTGGAATTCCTACAGCCCCAAGGGAGCCGGGATCCCCTCATGGAAACATTGGCTTGAGGATTTCAGGGGATTCAGGGCAAGCAATAGTTCTTCCTGCAAAGTGGGACAATAAAACATACACGGACTGGAAACAGGCCGATCTGGACTGCGACATCATCATCAAAACGAATGAGCTATTGAAGAATAGAAACAGCAGTTCCACAGTTTCAGACGAGGCCGAAATGGTCGAAGTATCAGGCGCAGTGGACGAGGCCAATGGCTATGTAACCAGTGACGCTGATACAGGGCTATGATCAAGCTAGACGGATGGACAATGGGATTCATTGATGCAACACAGGGTTGGGGGCAATATGCCCCTGACCTTGTGCTGTGTTCTCGCGTATACCGCGAGAAATACACGAAAGGGTACATGGATGGACGATTTCAAGTTAGGCTGCGAAGTATCACCGAAAGAAAGCATAGCCGTTCAGGTGATAGGGCCAGCAGGCGCGGGTATTGAAATTCCTGATACAGGAGGGAGAGGCTACTGGAAGGAGGGAGTCCATGCGATCTGCGTGGACCCTGACAAGTCGCTGTTCTTCATCCAGAGGACTCCTCGAACAGAACCATGCTTGGCAGAAGTAGTAGGAGGACGAGCAGAATGGACAGACAAGTGTGTGGTACAGGAAAGCATTCACGATTACGAAAAGGTTGAGGCTGTCAGCATGGCTCTTGCCTTGGTGAAGACTCATCCGATTCTGTCAACCCCACTTGGCCTGCAATCACTCATTGATGAGCCGGAGCAAATTTCAACTGTTGCCCAGGCGTTGAGAGCATTATTCATATTGGCTCATCACCAGCAGGATCTCATGGAGGAATTCATGCGATCAGCAATGCCTGATTGGCAAGGTGACGATGATGATGGGCCTGTAGACGCTGCGGGGCAACCACTATGAGCGATGGATATTTCGCAGAAGCAAGGCCGAATCTTGGCAGAATTGAACACGACGTAGTGCAGGTGGACATCCACAGTAGGCCCGACATGGTTGTGAAAGCAAACATAACTATTGAGGAAGCCAAGAAGCTGGCATCCCAACTGCAAAGCGCAATAGATTTCTTTGAATCGAGGACAACATGAGAGAAAGATTACCAGCAACATATCCAGAGGACGAGCAATACAACATCAGGCAGAAGTGGGGAGACATCAATTGCAGGGAACGGATCTCTGCTGTTTTCAATGAATGCCTGGACGATTACGATGATTCTCCGGATCTGGCATATGGGAGCGAACAAGTGATGATATGCACGGATCTTCTGAGTGATGCATGGAATGAAATGTCGGCCATGCACACTGAAACGGTCAATTGGAGATGCGCATGGGCCAAGCTAGAGGGGCTGCTGAGCAAGCCGGACCTTCTTGGAATCAATGACGGATCAGCAGACGTGATACTGGCGCACATGCGATCAATCAAAGACAAGATGAAGTAGACTGAACAGACATCGAGAGAGATTACCCTCCCAGACCCCTTGTTATTCGCCCAAGGGGGACTCACTGGGGGGGTTTTCTTCTGCGCGGACAACACCTGCACCATCCAAGCAAAACTCAGTCACCTTTACCTGCCACTTCTTTTTTATCTTGCCCCAAGATACAACTTGCAAGCGATTTCCAGCACCAAGCCACACTTCAGCCGTATCAGACTCAAGTATCTTCTTGATGCGGCTGCCGTGATTGCTCCGGCTAGTGGCTTGGACTCCAATGGTAGTAGGCTCACCATCGAGAACACCGACCCCAAGTATGTCGATGATGTTGTATAGGTCATGCCTTCTACGTGCCTGGGGTATCCATCGTTCGACCACTTCACACAAGAGGCCCATGCCTCGCATGTGTTTGAGTGTTCTTTGCGTCGGAGTTACTGCCATTTATCTCACCTTTATCCAATGGTATTTTTCCATAAAGTCATCAATGTTGATGTACCAAACATTTTCTCTATTGTTGAAAGTACCCATAGTTGCAAGCACGCCCCTGTTCTCAAGAATTCGGTTGATTGTCCTGGCATCAATCACGAATAGTTTCGGCATTCTTGGCGCGGCTACCCACTCCTTCGGATCAGGTGCATGATCAAACCCCCCAGACAATACTGGAGGGGAATCTGGCCTGTCCTCATAACGCTTGGCATTCCTGCCATCTGCGCTATTCAAGCCAGCTATCGACCCTCTGATTCTTGACTTGCTTTCGTAGCTCATCTTCACCTATCTCCTGTCTAACTGCATGTCGAAACATGATCGACCACTTGCAGGGATCGTCGCCATCGTGATTGCTCAAGGCCCAGCCATACTTCCTCCTAGCCTCCTTGGCGGCAGGCAGGAGAACATCGAAATCGCAGACCATCAAGAGATCAAGAGTGTGTTGGTGGGACTGCCTGATTAGCTCCTCATCGACATCGCCATCATCCACAGACTCCCACGGCTGTTTGGCTGAATCACTCAACTGATCACGGACTAGCCTGTAACTCGCCTTTATGTCAGCCAGCCGGGGAGTCTTCCACCCCTTGCCTGCATAGTTATCTTTCATGGCATCACGCAAAGTTTCCTGATGGAGGGGGGATAACTCCTTCTCCCATACGGCCAACTGCTCATCCGTGAGATCAGCATTAGGCCATAGGCCCTCCATAAGCTCTACAGTGATCTTCCACTCAGCGTAATTCTTGTTTAGAAAACCCATCTATTCTCCTCCTTTCAATTTTGAGAAACTGCTTTTGCTCCCCTCAACATCCCCTGAATTCCACTCCTCCGGATCAAGCTCGTGCCTGCCCTCCCCAAAGAAATTAGCTGCCCTACACCTGTATTTCCTGTCTTTAGCAGCAGGGGACTTCAGATAAGCCTCAGAGGCCTCCACTAGCTCAGATGATGTCGGACCCTCTGGAATCGACAGGATCGCCCATATGGCCTCTGTGGCCCTCCTGGGGGATCCTACGGAATTGTGGGCCTTCCATACCTTCAAGACATCCTGAACCCCCTTGTCGTGGCTTGCCATGTAATATTCAGAATCAGAAATTGGCAAACTAGTTTTATGGGGTACGGGATCGGTACGGGGACGGGTACGGGATCGGTCTGGACCAGAGGTGGAGCCAGCATCCTTCGGAGTGCTGGTAGTTGCTGGATTTTTAGGCTTGAAACGGCCATTCGCCGCCCTGGGCTTTCCCTGAGATTCAGACCTTGCCCTGTTCCTGCGGCTCTTGGTAGTGCGTCCGTCGCCAGTGTACCGATCAAGATTCGGCAGGCGGAAACCGCTTCCCGGAAGTTCAATCCAGCCAACAGACGCAAGAGCATCAATCAAACCTGAAACGCCAATAATGTTTTCCAGCAGTTTTGGAGAATGCATGGAATGACCATCATCTGTGTGCTGGTCCGCCCAAATCCAGACTCTAACGAGAATGCCGATGGTTGCGTTGACATCCAGATTCAAGTAAGAGGCAATCGCATGGACCTCTGGCTTGTTGATTAGCTCATGACATATCCTGATATCAGGCATCGACAATTCCCCCGACTACCCAGACAATCGCATTCCTGCCACTGCGAGTCTTTCGCCTCTCTCCGCTATCAAACACCTTGCCCTCCTGCTGCAATTCCTTTCGGCGTGGACGCTGGGTGTTCGGCTCAATACCTGTGCCTTCCTGCATCTCCTCATCGGTTGCGCCCTCCCATCCCCTTTCGTCTAGCCATTGAAACAATCGGATGCGCAGGCTGGAAAGCCCACGCATCCGATGTGCTGCTTCGACTGACGTATCAGGCGAAGACGAGGAGAAAAGTCCTACTTCTAGTCTTCCATTAGCATCCTTGCTCATGGCGTGCCTCCATTTCTGGAGCGTGTTCTAACACAGCAAGAACACTGCGTCAACTAGAACGGGATGTCATCCTCCCCAACAGCAGCAGAAGTGTTAGCAGCACCACTCGAAGGAGGACTGGACGAGTCTGCGCTTTTCACTTCTGAAACAGGATTCTTGAGCGTGATCTTTTTCAAATCATTGTATTCACGATCCCTCTCTTCAACGTATCTAGTGTCAACCTTGACAATAACTTCTTGGCCTTCACTGTCACACGCAACAGCATCAATCTTGTCTTCGCATTTCAACTGCTCAACAAGAGACTTGTATTGCTTTCCACCTTGAAACACGTTCAGCCACAGCCTTTCTTCAGGGCTTATGTCAACCTTCAAGGCCAAATACTCATTGTCGTTCTTGTCCGTGGCAATGTCGGCAAAACGAATCTTTCCTTCATACTCTCCGGCGGGTTTGCATACGATCTCTGGCATTGTCAATCCTCCTTATTGGAATTGTTTTCTTTTCTCAAGTGGTCAATCAAGCGTTGAGCAACAGTGGTATTTATCCCTCGCAATGGCTTTCCATATCTGGTTCTACACTGGGATTCTATTTTTTCCATTCTTGCTGCATCGCCCTGGCAAAGCTCTTTCACTGTATTCAACTGGGCGGGGGTAATGTCATGGGCTGCTGCTGAAGCCTCACCTCCCTTGTCATTGTCAACCTCCAACTGATTGGCTTCAATTCTTGGAATCATCAAGACATCACGCAGCATGTAATTCCATGAAGTAGAGCAAGTCGCATTGTAGCCCTTGGTCAATGTTCGGTCGTTCTCAATGGGAACTGTTCTTGTGTAATACTTCTTTTCATCAGTTTCAACATGAGTCAAAGACCAGATCTCCCTGACCAATGGAATATTGCGCTCCACAATGTCTAGCGTGCTGGTGATTGTTTCAAGAGACTCTGGCTCAAGAATCAAATCATTATTCAACAGAACATCATTGCAATGCTGAATTGATGCTTCATGGCCAGCGAAGGCATACGACCCCCCCCTGCCCATATTGGCCTTCTGGTCTTTTACAAGAGGGCCAATTTCTTTTCTGGCCTTCAGCAAAGCCTTCATAAGGCTAGAAGTCTTCGGGGCAGAAGTCTTCTTGCTCACTTTCTTCTTTGGCGTTTCATTAGCAACAGTCACAATACGACCTCCTTATAGGCCCATTCGGGCAAATCCAAAATTGGGGTTTGGCTTGGGTACTCCACCCAATCCCCAGACACGGAACTCCATTTAGTCCATGCATCAATCATCCTGTCAACCAGCCTGTTTCCCGCATCCATGAAACGGAACGACGGCTGAAAGCATTGTACCAGATGCGGAGGACTTTGCATTACCACGATTATCCTTGTGTTCCCCAGATTGCTGCGCCCTACCATTTCTAGGCCCTTGTTATAAAAGGCCACTTGTCCGTGGTACTTGAAATTGTAGGCCCTTCGTGAAAACCCATCCCAGTCTTCAGCAGTAGTAGTCTTCAACTCAACAAAACCGCCATCTAGTCTTAGCCAGTCAATCAATCCTCGACACAACACAGGATGCCTATCGTCGGTCCATTCAACTGCACACTGCCCCTCTCCGGGGCCTCCCAGAATCTCACCTGCCTCTGGATGCATGTTGATCGCATCGGTAATTCTTCTGGCTGAATCGTAGTCATCCTGAGTAATAGCTGTCAAACCCTGAAGCTCTATCTCATTCTTCCACAACTTGGAATCCAAAGTCCTGTATGACGAATACTCGCCTGGACGAATAGCAAACTGCGAATCAAACAAATCAGATTGAGTGACTAAGCAATCTACAAGGGCGCCTAGAATCATTGCCTGAGTAACCGGAGCCGGGTTTTTGATTTTGTGTTTAGCTAATGCGGGAACATCCATATCCTTCAGCTTGGACCAATTAATTCCATCTGAAGAATCGTATTCTTCCCTTGTACAATTGAACGATATCTTTGGCTGTGTTTTTTCCATGAAGCCAGTATATCAATTTGCACATGCATTACAACTAGGATACGGATGCATCAACTATCTGTATTGCACGAATAACACCCTTTGGCAAATTCAAAACGCCGGAAGTATCTGGCCCCCAAGTACTTGCCAAAGAAAGCATTTCGTCATTATTTTCTATGATAAAGCCAACTGTCCTGATTATTGAAAAAGGCTTTTTAGAGTCTTTCCTAGCCGTTTTACTATCAACCCAGCCCGGTGAAGTTCTATCTTCAACGTCTACCCATTCAACGATAGCTACTTTATCAGGTTCCCACATTAAACCTCTCTCCATTCGTCGTAAGTGCGAAAAACGTCCAACTCTGCTTCCCAGCAGCGTTTTGCCCTTGGAGACTTCAATAACTGCGCCCTCCCCGCAACTAATCCCTGTCCCCATCTGCTCTTATCCTCCTTAGCCATCCAATCTGGGTTCATATGCCTCATGCACCCCGGACAGGCTCGCCACCAATTTAAATTCCAACTAGAACCAGCCACAACTCTTTCAATGCCATTGCTTGGCCTATGTGTATGGCCATGACAATAAAGCCCCCACTCTCTAGCCAAAAAGGTTGATTCTTTTTTCAAACCACTTGCACTACTACTTACACCGTGGAAAAAGGTTACCTGACCAATTCTAAACACACCCTTATGCCTACAATACTCATATTTCTTAACGGGGAATTCCCAATGCTCCATCATTTCACGCTGATGCTTTCGGTAATGCATAGCAGTTTTGATTCGATCATCTATTTTGGGAGATTCCAATCTCGCCTCATGATTGCCTGGGAGAAAAATACGCCTAGACTTAGGCGAGGCCTTCCTCATTTCAACAAGCAAATTGTTGTGAACCTCATATTCTTCTAATGCATCCAATGGTTCTTGGCTTGGATGAGAAGAAGCCCAGGCCATTTCCATCCCATCTCCCATATGCACTAAAACATCAGGTTTCCTTTTAGCAATCTGCTCAGTCAACCAAGCCATTGCTTCTGGATCATGCAAAGGAGCATGAACACAACTAAAGCACAAGAATGAAACGTCTTTCAAATTCAATCTCCAGATTATTCTGGTAATTCAAGCAATCCAGCCCTGTCAACCTCATCCACATAATCCCAAAAGCCTTCTGCAATTCTTGTTTCCCAATATAATTGAGCTTTATCATACATTCTTTCTTGCTCAGGGGTAATTTGAGACATATAAGCTTGTTTTTGCTCATCATTCAAAGCACCCAAAGGATGAAGATACTTAATAGATTGATTTCTAGCCGCAACCATATCTTCGCCGCTTTCAAAGGTCATTGCATAATCCAAAAAGGCTGTTGCAAATTCATGTTTATCTTCATACCATTGAGCTTCTCTCATTCTTCGCAAAGCGTCAGGTCTTGCACCTGATTGATTAATTGAATGAGTTCTAGTAATGCCATTTTCATCCATCCATTCGCTAACTTCATTTCTAGTAAGTTGATAAGCGGCTCTATTAGGCTCAATCGCATTAGCCATTCTCTTGGTCCATTGATCTTTAAAAGATCTATCTGGAGCATCCATAATCCATCTGCTTGCAGATTCCAGAGACCAAATCTTGGCCATAGCATGAATTCTTTGCTCTGGAGTCATAACTTTGCCTTCAAAGACATTTGGGAAAGTATCAATTCCAGCGGCAGCAAGAGGCATTTTCCATGCCGGGCCTACCATATCCCAATAGTTTTGAAAAGTCTGTTTTGCAGATTTTTGAACCTCTTTTTGGAATTCAATATCTTCTCCTCTTAGATATTTTTCAGCTGTCCAGGCTGCTGAACCCAAACCAATAGTTTCATAAAAATCTTGAATGGTTCCAGTCCTATTGAAGTAAAGAGCATTTCCTTCTTCATCCCTGCCCAATATTACATAATTCCCACGCTTTACATGCTCTGGAACATCATCAATCAAATCTGCATGGTATTCCTCATTCCACCAATAATGCAATAGTTCTTCAGCAAGCAGAACTCCAGCAACACCAGCCAATGCTCCAAGCAAGCTCCTGCCAATGCCGGCAGCAGCAGGAATGGGAGTGTATTTAAGCAAAGGCATCTTATTCATGAAATCATAAGTCATTCTTCCTTTTGCTATAGCCATCAAGAATTTGTTATGAATTGCTTTCGCATATGCTTTCATATTACTTTCTCTAAATGACCAGAAAGGAATAAGAGATTGCCGTCCGTGCTGTCCAAGCTGACTAATATCTCCATAAGCACCAAGAAGATCATCAGACATCTTGAATGCTTTATCTTCATTTTTTTCAATAGCACGAATTTCTTTTCGACCAGATGCGCCTAGTCGAGTTATGTTTCCGTTGTTTTTCCTAGCATGTTTAAGGTAATAGGTGTATGCCGAAAATCTCATAAGGGCTTCACGGAATTCGGTAAACTTAGTAACCGTATTCCAATAGATTCTAAATGGCATAGTCGGAACACCCTTGGTAAAGTCCCAAGCACCACGGTTCCTTAATGCCTTAAGTTTCTTAAGATTGGTTTTGTTAGCAAGATTTTGCAATTCAATTCTACTAGGCAAAGATCTTAATCCACCCTTTTTCTTCCAATAAGCAGCATCAGCACTAGCTTTTTCGGGATTCAAAAACAACAAAGTTAATTGCCAAGCAGCTTCCGGCAAATTCATCATAACGCCGGGTTCAATGATTGCAACTTTACCAACTTCAGTCATATTTCTAATATTGTAAGAAGCTGCAGCGATAGGATTCAAAAGAGTCCATCGCCTCCAAGCACTTGTAACTTTATCAAGGCCTCGTATGATTATTGAACGAGTGTCTTTATCAGATCTTGCTTTGGCTTTTCTTGCTTCAGTATCTAGCTGCTTGACAATTCTTTCTGGCAAAACTTCAGGATCATACTGCTTGCCCTGGGCCATTACTTCTTGCAAAGCATTGGCGGGAATAGACATTTCTTTCTGCTCAAGTAGTTCATATGCAATTTGATCACTAAGAGCAAACGCTTTATACATAGGAGCAAGTTCGTCACGAAGCCTATATTCGGTATAGCCTTCAGGAATCAAATCTCTCCATGTGACATACTCTCCTCGACTTCTTGCGCCCTGAGCAATAGCAGCACGTTTCTCAGCAGTACCCTTGAAAATTGTTGCAGCACCCAATTTTGCCAATTCATGAGTAGATTCCGTACCAACTTCAATATCGCTTTGCTTCATAATCCAACTCATATATTGGTAAAGCAATGGCATTTCTTTTTCCCCAAGAGAAAGAGAGCTAAGAGTAAATTCTTCCATATCTCCCTCTTGAATTGATTTCATTTTTGCTTGAATGGCCGCATCTTCCAAGACTTCAAACCATTCAAAAGGAGCTTTAGGCGCATCCCCTGTGGCAAGAGCATTAATAATAGTGCTAAAACCAATGGCAGTCTTCCTTCCCACCCGACCCAGGAATGTGTCTATCATATCTGGAGTAGGATTTTCGTTAGGAGCCAACCCAAAATCAGCAGCAACAGCAGCTTGAATATTCATCTGAGTAGCTTGCTTTTTAAGAGTTTCAATAATGCCTTCTTTCTTTCTGATTTCTCCAATGATTCTCATTGTTTCAATATCAGTAAGAACCTGCTGAAGAACAGAAAACTCAGCTTGATGATAGTTTGCATTAATAGCTTCTTCAGATCCAGTTCTTTGCCTCAAATACCCTCTTTGAGTAGGCATTGACAAAGGCTTGGCATCTGCAAAAGATTTAGACTTTTTATTAGCATGCTTCAAAACCATATGAGGGAAGTAGTCTTTTCTTGTTAGCTTGCTATCTGCTGATTTCCATCCTGCTTCTTTTGCCTGATGAATATAAGAGTCACGAACAACACCCCAAGCATAATTCCTGTATTTGATGGCTGCCTTAATCGATTCATTGCCAGCAACATATTCATTTACAGTAGATGACCATTGAGTAAGTTCTTCTTCTGTTACACCCCAAGGAAGTCCGATTTCAGGATCTTCTTCCCTCATTGCAATAAAGTCATCAATAATTACTTTCTGAGTAAAGATTTGATAATCTTTATTATTCATCATTTTCGCAGTTCTAACAATAATATCAATCGCCTCGTCTACTGATTTGGCTCTTGATTGGCTTAGATCTCTAAGAAGATTCCTGATTTCTCCATAACGACCCTGTGGCAAATGTTCAAAATTGCCTCTAGTAATTAATCGTTTAACAAACTCAGATCCCATTTTGATTGAATCAATAACGGTTCTGGTTTTACCTACGCCCTGGCCTGACCTTTTATATTCATCTCGGAACCTTTCAGGAACCATATTTATCGGAGAACGATTTCCAACAGATGGCTTTCTATCATCTCCAACCATGTCAACCGCACTTCTAACAGGATCAGTAACCTCGCCTCTAGGCCCAATTACAGAACCCGGCTTGCCAGTTGCCCCCATAGCATCGAATGGCCGAGGATGCAGCAATGCAGAAACACTAGCAGCACCACCCCCGCCTCCAGTCATAGGTCTATTATCCACCGAAGACATCACTGTTCCTGTATATGAAACAGGCTTAGTCATGTTATATATTTTTTGCATAGCTCTGAAAGATTCTTGAGGATCTTGAGGAAGATGAGCAATATTCTTTGTCCCTCTTGTCCTATGTGGAAGACCCAGCATATCTCTAGTTCCAGAATCCATTTCACTAGTTGCCGACGCCATTACAACAATAAAATTCTGCTCATCCATTTTTCTGGTACGAATAATGAATCCATTAGCAAAACGGATAAGTTTGGCTGCACCTGACCTGAGATTATCTAAAGCCATCTGAGGATCCAAAATGCCCGCAGGCAAATCGAATGCCTTTCCTGCATCCTCCATTAGCTGGTTTGCTTTAGTTTTATTTACTTCAAGACCAAGAATTTGTTCGCCATCATTGGTGACAGCTCTTCTAATTTTAAAATTCTTCCTGTCAAACCTAGTCCAATGCTGAAGCAAAGCACCAGTAACAATGTAATGAGAATCCATTTGAGTTCCAGGTTCCTGAGAATCAAACATATTCTTGGCTTCTGCTTCATCTAGCCTTCTGAATTTTTCAGGATTATCAATACTAGCTGCGACAATTTTTCTGCGTTGAGATAAAACAAGAGGGCCTTGCAAAATGTACTGATCTTGATATCTACCGCCTACAATTTCAGTCTTTTTATTGACTATCATATATGGCGTATTATTTTGAAGATCAAGAACAGCACCAAACCTAGTTTTACGGTACTCCCTAAGAACAGGCTCAGATTCAACTTCCAACTTAACCATACGAAGATCTGACCCTTTGTCTTCCTGGCTGATAATAATGTCATCAGTTTTGACAATAGAAATACCGGGAATTTCCTGCATTCCTACATCCAAAGTTCCTTCTTCTCTTTGTTTCTGGTCAATAAGTTCCCAGTTTTGATTGAATTCCTCCATAATCATATCCTGTCTTTCAGGAGGAAGCATCATTACCCTATTCATAAATTGGCCAACATTAGGAAGAGCCTTTTTAAGATCTCCCTCTGGAGTTGTAATCTTCAACCCCATGTTGTTTTCCAAATAATCTATATCAAACGGAGGAACTTTGTTGTTATGAATATCTTTAAACAACTGTTGCAGAGCGGCCCTTCCGTTATCAGAATCCAAATTGGATCTTGCATCAAATACAGATCCACCACTTGCAGACCTAGAACCACGGGTCAAAGCACCCATTTGCTCCAGCTTTTTAATAATTGCTGAAGTAAAACGCTTTTCCCCTTCGACATTTGTATTTACCACTTTGACAATAGGCGCGCTAGTCTGATTAGACCTGTGCGTTCTACCCAATGCCTGGACTGTTGTATCGGCTCTCCAGTCGGGCTGGAACATATAATGAACACGCCTACGCTGGTTAGCAAAACTTTTTTCAGCAGAATAAGTTTTGCCTGTTGCTCCTGCATTAGAAAAAACTAGTGCATAAACCTGACCTGAAGTAAATCTTTTCTCTTCGACTTCATTAGCTTTAGAGCCTCTCTTTTGAAGCCTTGCAACTCCTTCTTCATCAAAGACTCTTCTTTCTGTTCTGCCTGTAATTTCAGCTATGCCATCTTCACCAAACTCTTGAATAATATAATCGAGAGCATTCTGTGGGAAAGACATATCCGCTATTTCAGACATTAGCATGTCTCTTCTTCTTAAAGCAGAAGGATCAACAACAGGATTTCCGCTAGAATCTTCGACCTTTCTAACTATTTCCCTTCCATCTTGATCTTCAACTACTTCCATTCGATGGATGGGGAAAGACTTTTCAACGTAGTCCATGAAAATATCTTTCATAGACATTTCAAGATCAGTTTCTTCTAATCCAGCTTCCTTGGCAGCAAGTCTCTTAGATTTAGCCTGAGATTCTCCAGTATTTGTAAGCTGAATTACAACAGCATTACCATTTTCTAATTCCCGCTTGGCATCAGCTACCAAAGCCGGAGCTTTAAGCCCATTGATAAATTGCTGGAAAAACCTCAAAGTTGTTCCATAAAAAGTGGAAGCAACATTTCCCCTGGCCTTAGAAAGATTTTTATCACCTACCTGATCTCTAAGCACATCCTCCATCACACTCATTACCTTGCCCCATTGATCAGAAATATTGGTATACATTTCCTCTTCTTGTGGAGTCAAGTTATGAACGATAGGATCTCGGACTTCAACGTCTTGCATTGAAATTGTTCTTGCCAAATAAAGGCCTCTAGCCTTAAGGTCTTGAGCAACAATTTCTAGTCCAGACATACCAGCAGCAGTAATATTGTCAAAGAATTGTGACATATTTGCAAACTGAGTTCCTGTTCCCCACAAACCCATTCTTGCGCCAGCATAAGCAAGATTGTTTAAGGTAGTAGCCCCTGTAGCGGAAAGATATGTAACCCTAGCATTTTCAAATCTATTGGTAAACGAAACTCCAGCAATACCCTGTTTTGATGCCTTGATAGCACCCCTTGCGCCTTTGGTTTCTGTAGCATTCCCCATCATGTGAGATTCGTCAAACAGGATTGGTCCATCAAAATCAATTACTGGTTTCCCCGTGCCTGCTTCGATTTCCAACCAGCGATAAACCTGAGATAGTCTTGGGGATGTTTTTTTCGCATCATCCCAAGCCCGGCCCATAATTCCATAAGTCATTACAACAACACCTTCAAAATCAGAAGGTATTTGATCATCTTTTTTGGTTTCACTAATTGAAAGAACCTTGACATTAGGATCAAGTTCTTCAAAAAGATCTTTAAAATCTTTTACAAGGCTTTCGTTTTTAGTAACTAGTACAGATTTCTTTCTTCCTTTGTAAAAGTTGTCTAGAATAATTCCAGCAACAATTCTACTTTTACCTACACCAGTACCATCTCCACAGAAAAATCCTTGTCGAGTACCATTGGGAAAAACAGTTTCATGGGCGGCAGAAGCGAGAGCAACAGCTTCTATTTGAACATCAGAAATACTTCCGTCTTTAACAATTTTATTTGGCACTTTAACATCGGCCTCAACAGGAGGAGGAGCAATAGCCGACATTGCTTTGCTTTCTACAAGCGTACCAGGATGCTGCTTTGAATCCTTAACTTCTACATTAGGCTTATATACACGAAATGCCCCTTGATCATCTTTCAAAGCAGCTTCTCTATTAGCATATAACGTGTCAATTCTGGATCTTACTGATGTAGCATCCGGCTTATTTGCATTTGGAGCAGTAGAAATATCTAGAGGTTGCTCTCCAGATGGCTCAGTAGAAACTGGCTCGCCTCGTCCGGCGGCAGGCTGTTCAACTCCTTCAGCAGGAACTTGCGCTCCTCCCTCGGGAATAGCTTTTTCTGGAGCCGGCTCTGGTCTTGCTTGTCCTGGTATTCCCTCAGTAGGTTCTGCAACAACCCCAACTCCCCTTCCCTCCCCGGTGATGCTTGCAGGTTCTCCAGCCCCCAATTCGCCAGTTTGAGGCTCGACAATACCTGCGTCTGGCTGGACTCTTCCTTCCGGTCTAGCTTGTCCAGATGGTTCCGGCACTGCCTCTCCAGTGGGTCGTCCCACCACTTCGGCAGATTCAGTTTGGGTTTCGATAGTTTTTTCGGCACCTAATTGCTCCCTTTTCAATGGATTATCAGATTTAACTTGCAATGGATTTGATTTAAACGGAAAATTGCCTATAGATTCCCATTGTGGTACGGTCATTTTATTGATTGGAATATCTTCCAATTTTTGACCCGTAGCAACTTTGTCAATAACCATTACATTGGTATTGAACTTTGTTCCCATACTGGAATACGCTTTGCCAGGAATCTGAAAAATTGACTTAATCGTTGCATTTTCCAACGTCTTTTCAAACCATTCTTTATGGGCTTTAGATGTTGGAAGCATTCCACCACTTCCTCGCATTCCGCCCCCGACAATGGCAACTACTCGTCCACCATCCTGAACGGCATTCAAAGCAGCAGTAACATGCCTGCCTCCTGTATGAATGTCCCTTTTAGTGCTTTTGTCTCCCCGTCTAGAAAACGGAGGATTCATTACAACAACACTAGGCTTTTCCGAACCCATAACTTTTTCCAGCAAAGCATCAATATGCTCTGCATCTTCTTTAGTTACAGACTTAAGAGATGCCCTAAATTCAGGCGTAGAAATTTCTCCGCCAATAAAATCTTCAATTAACTTTGCACGGGCAGGGTCAATTTCATTAGCGTAAACACTAATTTCACCAGGCGCCTTAGATATTGCAGCAGAAACCAAAGCACCTGTGCCAGCACTTGGCTCAAGAACAATATCTCCAGGACTAATAAGTGATAAATCTGCTACAAAATTAGCAAGTTTGGGAGGCGTACTAAACTGCTGAAACGCAATCTGTTCTTCTGATCTTGCTGTTTGCGGATCAATACTGTCAGCAGCTTCTGGTCTTTGCTCTTGAAAATAAACACGATTCTGATGAGCTTCAACAATGTCAGAAGCTTCTCTGGGCTTGTAATCCTCACCCATAGTCTCTCTAGCCCATTGCCTAATATCTTTTTGCGAAACATCAGAATCTTTAATCGCCTCACGAACTCGACCAGCCAATGGATAAGACAAGTCTATAACTGATTGCAGAGATTTTTCTGCTTCTACTTCATCTATTTGCTTTTGTTTTTCAGCTTCTTTTTCAGCATGCCATTTTTGTAAAAATTCCCTACCTTCTCTAACCGCGGTTACTATGTCATGCTCAGTTTTTTCCCCATACGGCTTGTCAATTACCTCTTGCCTCTCCTCTTCAGTAATTGGCCTCTTGTCTTCTTCAAAGTATTTTTCATTTTCTGCTTTTTCCAAAGCTTTACGCTCAATGCGCCTGACTCGATTAACTGCATTTTCAAGATAAGCTTGTTCAATCAATTCTTCCCGAGAAAAATCTGTTCTGTCAGGATTTAATTTTTCCAAATTAAATTGTGCGCCTTCAAGATCGCCTTCTTCTAGCTCTTCTTTTCTTGCTTCCTCTATAAATTTATCAAGATTAGCTCTTGCTTTACTAGACTCTTGAATAAATTCTTTTGCAAATTTATCTCCCAATTTATCAGCGCGTTCTGCAATCTCGCTGTCTCTAAAATCCAAAGCCGCTCCCGGAATTGATTCTGAAAGAGGGCGGAATTTATAAGAAGATTGAGCCGTTGGCTCTGCCACAGGCTCCGCCATATCCGATTGCTTGCGGTTTATTTCTTCACGGGATGTGATTGTATTCGTATCTGTATCAATCATAGCACCGGGGAAAAGATCACTTGGTATATATCTTTCTTGTGGTGCTGCGGGATCTGGATCTTGCTTGGCTTGTTCCACCTCACTTTCTTTTCTGGCTTTATCAACAGCATCAACGTCAAGACCCATATTCCTAGCAATTTCTTTGGTGATATCAGCTTCGGTAATATCTGCTTCTGAAGCAAATTGACCACTATGAAGCAAAGATTCAATAGCATCTTCTTTAGCAGAAGTGCTTTCTACAGGAGTCTTTGTTTCAGCAAGAGGTTCGCTAACAGCACTAGGCGGAGCAGGTGGTTTTGCAGATTCGGTTTTAGGAGCCGGAACAACATCGGGTTTGGAAGCAGGAACAGCTTCAGGTTTAACAATTGGAGCAGCTTCTTCGGGAGTAACAACAACCTTTGCATCCTGGACTTCAGGCTCAGTCTTATCTTTTTGGGGCTGTTCAGCAACACTATCTTCTCTTCTGCGTCCACCTACCCACGTTCGCTGACGAGGAGGAGGCGCAGGTTCAAGACCAACAACTTGCTCGGTTGCTCTTGCTGCTTCAGCCGCTTGTTCTTTAAGACTAGTTTTTGCTCCCCCTGGTTGAGTTCTGGGAGCAATAGTTATAAGGCGATCTGCTTGCAACCAAACATCAAGGTTAACTGTTGCCGGAATTTTAAAGTGTTCAGCAAGCTGTTCCGAAGTAAGTCCTGTAAGACCTTCCTTCTTCCTGTATGCATTAACTTCTCTTAGGAATCTTCCAGAATATTGCGCCCACTTAATTGCAGCATCGTATTCAAGCTGCAATTCTTTAAGTTCCCTTCGAGACATCTTTGACGGATCTTTCCCGCCAAGAAAGTTTTGGTCTCTAGGTCCAGGTCTAGACGTTAGAATTTCTATAGCACGCTTTGTATCAATTTCTACACGGCCAGTTTTGAATGTCCTACCTCTAAAACCCAAAGACAAAAGTGATAGCATTGCAAGATTTTGGACTTCCTGATCCCATGTGCCAATTAATTCATGGCCTTCCATATAACCAAGCTGCTGCAATCCCGCTTCAACACCTTTAAGGCTGACATAACCAGTAGCTCCACCAACAGCGGATGCAGGAATAGTAGATAGAATATGGGCTTGAGCGGCTTTATCTCCTGCTCTTACAGCATCAGCATAAGCCTTAGATCCTCTTCGCACACCAGTTCCAACAATATAAGAACCGGGAACAGCGAAACCAATAAACTCTCCACTAGCCACTTGGTTAGGATGCAGATCTCTAGATGTGGCAAACTTTTCAGCAAGTTCAGAATGTTGCTCTGCAAGATCAAGAACCTCATCCATAGTCCAACTAGCTACCATAGAAGCAACTACACCACCAGCAGTCGTGCCAACATGCTCTACAAATGGGCCAATAAGAGGTATGCGGCCTACAAGTGGACGCAAAGCTTTTCCAGTAAGTTTTGCTCCAAGAGGAAATGCAGCAAAGGAAGTTGCCCCTTTAGAAATACCCCATGTATATGCAAAACCTGGAACAGCTTGAATGATTTTCAATTCTTCTTCAGTGAAATTGGTATTTTGAAACGCTTCCCAATCAGCAGCATCTGAAAGAAGCTCCTCAGCATCTTCAGGAGACATGACCTCATCTTGAACAGCAAGCCTGACCGCTGATTCAAATCTATTAGGATCTATTTGTATTTCAGGTCCATGCATTCGATAAGGCTTATCGCCTTCATCAAAAAGATATGGCTGCATTTCTTTAATTTGAACAATTCTTTCCAAAGGCCACAATGGACTATCGGAAAAATCTTGGCCCAAACCAATAGAGTTTTCCCATTCAAGTGCAGCAGCATCCATTTCTTCAGTAGAAAGATTTCCAAGCCTTGCGTTTACATACCTCTCTGCCCTTTTACGTTCTTCTACTCCAGCAAAATTGGAGTACAAATCGTTAATTCGGTATTGGGAATAAAGCCTTGGATTTTTATATGGATCAGATCCGCCAGTTTCATTAAACCATTTCTTCGATGAATCGGGAGAAAACAAATCTTCAGCTTCGTACTTTACTGACCATTGGGCATGAGCAGAAGTATCCGTACCGCCAAACAGAACATCAGACAACGAGCCAACAGACTCCTCCGAAGACTTGCCTTTAGCATAAGAAAAACCTCGAGAATAAACATCGGCCAAAATCTGATTAGAATCTCTTGTAATAGACGGACTTTCTTGAGTGTCTACAAGAGTTTCATTTTGGCTTGAAACGATTTGTTCTTTAGGATCTTCTTCTTTAAAGATATCGAAGAAATCATTAACGCTACTGGTTGTCACTATTGTTCTCCGGGGTATAAATGCCCAATTCAACAAGATGTGCCATCAGGCCTTCTTTAGTAAGCTGGCCCGTTTGCAATGCCTGAATCAATTTATGAGTAATTTCTTTGGCTGTAGTACCAGGAGGCATTGATGGATGTACAGCAAGCTGCTCAATCATATTGTCATCAACAAACGGAACAACGCTTTTGAGAGCGTTAGTCATTTGTATCGTTTCGGAATCTGGACTTGCAGTACCAGCAGTTGCCAATCCTGATGGTTCTGCAAATTGATCTATAGTCCATTGTGCTACATCTCTAATTGTTTGACCTATGCCTAAACCAGCGTCTTTTGCCTTTTCCAAAGCACCACTTTCATCTGTAGGTTTAGTTGATTCTGGAGATTTTTTAGATCCAACAGACATTGCCTGTTCCTCTGTTATTCCAGCGCCAGTCGAATGCATAGCTGTAATTGCATCCATAGCTTCAATCCATTCTGGACTACCTAACTGAGTTGGATCTCCGGCAATGGTCCTGGCTTTTTCATACAAGGAAACAGAAGATTCTCCTTGTCCCATGCCAATCTCTGTATGGTCTTCAACAGATGACTGTGAAGCCTTAATTGCTTTTCCTGAAGCAGATTGCCATCTATTCATCCAATAAGATTTAGGAGGAACATTTTCCCAATAAGCCCCATGAGCAACTAATTGGATTTGCTCATAAAAGGAATCAAAATCATCTGTGTCCGAAGGCGCGAATTCAGAATTTGAGGTAAATTTATTCCAAGCACTATCTGGATTACTGTCACCCGAAACAGAAGTAGCTGCCAATCTTTCAATTCCAGAAAGTACGCTTTCAGAAGCAGGGCTGCTATTAGCGAATCTATTCAAATCCTGATTGCCCATATAAGATCTATGCTGAATATTCTTTCTCATAGATGTGGCAACCATTTGCTGATTAAGCGTATTAATTCTATCTTGAAGTTCTGAAATAGTATTTGCTTTATTAACGCGCCCTTCCCGAGTAAATGGCGTAACTTTATGCAATTCTTCTAATTGTGCATTTAAGGCTTTAAGCTGGTCTCCCTGAAGTTCTAAAGAAGAATCATGTTGAGAATCAATTTGAGAAGTCCTTCTCCCAATAGCATCATTTTCAAATGCACCTATATTTTTAAGGTCTTTATGTATATTGTCAAGAAATTTGCCATCGCCATGCGCAACCACTTGAACCATTCGATCATATTGCTCAGGAGTAATAACTCCATTTGACAAAAGTAAATTCAACCTTTCAATGTTTCCGGCGGCAGCAGCCAGATTTCCCTGTTCAGTCTGGAAACGAGCCATTTCACGAAGAGTTTCTGAATCGTTCCATTTTGCAGCAGCACGAATGCGATCATCTTGGATAGCAACAAGACCCATGATTTCTTTAAGACCGCCTGGACCCATAAAACTCCATCGACCATCTTTATTCTGGACGGGGTTAAGTCCTTGCCCTGTAGGATCCCGGTATACCCTAAATCCTTGAGGAAACATTCCTATTTGAGTGCTTCCCGGCTGAGTTACTCCTGATCCCTGGGGCATCTGGAATCCACCAGCATTTGACGGAAAAGACATTGGCGCACCAGATTGAGAAACAGTTTGGCCTTGAGATTGAGATTTTTGTTCAGCCCGAGATTGGCCCCTATCTTTAACGTCTTGCCTATTTTTAGCTTGAGTATCTTCTTTAGAACTCGAATCCTTTTTTCCCGTCAATGAAATGCCCAAAGCATTAGCCATTTCAGAAACAGTCATTTGCTGATCCGAATCATCCTTTTCTTCTCCAGCCATTTTCTTTTTAGGCGTATCCTTTTTCTTTGGTGCATCACCCTCCCCCTCGCCGGATTTATCCGATTTAGAAGTATCACCAAAGTCTGCAATAGCAACACCAGATTTAGCCGCTTCTTCGCCATAGGCCTCAGCAAGAGTACTCATAGCTCCTAAAGTAGCCTTACCCTTCGCAACCATTCTTCGTTCTTGCGCCCATTCGCCCAACGCGCCACCATAAAGCACATCTTCAAACAGCTTTCCAGCCGCTGGAGCATAAACTTCTGTAGCCATATTGAACAAAAATTTATCATAGATATTTCTTTGTTCAGTCTGGAAATTTCTACTATCTCTATAAAAGGCTTCATAGTTTGCCTGAGCCTGCTGTTGCTGCTGGCTTCCAGACATAACCATATTGACCAAATCGAATCCACCTGCCATTATAAATCTCCAGTTTTATCAGCTAAACAACCATCCGCCAAGTCCCAATCCGAGGGAGCCAGCAAACATAGGAGCAAATACATCGGTAACTAGTCCGCTTTGGCCGGGACTACTCATCCACTGGTTTTGACCAGGACCAAAGTTTTGACCAAGATACTGCTGACTTTGCCAATTAAATTCAGGAATAGGATTCATCATCGGCTCATAATTAGCAAGAATCTGTTCTTTAAACGAAGTATAAGCACGCTCTGCCTCTTGTTTCCCACGATCAATAGCTGATCTTCCTTGCCTGATAGAAGCCATTCCAGTATTAAGTCCGGTTGTATACTGGCTTTCAGCCTGCGCCGTACTATCTGATTTCCATTGAGCAAGATCTTGATTAGCTTTGTTTTCTTTAGTGTCAATAGCACCTTGCTGCTGATCATAAACAGTAGTTCCCATCATTCCTCGACGGGCCAAACTAACTCGGTTAGTTCCTCTAGCTGTCACTGCAGTTGACGCAATATCTTCTTTTTGGCTATCGTATTCGGATCCAATTCTTGACAAAGCAGTATCTCTTTGCTCTCCAAGCATTGCTTTAAGATCGGCTTCTTGCTGATCAAAATAAGCATATTGATCGTCAAGATAACCCAATTCTCTTTCATAACCCAATTTAGCCTCATCCAGTTGACCAAAAACTTTATCTTGCATATCAGCCATATATTGATACATAGCTTGCTGTTGCTGTTGCTGATACTGTGCAAAAGCATTCTGGCCCCAACCTTGTCCCCAAGGAGTAGTTTGATATTCAGGACTTGCACCAAACAACCATCCACCTAGATCGTCAAAAAAATTACCCATTTCAAGAACTCCTATTCCTTACATTGCCAGCAACAGCTAGTGTTGCCGTAATTGATTCCAAAGACCAGGGCAAAGCAGATTCATTTGTATGAATTTTTACAAATATAGATTGGCCTCTAGCCCTTGTATAATCCCAAAGATTTCTACCAGATCCCCAAGTTTTACTAATTACAGGACTGCTGTGTTTAGCTTCTTCAGCAGTATCGCCAACATATATATCGTAATTAACAGACGGTGAATCTTTATCCAAAACGGAACAAATACGAACCAATTTGGTTTCTGTTACTTCGTCTACAAGCAATGGTCCAATCCAAACATAACTGTCGATTGGAATTTGATCATCATGCAAAGCATTATTATCAAAGGTTCTAAGCCACCCATCCCATCCACCAATTAACATACCTCTACGATCATTATCTTTATCAGGATAAAAATGAGCATAAGAGGGGCCATATCCTGACGGATATTCCTGCTTCCAAAATGCATCTGCTCTTTCATCGTAAAAGTAATGCATTGATTTTGTTCCCAAATCAAACAGAGGGATTAGGAATATGTGTATACCAGTTAGATTAATGTCGTAAACCATATTTACGTCATAAGTTCCAAGAGGCAAATTCAAAAATTCCCTATCGTATTTTCCCATATTGACTTTATTTGTCTGGTCAATATTAAATTCGTTTGGGGTAACTCGATATAAACCATCACTACCAAAGAAATACAAGGTTTTATTTGGGGCGTAACAATAAGAATTTTGTCCAAGAATTCCAATATCCCTAGACAACGCCTGCATAGTAGAACCATCAGCAAAAGGATCGTCTGTTAGAACATATATAGAATCACTGCAACCAAACACAAACTTAGTTCCGTCTTTGGGGAATATGCAAGTAATCGGATCTCCGATTTCAGCTAAACCCGTAGAGTTACCAGAAACAGGATTAGACGGATCTCCATCACCATCGTTGTCACCTGTATTCCACCTATATGGATCTGCTGTCGCACTCATCCACCAGTTGTTTGGCTCGTCATCTTTACCAGACAAAACAAGTCTGGACATATAAGAACTAATTAATGAAGGTTTAATTGCGTCTCCCTGATTGCCTCCTGGCAACTGAGGACTAGATTCACCTGCATCAATACACATTTGCCACCAATCCTCAACAGTAAAATCGTCAGGATTAACTCTAGACCAATTTTTACCGTCAGCAAAATAGTAATGTCCAAGGAAAGGCTGGCCATCAATACGGTTTCCCGTAGGAGTTTTTGCGTTTTCTGTTACGGTTAGATCTTGAAATACCTTGTTATCTTGAGAAAGGAAAACCGTTGATTCACTATTACCGCTATCGTAATTTCTTCCAAGAGCAACCGTTGTTTTGATAGTATTTCCAGTAGCATCAACACCTTTCCAAGAAATATCAACAAAATAAGGCTCATACCAAGTCCTTAGCCAATCTCCGCCAATTTCTTGTCTAAAAAGAAGTTGAAGCGGCTTTTCGCAACGAACCCAACCAGTAGTTGCAGTATCACTAACAGACGGATTGGTTCCATCTCCTGCAAAGAAGGTTTTACCTGGGCCTCCGTAAAAAGGTCTAAATTGATCTTCTAACCAATGTATGTTTTGATCGTAAGTTTCATTAAAAGTTGAATTCATTTTATCCCAAGTACTTGTTGAAGCATTATCAGGATTTGAATCATAATCAGCATCGGCATAACTAGCGTGATAACTTGTTTTTAACAAACTTGTAGCACATCTTTCAACTATGCCGTATTTCAGAGAAGGCGCAAGATTAATACCACCAGAAGCACTAGCATTTGCTTTAGGAATATATTCCGTCATATCAATATTTTGATTGCTTGCAGCAGGTAATGATGTCATTGCGTCGGAAGAAAAAACCTGATCACCATCATAATTAGACGTATTTACAACTGGATAAGCTGTCTGCTGATCTCTAAAATAAATATGATATTCTTTGCCGCCATGAGTAAATTTCAAATCGTCTCTGTAACTATTAATAGTATCGTATACTTTTTGAAATACTCTATTTCCACTGTGATCATAAAATATAAACCCTAAACTTTTGGGCCAAATTTCATTGGAAACAGTTTGAACTAAACAAGTATGCCTTCTGTCTGTTGCAAGATCATTTCCATTATCAATAGCGCCCACAGAAGTTCCATCTATATCTGTTCTCAAATACTGTTCATTTTGATTGGTCTGAGGATCATACATATTCAATTTGTCAACTTTGGTTCCGGCGATATTCCCATTAAAATCTTTTCCTAGCTTAACAGCTTCCCCATTGACAAATAACTGCAAATATTCCCCATCATAAGAGACATCTATGTTATACATTTTCCGCTCTCGTTTTGGGGTATGGTAAAACAAACCCTCCTTTTCTCTGTCAAATGGACCCTGACGACCATTTGTACCAATCCAGGTTCCGCTAGGCCATTGGATATTATTAGAAAAGCCAATAGGATTTTCATCCATACATTTATTAGTATACCTGTAATAACCACTGCTACTCATCCACGGAAATTTTTCTGAAGAAATATTAAATCTTCTTGCCGCATTTCCGTTAAGAACTTTCCAATGTTCTGTACTAGTACTATTAGCAATTTTATATGGAGTGGTTTTAGTTACAATTAAATTTTGTTCCCATCCAGAACCAGTTTCTCCGCCAGTTGCAATACACCCATCTCCATTCACATTTTCAAAACCAATAAATACAGCCGGGCTTAAATCAGTATTCGAATTAACAACTGATTCATCTGGATTAATTTGCCCTTTTGCAAATACGCAAATACCGTATCTTATAGCTTGCGATGTGTTTCCGCCTTCTTCAAAACAAATATCAACAGCTTTAAAAGCATTACTTCCCTTATCTTCCCATATGTTATCCGTAGCATTCCAAATTCTCATATTATTGAAAAAATTAGGAGAACCCAATCTAACTTTGCCACTTTCTCCCGTACTATCATTTGGGGGAAATTCTTGATTTCCAATAGAATCGGTATCATAATTCCAAACAGTGGAATCAAAAAGGTGCTTCCTGTTTTTGTAAAAACCGGAATTTGGCATAGCAGTATTACTTCTTTCACGCAGAACGTAATCTTCATCCCAAATAACATAATTTACCAATTCACTGCTTTTCCAGTAGAAAGGCTGAATATAATCCCTTTCTGGTTGCCAAGTGGGTACATAAGAAAGTTCGGCACGTCTTTTAGTTTTATCGTTACTTCCCCAATTCTGAGAAACAGTCCATTTGTTTCCAAAAAGACCATATCTTAATCTTTGGCCTGCTGGCTCCTCATCTTCGTCAGTTCCCTCTTGTCCACCCCATTCAGGATCATTTATTTGCCATACGGGACTACATGGAGCAGCGATAGTAAACGAACATGACCAAGGTCTACTAGGCGTAGAATTAAAAGCCACATCATTTTGCTGTTGTGCAAAATACAAATTGCCTTTATAGCAAGACATAGTTGTAGGAATCCAAACTTCATTTCCTGAAGAAGTAGGAGTATCAATATCTATCAATTTCCCGTTGCCAATAAATTTAGTTGGAATATTCCAATCATGTACTTTGCAAACTGTTCCGTGAGCATTAGGAACCAAATTTAAAATAGTAGATTCCATATTCATCCACGAAGAAAATACGTTGTAACCCGGATACAAGCCTTCGTCCCATCCACCCAAAAGTCCTTCTTCTATGAATTCATATCCCTTTTTCCCCCTTAATCCCCGATTAGTTCTATTCCACCACCCAGATTGATAATAAGTTCCATCGGTAATTGCGTATTGCCAAAGAAGAGGCTTCGTAAACATTTGATTATAGTTTTTAATTGAGTCAGCATAATAACCGTCAATAGTTATTTGCCCACCCCCTCCATCAGCTATATAACTTGTATGTTCGTTAAATCCCCACTCTGAAGATCTATCCTGGGTTTTATATTGGTAAACCTTTTGCAAAGTCAGCATTGGAGGAGAAAAAGCTATTCCCGCTGCGTGGCCATCTAGTTCTATACTATAGTGAAGAACTTCAAGATCTTCTTCATCTCTAGGAACTCTGCCATGACCACAAAGATTTTTCTCGAAATCCCTTGCTTGCCAAGGCCTTTCGGCAAAATCTCTGTTTTCATAAGTAATATTCTTAGTATCATCAGGTACAAGAACACCTGTATTTCTTATACTATCAGATCCACCAATAGAATCAGCAGTACCCCAACCGCCGCCACCAGGAGAAAAGAAATCTGCAAATCTTGGATTTTGTGGTACGACTTCTTCTCCACCAGTATTATGTTTTACATTCGGCCAAACACCATTACCCCAATCAGTAGAATTCCCTCCGGGCCAAGCTCTTGTAACTTCCAAAAGTTTTGGCTGCGTCGTTTCAGGGAAACATCTTCCATTAATCAATTTGTCCGAAATTTCCCCATCAAAATTGGGATCTTCAAGAAAACTTGACAACAAAGCTGGACGATTATTCAATCTAAAAGATAAAATGTCTCCAATTCCAGCATCTACTGTTGTTGATACAGCAGATTTATTAAACGTATCAATAAATCTAAAAGAAAGCCCTTGAAGAGTAGTAAGGCTTTTCTTAACAAGCCCTGGCCTTCTTCCTCCACGAAGACGACCTTCTTCTCCATCAAAAGCCAATACGTTCTTAGCGTCAAAGGTTGTATTTTTCATTTGACGGGCATGAGGTCCACCCTGATGAATGCCCTTGCTAGGAAATTCAACTGAAACATTTTTAACTGGTTTCTTTTCTTTAGCCATATTAAGACAATCTATCTTTCGTTTTTAGCCACACAGCACACGGAGCAATTCCAGCAACAGCCTGAATATATCCTTCAGGCTCTAGTTTAATACCATAATCCTCATGATTCCAAACATAGGATTTACCGGGACTAATATTTACTTCATCAAAAAGAACTAATGAACTTGAGGCAGTGTCGTAAAAAAACAATCTAAATATACAATCTTGAGAATTACTAATTGGAGTACAAGCAATTGCTCCAAAAAACTCTCTATAAGCCTTGCCTCTTTTGCCTCTAGGATCTGATTTCAATGTGTTAGAATCACAAGTTCCATCAATAGAAAGCATTTTATAGGCAACTTGATAGTTGCAATGATTATCCGTTGTAAGGCGCGCCATCAAAAGGCTCTCCAATAGTATTGAAAGGCAATCGACCAGATTCAAATCCTCCTTGAACAGAACCGCCAGCAAGAGGACCGTAATCAGGTTGCATCAATCCATCAGTAGCAAGTGCTTGTTGGAATACAGGAGATGCCTCTGCTTCCATAATCAATCTTGTCATATCGCCTTCTTCATATCCCAGGGCAAACGCTCTAACAAGAGAAATCAAAGCAGCTTCAGCAAAAACAGGAATATCAACATATTCAGTAGCATCAGTTTCACTCAAAAGCTCTTTCCACGAAGCTCTATATGCAAGAGTAATGCTTTCAACAGCAGAAGGTGTTGGAGAAAGCTCTAATCTTACTGGAACAAAAGTGGTAGAACTGTAGGTTTCAGGATATGAAACTGCCGCAAGATAATGAGAACCACCGTTAACAGTTGAATTCCTCTGGGCAATTACCTCGGCAAGAGTGGTAAGTTTAATACTATCAGTAAGTCCGTCAGTCATATGCAAATAAAGTATTTCTCCCAAATCATCTGGAAGATTAACATATGACTGACTAGCAGTAGTTTGCAAATCCGGGGAAGCAATTCTTTCCCTGAATTTCCACGGATGGGCAAAGAAATGCCTTCCTGCCTGATTGATAATAGATAATGCAAAGCCGGTAATCTGACTTGCAGGAGTACCGCCAAGAGCATGCTCGACATGAGACATTAAATCTTTAGTAAAAATTGGCATATTAGGTTACCGCAAAAATTCGCACATTTGCAGCCGCACTACCATTTTTATTAACAGCCTGAATACGATCAATCGTATCAACAATCCATGCCGTATTCCAGATATCAATTTCAGTGGCCCATTCAGCATCCATATCTCCACCGATATTTCCGCCATTCATAGAACTATTGCTCATCAGAATAAACGGACAAGATGCTTTCAGTCGAAAAACGTATCCAAGTTCAACATTGTTAGCACCAGTGGTTCCGCCTTCGTTTGTAACAAACTGGATATCAACATCATCTACAGTTGAAACAATCCAAAGGAAATCAAAATCGGAAGGCTTGATACTATCTGACCAGAGCGTTTCAGGAGTAGATTGACCCTGGGCTAAAGCAAAAGACCTGTCATAAATCTCATCACCAAAGGTTTTCTGCAAAGCATCAGAATCAACCAACGTAGAAGCAATGGATCCATCGGTATATGTGTTGCTATTAGATGTATATTCAAATTTTGTATATAGTTTCAGAGTACCCATATTCTTCTCACTTCCGGGCGGATGCTGGCCGCAGCCAGCACCCGCCGCAGCTAAGGTTTATCAGGTCGTGGCGGTAATGCCGCCATTTGAACTGGACTGGGCATAAACGTACCAATTAACCCCATCGTATTCACAGTAAACACGGTCGCCAACAAGCGATCCGGCCAAAAGATTGATTTGATCTTCATCAATAATGGCCGCTGTAGCGTTAATATCAAGAATAACCCCATGCATCTTTCCGTCATCAGTAGCATTGCTGTGAATTTGCACAGCATTAGAACCGGCTACCTGCTGATTAAAAGTAACATTCCAGCCCGCTGTAATTGTTGACATCAGGGGAAGGGTGATTGTCCAACCACCACTACCATGAGTGATATTAAAAATCTGGTTGTCATCACTGCTAGTCAGCACTTTGGCAGCAGTAATATTGGTTGGATTATAAGTTGGACCGCCAACTTGTCTGGCGATCTGTCGTGTTTGAAATGGACTAGGCATAGTAAATTCTCCTTTTGCCTGTAGGTAAAGTTTGCGTAAACCCACTCGTTACGCTTAAGAATGCCATCTGCCCCCCGAAGGGGACAGATGACGCAATACGTTAAGATTAGACAGTTCCCATGCCCGTGCCGTCAAACAGCACACTCTTCAGCACGCCATCTTCAAGGGCTTCAAGAGCGACAGCAATTACCAAATCTGATGCGGTATTTGCAATTTCAAGATTGCCATTACCATCAACAGTAAGGACGCCGCCCCTGGCAGTAGTGTCACCACCAAGAGCATCGACAATGCCGCGCACGCGAACCTTGCCAGTTGCATTTTCAGCAATCGCCTCAAGGCAAACACCGTGAACTGTACCGGCGGTTGCCGGATGGCTCGCTTCAATACAGTTAGCAAAGACACCAGCACTGCTACCAACATCATTGGTAGTTACCAGATCGTCACTGGCTCCAAGATCGAACTTAACGACCTCGCCAACAACAGCGGCAGCATTACGCATAGTAATAGTGACATCAAGGGTAGTAGGACTAAGCCCAAGAGTCGTTTGAATAGGGGTATCAAACATAGTTTTCATCCTTTCTAAAAGGCTTTACTCATATCAAGCGGTCGGACGAACAACACCCTGACGCTGACGGGAATTACAGAACACGTTCCACCAACAATCGACTGGCTGGACGCTAGTAAATGGCTGGTTAGGATGACGCATAGGAGCATGCTTCTCGAAATACCGACGTGAGTGATAAATCGGAGTCATGTAATTAGCGTTAATCCAGTAGTAACGTGAACCCGTGTAGGCAGCACTGGCACTATCTTCTGTATGATAAGTGTAAGTACCACCAGTATAAGTATTTGGATAGATCGCAGCAGTATCAAGAGCAGCAACGTAAATAACGTCAATACCACTATACTGAGGATTGTTGTATGCAGGATCCTGGGCTGAAATCAATGAATCATTACTAGCTCGCAGAGCGCGCTTATACTGATTCACACCATCACGGCTAGTAAAGATCATCTGCCGTCCAAGATTAGCATTCTCGAAATACTCCTGCTTAGTTGCAGGCGGAATAAACTGACACTTGAGGAACATTTCATCAAACGCAGCAATAAGCGAATCACTGCTGCCAGTTCCACCGCCAATGATTCCATCAGGGTCATTGGCATCGTAAGTCGAGACCTGATTCTTATAAACAGAACCCTGATTAGCGACGTTAAGGCCCTGCAAAGCACCTGAACTGAATGCCACATGAGCAGCACCATCATTGTCTTCAATGAAGGCAGGAATGGAATATGGCAGTTTGCCACTTGCAGTTTCCATTTCAGATTCATTAGGCAGCTTCCAAAGATCGTTTTCCATACCATTCAGCATAGAAGTCCAAAGACGCATTTCTTTAATACGCTTAAGACGCTTGTAAACAACCTTCTGAGCATCCTTGCTCAAACCACTGCCAACATTCAGTTCGACTTCCTGGTCCGTCCAACTCATGTGATCAACTGAGAATCGCCAGTTAATTTCCAGAGTTTCCGTAACCTGTGGATTTGTCCATGTGAACGTATCGTTAGGCTGATAGTGGTCATAAGTGCTGTTCTCTGAGAACATCACAACGTCATTAATAGTTTTACCGCCCTGAATCACTTTATCCATACCCTTACCCTTAAGGAATCGGGAAAGAACATAAGTGTTCTTGACGGCTTCATTTATAACATCCTCTGCGGATGTGAGATAACGCGGCCCAGTTGCGGCCATGAAATCATTAAAATTACTGAGTGCAGTACCCATTATTTAACTCCTAACCGTGTAGTTAATTACCAGTGTTATATGCTTTAGCTGCACCATCAAGGCCTTCGCCATTAAGAATAGCATCCAAAGCACGATCCTCTCGGTCTTCACTAGACATTGAAGGTGAAGGACGCGAATTGCTTGTGCGAGCCATAGGTTGACCAGCACTTCTAGCCGCATACATATCCTTTTGGTTTTGACTAGGAGCAGCAGAAGACTGAGAGAAACTCATCCTCGCTGCATCTGTCATCAAATCCTTAATGTTAGAATATTCACCTGTCTTGTAAAGAGTTTTCATTTTTTCGATAACGCCATCATAAGCATCATCTTTTGTCAATTCAGGATATTGATCCTGCAATGAAGATCTTGTTGAGCTTAGTTCTGCTTGTTCGTTTTTAGTATTAAGACTATTAACTGTTGCATAAAGCTCTCCAAGCATCAGGGCCATATTACGCATTGGACCCATCAATGTAGTGGCTGCTTCTTCTCCAAAAACTTCCGACAAATCATCACTGTATTTCTGGAAAGCATCGCTTACAGGAGATGGACGAGTTTGGTCCATATTCGGCTCCTGGTTATTATTGCTTTCCATATCAGATTGCATTTTCTGTTTTAGTTCATTGAATTCAGAAGAAAAACGATCTCCATCCCTTTGAACCTTTTCACGCTTCAAACCCCAATCAATAAAATCTTGAGGATTTTCATTGTAAAGTTGATCCAATACAGACCTCGGAGTTCCATCTCTCTGCAATGCAGCCAAAGCCCTGAAATAATCATCTCCGGGTTCAGCGTTTGTTTCGCTGTCCGTTGATTCAATAACAGGAGACTCTTCAATAACCGGGGTCGAAGGCCCCTCTTCTTCCAGACTTCCCATGATTTCGTCTAACATCGCATCGTCATCGGAATCATTTTGCGAGCTAACGCCTTCCGAAATCGGGTTTGCGAGAGAAGACTCAGGAGAGTTATCTTCAAAAAAGGTTTCTTGACCGTCAGTTGTGTTGTTATTTTCAGACATTTTGTACCTGGGTATAAACCCTATTCCTTAACCATATCGTGGCGAGATGCCACATCTCGTTCGTGAGACTGGGATCGGATCACAGGACGACCCTGCGAATCATAAGAACCAACCCCAGACAAATTTCTAGGCAAAGCCCTACTTACATAGGGATATTTATGCGTCTTTCTTTCAATACCAGAAGTATCAAGTATGAAACTCGGAATCCTTGTGCATTCCATTCCATCAATTTCTACAGTATCTCCAATTTTAGGAGCGTCATCGTAGCTAAAATAGCTTTCAATATCTTCGCCATTAGAATTCTTAAAACAATATACAGGCATCACAAACCAGCTTTCTGCATTTCTTTAACTCTATCTGCTACCAAATCTCTAGAACTGCCTCCTCCGGAACTTGGGGGGGCAGATTGACTCGCCTGAGCTTCCATTGCTGCTTGCTGTTGCTGCTGCTGTAGCATCATTGCCATCATTTCCATGTCAATCAATTCTCCCAATTCTGGAACATTCATGGCATCACCAAGTTTCTTCAGCAAAGAATCCCAATCCAAAAACGGAGTTTGAGGAATAATTTGAGCAGCCTGGACAACTAAGCCAAACGCATCAGAAGCCCTTTTCTGCAACAAAGGCTCATTAGATTTTTGCATAGAATATGTGTCAATTTCAAGTTCAAGATCTTGATAACTGGCGCCAGTAATCTGGGCAGCAATACCGCCTTGGAATATAGGCTCTTCTACACCAAGTTGCATAGCCGCTTCTTTTCCTAGAGGGAATACAACTCTATCGTCGTGGTACAAATACCATCCAACTTTGTTCATTACATTTCTTACGGCATCTTGATATTGCCGATGAATATGTGCAAACCTAAGACCACCAGCAGATTCAGCAACTTGTACTTCCGTAGCAGTAGCTTCACCAGTAACAACGCCTCGCTGGGCATCCTGAACACCACTATTTCTATCAAGCCTTTCCCTTGCAACCTGCATATAGGTTAGTTGCTGGTTAGTAATACCACCCATTTCAATGGGAATAATGCTATCTTTATCAATTCCATCTACAGGAATAACATAATTATCAGGCTGATTTTTAACGTCCTGAACAAGTTTCTTGTTTTTCGCATCTACAAGAACAAGCCTTTTATATTGTGCAGCAGACCTAGTTGCTGATCTGACATGCTCATTAAGCTCCATAGCTTGAGGAAGAGTAGCAACAAGAGGTGAAAGAGGATAAGGGCAATCAGGAACACTATAAGATCCAAATAGAGTATAAGGCCCTGAAGGGGGGCCATAATATGGTCTTGGCTTTCTTATGAAATCAGCACGAACCGAATCTTCTCCAGAATCATTTCCAGAAACAGCCATAGTATAAATAGATCCATTGAATCCAAATTCAGGACCAGGAGACTGTTCATGATGAATTTCTGGGACCCATACTTCATAACACACCAATTCATTTCTAGTTGGAGATGATCCGGACTTATCTCTCATTTCATTTACATTATCGTCAGTAGACAAGGCTTCAATAACATCAGCATTCCAAGACGGATCCACACTGGCTTCCATCAAAAGATCTGATTTATCCCTGATCCACCTATGCCCACAATATCTTGCTTCCGAAATATCCGTTGCAATAGGATCCATAAACCAACGCTTAGGACTAATTCTATAAATTGTAGGCCAATGGGGCGCGCCTGCATCAATAGTTTCATACCCCATAATTTGTTCTTCAAGGGTAATACAAACACCGAAACCCAAAAGCATGTCGTAAGCAATACGCTGCAAAACACGCCTTGCATCAACATCCCTAATCCAACGATTTATTCCATGCTCAAGAGAAATTGCAATTCCACCCTGAGTAGCAGGCCTACGAGTTGCCACATTAACTCTAGGATTGTCATAAATTAGTCTAGGAACAGTAAGACTCAAATATTCATAAACATGATTTTCAGGAAGATAGTTATCAGTTCCGGTACTTCCTCGGTAAGCAGGACCAATAAACTGTTCTACCAAATCATCAAAATATTCAAGATGCTCATCCCTAAAGGCTTCAGCAGATTGAATTTCGTCATACAAATTTTCAGGAGTAACATCAAGCATTGTTTTCAAATTCCGATCTTACTTTATCCTGCCTTGCTTGTTTAGAAGCCTTTTTGACAGCATTTTTTCTTGTAGAACCACTCCTAATCATTTTTTCAATACGATTAGCAGTAATCTTTCGTTTTCGGTTTTTTCCAGATTTAGAATACAAATCAATAACCGCCAGCTTCATATCGTTCTCTAAATTGATTTCTAAATTGTCCAAAATCAAATTGAGGCCTTTGCTGCCTTTGCTGCCCCATTCCTCCAAACATATTCCCATAACCGCCACCACCTCCAAACATGCTTGCCATAGCTTGCATTGGACTAGCAAATTGAGGTCCACCTCCCCCACCCATAGCAGCTCTGAACATTTGCTGTACTTGTTGGCCAGGGAAAAATCCTCCCGGAATAACATTTTGAGTACTGGGCATATATCCCAACTGTTGCATCTGACCAAGAATATCTGCTTGATGACTTTTAGTTTGTTGCCGTCGCTGTTCCGCTTCCTTACTTTGGTAATCCCTTTTCATTTCCTCAAACATAAGTTGATGCGGACCCATAGTACCGGAAGTTTTAAAATTCCTACGCCTTCCTTCCCATTCTTGGGCAGCCAATTGAGCCATATTGGTTTGCCAAGGGCTAACATCAAACTGCCAACCACCGTAGCCACGGTTATATTCACCATGAACTCCACCACCACCGCCACCACTATTTGCCCAACCTGAAGGAGAATAGACTCCTTGCCGATAATTGGCGGGATCATTTCTTGGGTTATAACCTTTATTGCCCATTACTAATAACTCCTTTTAGTAGCCTTTCGCCTTACTTTTCCAGCAGGCTTGTTCTTTTTCATTTTTGCAGTCGCTCTTTTGGCGGCAGCCTTACCAGCCTTAGAATAGGGGAAATTTTTAACTTTACCAGTTTTAGGATCTTTAACTTTTGGCATAACGTCTAACTCCATTAAAGGCAATATAAAAAAACTTGCCAAGAAAAAGGGATTTAAATACAGCCGTTTCAAATTACGACTATTCATTTTCAATTATACGAGCATATTTGCCGCAATCACTTATTTCATAACCATTGTCTTCAGCCATTTGCATTGTCATACAAGGGCATTCCCAAGCATGAATATCACACCTGGGACACCACCATTCTTCACATAATTCACAGCGATCCCAATCATCATAATCATATATTCTTTCCCATTCGGATTCACAATTCTTCGATGAAATCGTCAAGTTCAAATTCCTTACAGTGTGTTTGCATTAACTCTATAACAAGTTTAAGTAAAGAAACCGGATCACCCGCAGCAACTACAACCCAAGGGAATTCCTCCCTACTTGTCTGAACATAGCCAATACCTGAAAACTCATCATCTTCTTTCATATATTCCAAAGCCAATTCAAGTATTTTAGGAACATGAGGATTGAGATGATCTTCTTCAATTTCAGAAGTTATTGAACAAAAATCTCCAAACCAATCACTGTCTTCAGTGCCTTTAAAACGATTACCAAAATCCACCATCTTCTGTCTCCCACACTTCTTCGTGTTTTAGAACATCGCCCATTGAACCGGGTTCATATTCTATAGTAGGTTTGACAAATCGAGGGGCTTCAGAACGCATGTATACACAGCCAGCGTAAGCAATAACTCTATCTCCATGCGCTTCTTTTGCCCCAGTAGTTTCATCTCTAAGAAGGCCGGGGCCAATACTTCCATTATCCATATAAACGTATTCCAGCATTTCTCCCAAGCCCTTCTTGCTTGGAATATATATTTCATTTGTACTCATTGCCCTGGACAATCCACTCAGGAAAATACGCTTTGATTTCCTATCAGGCTTCCATCCATATTCTCTAGTTCTTCTGGATGTTCTTTGCCCTAATTGTCTGCGAAAATACACGTTGGAATAATCCAAGCGACAAATATCTTCGTACCATGCTTCTCCCGGTCCCGCCGCTTCCCATCCCAAAAACGCTTCTTTTTCTCCTCCTGAAAATACTGTTCTTCCTGCATGTGCAATTTCTTCAGACAACGCAAGTGGCCCTGTGTAAGCATCTACAAACTCCGCAACTATTTCCCCAGTATTACAATTCATTACCGCTACAGCACTATTGCTTTTTCCCTTTCCGGCAGAAATATCAGCAAACATAACAAAGTTGCATTCAAGGTCTGGAACTCCATTTTTATCCAATTCGCACCAGACAAACCATCTACCCCTTTTATCTTTAACAAATTGTCCGGCTTCTAATTCGCATCTAATTGGATCTCTTCCGTATTGAGCAAGATGTTGCGTTACAGATATAGAATTAAAGAAAAGATCTCCTGAAGTAGTATGGTCAATCAAGATATTCTGACCAATATCCGCAGGGTCTTTACGACGCTTTAATTCAACATCAAACCAAGGGGTCCAGTAATAGCCTCTTCCAGCAATTCCTGTCAATTCACCATCTTTATCGACTCTCCACTCTCTACCTCGACCTTTTTCAGGATGGTCCCAGTATCCCAAAGTTATTACTTTAGGCGTACCGTCAATTAATCCAGCATTCCTTTGGTTGGTAAATTCAGTACCAGGACCAATAGGAGTACTATTCCCGATCCGACAAGCCGTGGTATCAGCAGCAGCACGCCAAGCATCTGTAGCGTGATCCATAGCAGCCATTTCGTCAAACAGAATAAAGGTTCGACGGCCACCACGACCAACGTGACCAGTAGTCGCTTGACCACTAATAGTCGCATCGGTAATTGGGTTAGTTAGCTGCATGTGGTTTCGGCATTGCCCACCACGCCTAAACAGTTCAGGCTTCCCCGGCAACATCCATTCTGGCAACCGATCAATAATATAATCAATTTTCCAAAACAATGTATCAGGGTCGCCTCGTCGGTCTACCAGATCCTCAACACGGCTAACAACCATAAGCTGAGCATCTTTTCTAAACAACCAGTAATAGACCGCAATCGAAACTGCCAGCCAACTAGCCCCCATATCTCTTGACTTGTCAAGGATCAGATCGACACCAGTATCAATGGCATCTACAATATCGCAAACAACGGAATCCTGAACTGGCCATGTGATAAATGGCACATGATGTTCAGATGCGGGAATTTCTTTCCCTTCTTCATTTACTGCTTTAACCACATAAGTCCAGGCAAACATATTAAACCAGAACAACGGGCTGTCTTTGCAGTAATTTCTCAGTAACTCTTGCTCGTCTTCATTATTTATCGCCGCCTCTAGAAGCCACTCTCTTGCTTCCAGATTTTCGTATAACCTTTTGGGAACCAGAAACTTTGTTGCTGGATCCTCCCAATAGCTTGGGGCTTCCAGTAGATGCGTCTTCAATTGGTTCGATACGACTTCTTCTGTCACGAATAGTTTCCAAAAGTTCTTCTGTAGTCCTTCCGTGACGAACACTGATGTCTCCGCCGTCAGGACCACTAATTTCATGCCTATTAGCAAACAATCTAGGATGCAAGGCTTTGCTTAAATGCACTAGAAGGGGAACATTCCCATCCATCGCAAGTTCACGGCATTTTTCAAGTATTGTGTCTTTAGACTGTGCATCAGCTTCTTCAAACGCTTCAGCATATAATTCATTTTTTTGCCACTCATAATGTTTCTTTCTTGCCACATTTGCTGCTCTAGCAGCACCACTGACAGTACCACATTGAACATAAGCCGCAAGAAACCTATGTTGGTTAATAGTCAGCTTTCGACGCATCTAATGCCCATTTTTCTTCTTTGATTTACCGCGTGCGGCTGACGCGCCTTTGCCGCCTGCACCACGTTTTCTAGGGGCACTTCTGCTGGCCCTAGCCATTCTTGCTGATGTCTTAGCACCTCTTTGCTTCGACGAAATACTTGACCCACCACCTCTAGGCATAACTCACCTCACATCTTCTCGTAATAAAGGTTTATTGTTCTAGGAACAGACATAGTTGACGCTGTTGCCTTGAGCGGACCTCTGCAATAAGCACCCGACCCATCATTAAAGTTTGTGGGGTGCATATCAGTTAGATCAACAGTTCCTGAAAACAGTCGCATTCCGTTTGCCGTGTCTTCAAGAGTCAACGTAAAAGAATTAGATATTCCGCCAGAACCGTCCACAGTGAACTGCTTCAGGTGTCCAACCACATTTTCTGTAGTTGTTGCGTTGCCGCCGCCGGATGTGACATTGATTGTCAACACGCACAAATCCCCGTCACGCTCAGTATTCGTAACTGTTACACCCATGTCACATCCTGATGTAGTAAATTACAAATGTTTGCGTATCTGCATTAGCAATACTGGAAACAGTTGCCTTTAGTGGACCTCTGCAATACGCGCCACCACCGGCGTTTACACTGTCAGGAGTAATGTCGCCAGAACCAAAGCTAGACTTGGTAAATAGAGTCATACCGTTAGAGGTGTCTTCAAGCGTAAGCGTACACGTTTGGCTGCCTGATTGAGTAACCGCGACTTGGACGATTTGGCCGACTACCGTATTGCCAGTAGTCACATTGCCATTAGCGTCAGCCGTCACCGTCAGGGTGCAAAGAACACCGTCTCGCTGATGTGATGAAATTGCTACAGCCATTACTTACACCCGCCCTTGCATTTGCTCCAAGGCATCTTGTTGTAGAGCCAGCAAAAAAAGCCCGTACACTGAAGTGCTGCACCAACCACAATTCCGCCACCAATAGCCAAACACAGAGTTGAAATATCCATTATTCTTTAACATCCTTTTTGGAATCAAATTTAGGATCCATAATATGGTCCAAGACCTTTTTAACTGATCCTGGAGTCAGATTTTCTTCCGGAACCTGATATTTGATATAGTTTCCACGATTTTCCAGCCTACGTTTAACCTTCCATTTCATCCAAGCAACACCACAGACGTAGGCAACTCCGACAATAGCGAGAAATCCAAGCCCCAAAGATATGGGCAAAACCAGGTTTCCCAGAACTTCAAACGCAAATGCAGGTAGAACAGCCAAAGTGAGGCCAACAGCCAGAAGACTAATTGCAGTGCCTTTTGCCCCACTAATAAGAGCAACTACCCCGCCCAAAAGGGCAAT
>CEUI01016792.1_pt1 | contig 42502 bp, 28 predicted proteins | sample 531411 | NCBI WGS metagenome assembly CEUI01 (sample SAMEA2622841, study PRJEB7988) | marine metagenome | isolation source: saline water (ENVO:00002010), including
CCAGTTAGTGTTTGAAACTCATTTGGAAGGTCAATTCGCTGTTTTATTTCCTCTTCTTTCGCAAAGAGGTTGTCTAGGTCGCCTAGCTCAATATCGGCGTCAAATTCCTTCCATCTATGGATGTGACTTATATCGCCCCAACGACGCACTATGCGTCGTAAATTTTTGGTACGCCAGTCACATGTCCAACACTTGGCAACATTCTTATCAATATTGATTGATAGCTTTGGCTTGTGGTGCTGGCAACATCGTGAAGGATAAAGGAGTTCCTTGCCCTGCCGGTGAGGGCGACCAAGGATCTCATCTAGGATTCGCTTCTTTTTGGCTGAGGTTGGATCGTTGAACAATTAGTATCCGAGTTCTTTAAGTTGCCTAATAGTATTATCCACGTCATCTGGATTATGTTTAATGGCAATGCCGCCACCAGCAATAAACTCGTTGATATACTTGTCACGATCATCAATCAGAAGACCTTGCTTGCCCTTGTGGGTTCCGAAGGGCTCTTTGGTATCTGATAGATTGACTAGATTTCTTGGCAATCCCAACTCTCGTTCTACCCAAAGACGCTTACCTTCTCTGGATCCCTCTGCCATGGGTGCTGAAAGAATTTCAATGCCTGGGATGTTTTTTGCATAATCCCATAATTTCTTTCCGCCTTTTTCCCAGCCGAGGTTAGCCCACAATTCTACGTCGTCCTCTACAAGACGATACATAAAATCACGAGTGCGATAGTTTCGGGGGAAACTCTGTTCGGAACTGTCGGGTCTGGCGATGTGCCAGCGGTCAATCTCCACATCCCAGCCGCCAATCTCTTTGGCAGTTGATCTGGCTAACTTGTGTAGTGGATCGTCCGGACTATCCTTGAGGCGTTTCATTTCCTCGTTCATGTATTTAAGCACGCCTGTTTCAAAATCTACAAGCACGCCATCCATGTCCATAAAGACTTGATGATTCATAACGGTACTCCTCCGTATGAATATTATCGCATATATTTTATGGAAGTCAAGAAGTTATTTATCTTTTTTATTGCGAGGCATGTCACGACGGGCATTTTTTTTGCTTTGCATTTCCAATTCGTAACGCTCTCTGGCTTTTCGTAAGATATCATCGTTCTGTTGCTGCTGTCTTGCTTCTTCTTCTTCATCTTCAGGAGTTACTTCGGCTGGTACTGGCCAAGCTGGCTCTTCTTTGTTTCCTGGCGGTAAACCTTCTTCAACCATGCTTATGAGGTCTTCTAGTTTGTTTTGAACATATTTTGCTAAACCAAAGGCATCTGTACTCACATCATCTGCTAATGGACTTCCGGGTTTACGGGCTTCACCAAGAGACTCCAGGGCTTTCAATAAATGACCTAGTGCCTCACTGTTGCTGCCGTAACTGCCACCTTTAGGGCGGGTAAGTCCGCCAACTTCTTCTCTGATGATTTTTGCTAGTTGTGATTTTGTAATCTTCATTTTGTTTGCCCTCAATCTCGCTGTCGGCGGCTTACAATATTTTTAGCCGTCAGTTGCGCTAAGTCAATTCTATCAACACCGGAAAGTTCGGTCAGTCCATTGTCTTCTAGGTATGACCGTACTAAATTTTGTATTTCTGAATTTCTCATTAGCATGTGTAAAACATTGTTTTTTAGAGCCTCTTCGTCAGTGCCGCCAGGGAAGGACTCGCCCCTCCAAGATTTCCCGGTGATATGGCCCCCTAGTTGGTGGGCTAGTTTCACCAGATCATCATATCTATCAGAAACACCGATTTGGTGATGCCGAATTTCTTCTCTAATGATTTGTCGTAGTTGAGACTTGGTGATTTTCATTACTTTACCCTCCGGGTACAATAAATAGTATGTTAATCAACTAAAACTATCTTCTCTGTTAGGAACCCTTTGTTGTCTTTGTTTCTCAAAAGATATTCACCAGCACGGGCAATCACTATGGCGTCTGCCCTGTCGTCAGTTCCCTTCTTGTAGTTTCTTCCGCCACGAGCCATTTCGTACTTGAATGCTGTCTTTTCTTTTTCAATCACAGCTTCAATGACCATCTTCTTTCTTTTTGGTCCCTTTGTTCCACGGGGAAATGACAATCCATACAAAGACCTGGCACTGTTCACATTAATATACGTTGGTTCTAATTCAAACGTATCATAACACATCCATGAAACAATGCCGTTGAATTTGGCTAGTTTCATAATTGTGTCGGCTCTGGACCTTCCAGGGATGAACTTCTTGAGAGCGGTTTCAATAAAAACATGTTCTATGTCATGATCTCTCAATTGCCAGAGTTCTGATCCGATCAGTTCTGCTTTTTGGAATAGGTTGTCTGCCTTTGAGATGTCCCAGTGGTCGCTGAGGATTAGTTGACGATCGTCTATAAGAGCAACACCGACTATTGCGGTGGAAATGTCTAAGCCTAAAATCATACCTTAGTTTACTACAGGTCAAGCTTTAGTTTAAATGTGTATTCGTCAATCTCTTTTTTCATGACGGGGTTCGCAAGCTTTGCTACGCCAATAAGATTTTTGTCTTCGTCAAAGATGCCGATCTGCGTGATGAAAGTTTGCTTTTGAAACTCATCTTCAAAATCACAGTATTGACTTTCTATAGTATTCTTGATAACAAGTTGACGTGGTTCTATATAGCCCTGGCTGCCGGTTATGGTTAGTGATCGCCAATCACCATTTGAAGAACTCAACCAAGTTGGGTTTGTTGAGTTGTTTAGTTGTCCTGGCTGGGCTGTTGCAAACATAGTCATCGTTGGAATCTTTTGTGTACCTTTAAAGGTCACCATGCTAAGACTTGCCGTTGGGAATCCGCCTGCACTACTTGTGCCAGTATACGTCCCGAAATAGGTCCATTTAGGATTGACGTTTGTGGCTGCATTGCCAGTCCCAAGATAATCATCATATGAAGTGGTGTTGATATTTGCGGAAGAAGTTAACAGAATAAACCCTTCATTATACAAAACAACACCAACAATTGACCCACTAGTTGCACCCATTGTTGAAATAAGTTCGCCATTACGCCGAGAGTCTACTGCTTGAGCCATCAAAGACCCTGTATAGTAAAACTTAAGATCTACTGAACCTTTCTCAATTCCAGACTCAAAGAAGATGGAAGGAATCTCTATCATGTTCACGTTGCCGTGATCATACGCATCGGTATATTCATAACTGTCGCTAATATAACGATAGTAGTTCATTGTGTTTTGCAAGGCTATTAGCTTCTTGCGGTTAGTTACGAAAGCGTTTTTCTGTGCTTCTGTTCCCGCCGGAAACGGGTTAGTCGTTGTGTGAAAATATTGACGACTCAAGGAAGCTGTCAAGGGATAAGACCCTGTGATCATTTCGCCGGGTTCCATGTTTTCATATGAGGCAGTTGTTACATTTGGAAAAGATAACCAAAACCCATCTTTGATAATAAATGGGTAGATCAGTTGTTGAACAGTACCGTCGCGATCAACATTATACTCGTATAAACTAATAGAACCTGTGGGAATGTTTCTTCCCATGTTTCTATCATTGTTGATATAGGCTGATCCGCTATAAAAGACAAATTCATATTCCGGACGGGTAACCATCCGATTTATGAATATATCGTCTTGACCGAATTCGTGGAGGTATGACATGCAGCCTCCCGTTAGTAATCTAGTCTAACCCTAAGAGTGTACTCGTCTGCTGGAGTCTTCTTTAGAGGCTCGCTCAATTTGCCGACAGCCAACAACTCATTGTTTGCTCCATAGAGACCAACAGTTGTGATGTAGGAGACTGGATCATCCGTACTCACATCTTTGACTCTAATCTTGCTAGAGTTTAGGTAAGTTGGGTTACTGCTGTAATTGAACTCATTAGATCCTGCACGGCAGAAGTAAATTGTTGAGTTTAGTTCGGTTGTGTTGTTAAAGCTGACATTGCGTACTCTGCGACGAAGTGCGTCGCAGCTAGCACTGATTGCGCCAGAGACCATGAGTTGTGTGGAATTCTGTGCAGCAGGATTCATAGGTCTAGCGGCAGTAGCGATTGGAGTATTGAACACAGAAGACGTAACAACGGCAATACCAGCTTGATAGAATACTAGACCAGCAGCAACTCCTGTTGGCTCTCCATCACTAGAGGCAGCCCATAAGACGTTATATTCGCCTGCTGGTGAGTTTGTCAAAGCATTAGTTGCATTTGTATCAGTTAGAGTAATTAATTCATCGCCTATTGTGGCCGGTGTCAGATCGCTACCAGCATTTAATACTAGCGAGAACCCGCCGCCGTTGACCTTTTGAATCTCATCCTTTGTGAGGAGTCTGGCAAAATTGATGAAATAAACTCCATTCATTCTACTAGAGGCATCAGAAGTACCAAAAGCACCAGAAACATCAAATCTCTGAATATTGCCGTCTGAGTCATACCCACACAACATTTGGGCCATTTCATTGTAAATATCGTTTTTCTGATTGAGTTGTGTAGGGGAAAGAACTTCACCACCGGCTATTCCAGAATATAAACCAACAGTCAAATCTAGAATGTGGTTTGCTGATGAACTTAGATAAGGGTAATCATAAACTGATTGGAACATTCCGTGGGAATAATTCTTTACGTTTTCTTCTGCTCCGAAAGTACCATAGGTTCCGGACAAGATTGTTCCTGTAAGAGGAATTGCTTCATGAAGCTTTGTTCGGTTCTGTTGAACATCTTCGCTTAGTAGTGTCTTAAAACTCGTTGCCATTTGTTATTCCTTCTTATAGTCTATATTTTCTTCAACAACTTCAATGCAATGTCTGTGCGATAGCCAGTTGTGAATCCGGTAACCCTAACGACTGTATCAATTATCCTAACATCGATATCGCCATCGCCAGGGTCTGTTGTACCAGTTGAACCAAGTTGTGTAAAGAGAGCAGTATTCACTTGTAGGTCAAGCGTTGCTCTTAGGTTGAATTTCAAACGTGTTCCGATTCGTCCGGTGGTGTCTGTAGAGCCAATCACTTTACCTGGGCTGCGAAGTCCGTCCTGCGTTTGTTCTGTTTCAAAAGGAAGAAAATAGTCTTCATTAGAGTTCGTGGAGAAATAATAACTCGCTACACTATCATCATCAATAAATGTTGGAGTAGCCAAAGTCCCATCACTAGTTGCTAGTTGCAAGAGTCTGTTATCAACCTCAATAATATACTGAGTTTCCATCAAGCTTCTGTTTGTTTCGGACAAAGATCCCAAAGTTAGTTGAGAAGTGTCCAAGCCTTGATCAAATACAATTTTTGATTCGCTGTCTAATGCACCATCTTGAGATGCTCTATATCCACCAGCAGTAAATGCTGTACCAGTATTGTCCCTAATCGCTGTAGTTGTCGTTGCATCTACGGCAACACTATATCCGCCGGCAGCCTGCGTTGGCGCGCCAAGAGCAGGAAGGTTGTTCAATTTAATAACAGGCAAATACAACAAAGAGTTATCAGCGTAAGTCAAAAGCTTATTCTTCAAAACACTTGTATTATTTGTAAAAGCTTCAAACACAGGAAGCTGGAGAATTCTCAAATCTTCATAACCTGAAGATGTTACTGGGGTATAAAGTGAATAATCAACTTCGTCGTCGCCAAGTGCAAACTTGGAAATTCTAAAGCTGCCATCACCGGCTGCAAGGCGCTTTCTGCCAGCGTCTGTCAAAACAGCGTCTAGGATGATGTCGCCACTATTATCTAAAAATGCCATAACTTTTCCTCTTTATAAACTACACTCGCAGTTCTTATTAAGTAGTATCGTTTTATCAAAATTATTTTTCTTAATCATTACACAATGTATTTTCGTCTTCTTCTTCCGGCGCTTTTTCGTCAAAGGTGAGTTTTATATCAAATTTGCGACCCGTATCTCGGGAGGTCAATCGGAAGACAAATGTGTTGCCTACTACTGGTGATCCATGTACTGATGCTAGGTTTTTTGTGCCCTGTATAACGCCTTCTGAGTCTAGATCAAAAAATGGGAATGTCTGTATATCAGACGCTTCCACTCTCATAAATCTAGCGAAGCGGCGGGTGGGCATCTGTGTTGAAATCGGTGTATATTGAAACAACTCTATTTCGGGTATAAATAACCCTTTTTCGTACACCAGTCGCACTCTATAAATTGGAGCCGGCAAAGATGGATTACCGTGATTATCCTCTACATAGCAGGTGTAATAATAATAAGTGTTAGTTTCTAAAGTATCCAACACATCAAATGAAACAACTGTTTCAACATTTTCTTCTGGGTCAAGTGACAGCGTTCGTATTCCTCCGCTGGCAAAAGATGCATATAGATCATTATAACTTGGTACGGTAAAATCTAATGCTCGCGCTCTCAAGAGAATAACTTTTTGTATTTCTTCTATGCCTTCGTTTTTATATTCTAGATGCCCTGGTCTAAGGTCGTAATTTTCAAACTGCCTCTGGTATTGGTATAGTGCTTGGATTTTTTCTGCATTTTGTCCAACATTTATAAATTCAAGCGCATGATCGCCTGTGTAGTTTCCAGTACCAAGTTGAGTGTTTATTTTAATTTGTCTAAAATTGTCCAATAAAGGAAGGACTTGAATATCCGGGGCACAGGGAGGGTGAGACATAATATTTACGATCGGATAGCTGATACATCTTGCAACCCTTGGGTCTTGTGGGTCCTCAAAAAATGTGCCATAAATTGGAACCTCTAATACTTGAACAACAGGTTTCTCATATGAGCGGATATCATAAGTAACCAATGCTGGGTTCATCGTGTTTGGAATCTCTTGAGGGTCATTTGTGAGGAGCGACAACGGCTCGTCGGCATCAATAACCAAAACCTCACATTGCGTACCGACAACAAGCCTAAACTCACTCAACTCATAACGGTATTTAGTGTCGTATTTCACTTGCGTATCAACATAGGTTATAGTTTGAGACTCTCCTGTGTTGGCAAACAAAATATCTTGAATTTTTGTACCTTCCTGATTATACTTGGATAATCTGTATCCCAAAGATTCAGATGGAGACTCTGTGTCTTTACCGAGGTAATTGAAGTAATTCAATACTTTTGGTTTTATTGTGGAACGAGAATTTAATAAAGCGCGTTGAAGATTCTCTTTTTGAGAATTTGTCAACCGAAATCTTGTTATTGGTTCTATTCCTTTTTCCGATACCACCAAAGATTCAATAACTTCGTCATTCATTCCAAATTCTAGTGCTTCAAAAATACTTGTTGATCGGAAAGGTTTTGTTCCTAAATTAGTAGTTGATATAGAAAACCCATTACCGTCCTCATTGGTAACAACATAATCTGTAAATACTTGATAGGATTGTTCTGCTCCTTCGCTTGCTCGCAAAGATTCTAGAACGGCTGAACTTACTTTGTTTTCTTCAATTATCTTTCCAACGTCTCCTTGGTCAGAAGTGGCAAACGAAGGCTGTATATACATTGGAAAGAATTTCTTTTTCTCTTCTAGTTTCTTTAGTATTCCGATCTCTGTTGCTGGGAACATAACGGATTTCAAAGATCTGTCAATTGTTATTTTCTGTTCAGCAGTAAGATCGCATGTTGCTTTATGTGAATACACATCAAGATAATCTCTAAGACTTGTGTCGTTTAGAAGGTTTTGATTTTCGGGAATATTGCCCTCTAAAGTCGCTGAGACTGCATACTCTTTTTGCAAAGTATTGCCGGCAACTGGGTTACCTTGCCAGGCAGGGCTCAACCTTAGTCCGTCATTGTCAATAATCGCGGACGTAAACAAATCATAGATATACATACTTGGCTGTACATTTTCAGGTATATTTGATCCACTAACTGTTTTTTCATAGTTTTTATCATAGAAAAGATACTCTGGATTAATCTGAGAAAATCCTATAGCCCGAGGAGGACCCTCATCCAAATCTAGAAAAGCGTGTGTCTCTAGTCGTGTGACATATGGTGTTTCCACAGTAAACTTTACAAAATCATACACTGTTTTCTTGCTCTTGGGGGATGTCTTCAGAAGATTTAAGATATATTCTTCACCCAAAACACTCTTCACTGCATTATACAGAGCAACCCTATCTTGATATATTTCTGTACCAAGTCCGGCAAACAAATACATTGTTCCAAATTGAAAAGATTTACCTAGATTTGGGAAGGCAGCCGCACCAAACGTTGAGAACTCAGCCTCAAGTCCTGTCACACGCTGTTGAAGCCTCGCTATCTCCCTTTCGTTTTCCTCGGATGGGTTTTCCAGTTGCTCTAGTGCAATTTCCCGTTGGCGTTCAATCAGGGTGTCTATCTCTTCTTGTATACTGGCACGTGTTTCTCTAAATCTTAGCATTTTATATGCATGTTCATGAAGTGGCTCATCAACTTTAGCAGTAGCAATTATTGCCCCATAAAAAGCCAAAGACCCTTCTGTTATCTCTCCGTCCTCATAGGTGAGTATTGTAGATAATTGCTGAGTTATTTGTTCTCGCGAGTCGCTTAATATCCTCTCTATGGTTTCGGCTCTCAATTTAGAAAGTACCCCTGGGAGCCTGATAACCCCTCCCATGCCGTCTGTGGCTAGATAATCATTTGAGCGAATTTGAGATAAGCTGTACCCCTCCCTCTCAGCAGTGGGGTTGTTACGGATAGCAACGAGCCACTCATCCATTTGTTTTTGATCTGGCATTAGTGCAATATCTTGATTATCCTCACTCCAGCCACCCAAGGACCAGCGTATATTAGACCCATATGATTCAGCCGAAGCCTGAAGAGATGGATCATAACGGAGCGGCTTGATATATCCCTTGCGATTATAAAACCGTGAAATAGGTTCGCGAGCGGCAATTGGCGGTAATATGCGTATTTTTCTGTTAAAGGTCATTTTTACATTGGCCCTTTATATCCGGTGACAAAACCATATGCCGGGGCTTCTTCTTTTACTTCAGGGTCGTCAAAATAACCTTCGGGATATTTCTCTGGATTTTCTTCTTCTGGCTGATCTGTTTCTCCCAGTCCGAGTAAAAAGTACTCATTATACATTGGCAATTCTAAAGTTTCCTTACGTTCAAAATACTCTTGCACTAAATCTAAAACAGGTTTTTTGTAATGACTCAGTATCTTAATGTAGTCCAAAGGAGACATTAGTCTAACACGACATAGTAGATTTTGTTGAATTTTTACTGCATCTGCTATTTTCCTTTGTGAAAGAAGACGCCATTGAGGTAGCTTAGTTTTCTCCAGGCGACTATTATCAACAGGGCTAACAGTCAAAACATCTGCTGAAAACTCTGTCTCTTCTGCCAGATTGTTGAATCCGTCCAAATATTCTATCCTTGCTATTTGTTTGTAGTTTAGCCAAAATGTCAAAAACTTAGCATATATTTTGGTTGGATCATAGGTGGCTGGATATGGTGGCTCATTTGGATCATTTTTTGAAAAACTGATGAGCATATTTTCTTCACGAGTTGTGTTACCTGGGTCTTGGTCTGACAAGATTGGACGGCAAGCATCAAACTGAATTCTCTCATTCCCGAACCTATTTGATTGTTGGGTTGTTGCTATAATCATTGCGCTCTTAACTTGATTAGGCAAATTTGCCACAGGTGTATCCTGTAAGACAAACGTAAGACTTTCATCTGTAAGCCCTATCATTGTAACAAACTCTTTCAAAGAATTGAAAGGAATATCTTCATATCTAATAAACCTTGGATCTATATCACTGTCTACAGTCAGTTCTCCAAAAATAGCAAATGGTAACTTGATAGGTCTCTTTATAAGTCTTCTTTGTTCGCGAGAAGCTGCTTCATTACCTGGGCGCTTAGAAGCTGATGTGTCTGACAAAGAGCTATTGGCATTTTCCATGTAAGTCAAAACAGATGGGTCTGTATTATTAGCACCACCAATTATTGAAGGTATAGCCAGAGGACCATTGCGGAAAATAAACATACCAGACCCAGGTGTTGCGTTTTCTGTGGTAGGAGGAAATTTTCCTGTACTTATCTTGGGAGGGTTGTATTGTGGTGTTGGAGTTGAGCTAAATTCTACACAATGTTGTTCCTCTAAAGCTTTCATAACAGACTCATAAAGAATATTATTTGGTGTCTGATGTGGGTCATCATCTACTATCACAGGGTTTATTTGACGATTATCTACTGAAAATTTCATGTTTGAAATATCGGCAAACAATTGAGCATATTCGTTCAGGTCATAACGCACCGTGGGCCTGACAGAACTACCAGCAGCCGGAACATACATTGTATTTCTGCCTGGTGTTCTGATAACATTTGACGTCATATAAGCATATGCTGGTCCCATATATGATTCTATAGGTGCTATATCCCTATCATCAATAGATGAGAAATATTTTTCAAATTCTGCCATTACTCTGTTTTCATATTCTGTCAAAGAAATTCTTGAAAGACCAAACTGTTCTCTGTTACGCTCGCGAACAAAAACATAATCAGTACCATAATCTAGAGACTCTCCTTTTGGCACCGGCTTATTGAATATTGTTTTGTCTGTAATCAAAGGAACTTTACGCTGGCAAAATCCCCTGCGCTGAAGTTTAGAGTCTTGATCAAAAGCCAATCCACGACCGAGGGGATCATTCGGGAAAATCTCTGTCAATTTACGATAGATAATCTGGATCCCAACGTCCATAAGTTTTTCCAGATCTTTAATAACCAACGGATCAATAAGTCCATTGTTTTTACTAAACTCATCTCTAAAGAAAAGTGCAATGTTTATTCTGTCGCCCTCAAACGCGAACGGGTTCAAGTCATCCAACAACTCTTGGTATTCAAAAGCAGCCTTGAGAAGGACGCTATCAAACATTTGAGCTTCGCCATCTATAATGCCCTTGATTCTATTTAGAGGAACATTTAGGGTCATTCTTTTTGGATTATACAAGTCTCTGCCATCACTTACTACTCCCCCAGAATATCCGCCGGGAGTTGGCACTGAATTGACTATTGTGTCAAAGATGTCTGACACTGTAGTTTTTCTTGCTAGCAAATATTTGATCATATTTCTCATAAAAATTGGTGCGCCATCATAAACAACATATTCAGCGCCATAAACAAAATTTGCATTTATTTGTGAGCCTTTGTGTCCACCGTATTTTTGAAATTTGCCAAATTGATCTTTGCCTTCAAAGAATATTATCTTGTTTTGTACACCGTCAGAGTTTTCAGGTGTCAAATAAACATTTGGAACTGGTGTAGCTTCGCCAACAACCTTTTCTGGAAATGTTGTATCTGGACCGGTTTCTACTGCTCGTCCTGAAGTATCCAAGTCATTGACGGCTCGGGTGGCGTCTTTAGATACCGATCGGCGAATCACGTTCATCCTTAACACTTTAGAAGGCTCTGAGTCTGGGTCTTCCATCAATCCTGTGCCATTGATCAATTGTGTTGATATTTTTTTACTTCTATACAGAAACGGAAAATAACTATTCTTTGCCAGACAAGACTCTATATCAAAAGCGAACATAAAGCGATTATTTTCATCACTATCTTTTGCAATCCAGAAATCAGAAAAGTAATTGTCTTTTTTGATAATCTTTCTAATTTCAGGCTTGGAGTCTAAAATTGTTCTTGAGAGAGAACCATATACTCTATCAAATACAGAATTTACTCTTTCTATGAAGACATTTTGTGGGCTTAGATCTATACGTTGGAAAATTATTGCTTGGGGCGCACGGACAGTGGTCATGTCAGTATAGTCACCATCTTGTAATTGGGGTCCGGGGCCTCTTAGTGGGTTTGAGCGTGTTATTCTTGGCCAAGCATATCTATCACCAATCACAGTCGCAGTCCTGGCAGCAGACATCCCAGTCACTAAAGATATCTCTGGAAGCTCAAAGTTATCCCCAGGTGGGGCAAAGTCGGCGTCATAAACGAACATGTAAAAAGTTAATTGTTCTAAATCACCTTCGGTCAATCCTGAAAAATCAAACACTACAGGATCTAAGTGAACCCTTTGCATGTTGTGTGTAGGGTTTCGTGTTATTTGTTCAATTGATGTTTCAGACCAAAAGCGAGACCTTCCACTTTCTTCATCAAACTCAATTAACTCAACGTCACTAAGTGATCTTCCAGTCCCAACATTTGTATCAACAGCAGAACGACGTATAATTTCGCCATCCTCGTTTCTTGGCATATGATCTAGCACAGGCACATCATAATAGATTGTACCTTCCATCACACCAGAATTTGAAAATTGATTTCTGAACATTTGAGGAATTAAGGTTCTTTGGGTGGAATATGGCGACATTGGCTGAGATTCATTGAAGACATAACCGCCTACCCCTAAACTTTCCTGTAAAAATTCAACATACTCATCCGAAGGGTACTCTTCGTTGAACCCATCTACGCGATGGGTGTTTGACATTAGAAGATATTCATTTACTCTTTGTGTCGCGAAATCTATAAGTTGTGATGATTTTTTACTATAGGAAGCAACTATCCGAATACGAAGACCTTCTAATTCCTCATCCATTTCTGCCACCCTAGACACTGACTGGACCAAAGAAGCATTCACAATCCCCATTCTCTTTACTGAATTGGGGTCTTCCTCTTTCCTACTCACCTCAAGTGTGATGGATCCAAAGTCTAGATTTTTAATTGATCTTAATAACATATCTTATCCTACACTACTAAACTTCATTCGTAACAACCTTGCAGATATTACCAGGGTTTCTGTCAATGTTGTTTTTATAAATTGTTGAATTGGAAGGCATCTCAACCCCTGGTACCTCTTGGTCTAATAAAATATTGAAATAATATTCTACGTAGGTGTCATCTAAGACCGGGAAGCCGGCTAAAATATCTTCGCTGTTACCACCGATTGTTTGCGCTAAAACGGCGGGTGTTGTCTGGTTCCTTAAATTCTCAGCATTGATTGAATGGGTATTGATAAAAGACAAGGCTTGCATCTCACTACCTCCTTTGGGGTCTAATTTGAACACTTCTAGATCATAGTTCCCATTCACGCTGAAGATTGTATTCAATTCTTGTATGTCTAATGTTATGTTTTGATTTTCCAACAAATCATATCGTACCGATGATCCGCTTTGCTCTACAGAATAAGCAACATACAAAGACGCAGACACGACAGGCAACGTATTATTAGCCATATATTCCGGATGTTCGTTTAGGTCTTTATCACTATTGTTAGTTACGCGAATGTCCCAAGAGGGGGCGAAATCAGAAAATTGATTATTCCGCCCAAGGAATCTATTGTAAGTTGCACAATAAGCCTTGTATTTATCAAAATATGTCTCATAGTTGGCGCTGGTTCTAGAACTAATCGGTCTAGATGATGATGAAAATTTAGTCCATGGTCTCGTGCGTGGTGTTGTATTCTTTATTCTCTCAACTATTTGATTTTGTGTTTCTGATTTTCCGCCAAAGGCTCCATCATACAATACACCTGTGTCATAAAAAGCGTAATATGATGGATTAAACTTGCCCTCTGAGAGCTTCTGCCTCCCGTAAGGTGTCAACTCTATTTGGATGACTTCTTGTTTTTGATCAAAGAACTTAACCATATCTTAAGTATCACTCCGGACGGTTTTGTGTCAATCCTCTAAGATCAACGCCGGGCGAATCAATAACTCCAGAACCTGCTCTTGCTTCTTCTGCTGCTCGTTCAAGCTCACGAGTAGTTGCCCTACCCTCTTCTTGATACTCTTCTAATTCTGATTTTAGTTCGGGACGGAAACCAACTTTTGTATTTATTTTGCCCAATTCTAGAACAGAACAGTAATCATAAGGCCAATTGTATGTCGGATCACCCAAGTGATGCTTCAGCATGTAAATGCTCTTAGAAAAATTATCTCGGTCAGCAAGGAGTCTGGAGGCTGTCCTTTCATCCATCCCTTCGTTTATGAAAGATTGACGAATACTATCATAAGTAAACGCCTTGTCGCCCTCTACTTCTTCTACGACCATTTGAGTATAAGAAGGTATGCCTCGCTCTTTAACCTTGAAGACAAGCCACTTGATATCTGGGAAAAACCCTAAGCGGTCTGGGTGCTTAGCAATATCCAACAAATCATAACGAGGGTGACCATCTCGTTCAGCCCCCAAAGCCAACTGTTCTTTCAGCACTTCTGGGAAAACAGTTGGTTCAGCCTCTACATTATCTCCAGGCATATAATGATCTATTGCTGATAGACTTTGGCGGAACTTGGTTGAAAGTTCTGGCATTACCCCTTGCCATATATCTGACAAATCTTGACGGGTTAAGGAAACTTTATGCTCCATCAGGTAAACGACTGGTGTTTGTGTCATTTCTTCCCCCTCTAAAATAGAGTCGTAATCATCGCCGCCAAATGGATTAATGAGATCTGGAATTGTTGGGTACCCCTTTGGTACCATTCCCATAAGTTTTCTTGCGAGAGCAGGGGGTAGAGAAAATTTAGTAAACTGCTTCCTAAACTGTTTCACTTTTGGTCCTAGCTTGTCGGCAGGTCCCTGAAGAGTTATAAGCCTTGGTTCATTGAGTTTGGGATCAATATAAAAAGGAAGCGCCAAAATAGCCTCTGATATACTCTTCTCGTTGTCGGGAGCTAGTTCGCCAAGACGCTTTGCTCTAGACATATCAAACCCGGAGCGGATGATTTCTTCTGAATCAAAGCCACAAAGGTCCGCAAGGGAACGAACTGTCCTGTTCGCCTCAAGGACAAAATCTGGTACTTTTTTCACATATTTGTATACTCTCTCAACATCTCCAGTAGATCCATCAGGAGTACCGATGGCAACCAAGTCATATTCTTCACTTTCACCTGTTGGGATATCCTTAATGTAGAGATAGGATCCTTGGTTAGTTTGAGGCATCACTCCGTATTGGTGCCACATACCCTGAGCGGATGATGTATACATCCCAACATTGACCGATGAAGAATAAGCATATTGGTCTGTTGGTCCGGAACGATCAGGGAAATCCAAAGTTGGGCATTCCCATTTTGGCATGATTACCCATTTGTTGGGGTCAGATGACTTATATGTGCCGCCGTGGTCAGTAGGGAATTCATTGCCGATACTAATTGATGCATCAATGTCCATTCTGTTTTGCCAGGCTCTATTCCAACCATAATCAGGAGTACCAGTTGTAGAGGTAGCCACGCCGTCACGATCAACAAAGGACCCAGAAGTAAAATCATAAAAGCTACTACTAGCGTTCAAGAACTGAACAAAGACTTCTCCTCTGTCATTGTTAATGATTTCGTCTAGTGTGTAAGAATCCTTGCCACCATCTGGCATAAAGGTTATACGAACTAACGAAGGTCCATAATAATGAGGGGGCGTAAATGGAGCGAACTCGCCGCGGTGACGGGGCCATGATAATGGCTTGGGTATTTGATTAGCTGTCAGAGTCTCCCAGGCGGCAGACCCAGTAGCTGTTGGGATCCCGTAAGCATATGGGTTACTGTAGAAATTGAACTCCTCGGTCTTCATTAGCCCAATTTCCATCATATAGGCAGCGTCCTTTTGGACATCAACTGTCCTAACTGGTGCAGAAACTTCCCCTTCGCTGGAAGCTGGCTTGCCAAACTGAGATACAAACTTGGCTAAATACCCATCCGAGCCGTATTTGTTTTCTTTCTTGCTCAAGAAAAACTTGGGAACGTTTGCTAGGAAGTTAGAGACAGCCTTCTTGTAAAGAGTGTCGTCTAGTCCCTTGGGAGTAATAGATCCGCTGACATCCAAGTAAAGCAACTGATTCAAATCAGAAAGAACTGTTGGTTGTTCATATCCCTCTTCTAGTGCAGCGGCGGGATCTAGAATGGTCTCAAAAGGTAGTCTGTCTGCCCAGAAAAACTTATTGACCTCGGCAGAACTCCACTCCGCATCTTCTCTATTTCTTCGTTTGTTTCCGGGGATTGATCCTGCACCTGTTGTGGCGCTGCTAAGTGATCCGCTTAGGCAACCACGAAGAGTATCATAGTGCAATGCTGCAAGGGGGAAGTATTGATCTGCATTTCTTTCGGCTCGGCGGATTGGATAATCTACAGCAACACCAGATTTGATGGAGTTATACATGATACCTGGGGCAAAGAATGGTCGCAATAAGGATCTCCAAGCCGGGGTAGTGCCGGCAGAACTACCAGCATATACAGCGTTTGATGAGTAGGCTGTTCGGAACAAGGCAGCAATATCCAGAGTCCTATCAACAGGATAGAAGCCACTGTAAGGCAAGAGCTTGACAATTGCTTCAGACTCTAGCTCAAAATGTCGGGGATAATCATTGAATATAAAATTACGATCACCTTCGTCAGTAGGCATGAAATCTTCCAAGAACTCAATATCATCGGTTTGAGCAAATCTTTCATAGAAGTTTGGATTGGTTCCGTCAAAATTGCTGGTGTTAGATCCTGTTATTTCAAGACTTGCTGATATGACTGCAAATAACGATCCTTCGTTTTGATATTGTTCTATGTGCTCGCTGATTCTGAACTCTGGTAAGATTGTGTGGTCTTTGCCGACAAGTCTAATATCTGAAACATAATCTTCATATGAGCCGTAGAATGGATATGTTGCTGGTGCGAGTTGTCCCCTTCTTGGTCCATCAACATAACGACGGTCGCGACCGGCAGTCCAGGCTGGTCTTGTGTAAGCGGAACCGGGTGAGCGAGGCTCTGGCAGTTCTCCCGAAAACGCAGTTCCGGCAGCAACACCACCAGCAAACGCCACTTGGGTGCATTGTCCGCCAGAAATTCCTGTACCTGTAATTGCCTGCCCATTCATTGCCACACCTGCGACATCTGCTACGATCTGCATCACAGCACCAACAGCACCTGGGTCTACTGGTGTTACATCAATCTCTGCATTTGATTTGCACAAAGAAACAGAAGTATAGATGGCATTTATAACATCGTTTGTAGTACTAACGCCGCTACAACCTATGAAATAAGATGTTGCATTAACTCTCAACCCTGCATCGCTTGGCAGTTTGGTCTGGTCAAATGTGAATGTCACAGCAGTAGTGGTTGTTGTAATTATGATTGTTTGTCCGTCCAAAATGCTCGCAACTGTCTCAACGGCTGTAATTGATGCAGTTGCCGGCACGGCTGGAGTTGCGTATGACACAGTTGTGGTTACTGGAATATTGTACACATATTGTGCTGAGTTTATGTTTGCGGCAGCATAAGAAGCTGTCCCGTCGCGGAAAGAAGCATTGGTCACCTTATCATTAATCGTTCCATAATGGGTCATCATTAGTTCGCCGCAAGGCATTGTTGCCGCATCGGCAAAAACTACAGGAACAGAAGCTGTCAAAATCGTGACCAAAGATCCTGTAGAGTCAGAATACAAATATGAATCAAGTGGCCACATAGACCCAGAACCATTCCCAGAGCCAATTGGAGCCGATGCATCAAGTGAGTTATAAGGCTTTTGTTCTGATGCTTGCACTGTGTACCCTTGGGAGGTTACAAAAGGTGTCTCAACTCTTGGTAGCTGACGAACGTATGTTAGCTTATTTGCGGCAGAGCGCAAGTCAGCATATGTACTGAAAGATGAAACATCATAACTTGATACAGCTATGTCACTCCTCCAGAAATCATTAATAAATGACAACCTAGCTCTGGAGCCGGAGAAATATGTATAAATCTCTTTAGGATAAATTGTCTCAGGATATGAGAACACCTTGATAAGATCTGCACCGTTGGCAACTCGTGGTGTTGGTGGTACAAATTGATCTCTTAGTATTTCATAAGGTCTTTTTATTTTCCCGTAAGAAAACTTAATGCCGCCGTTTATTTGTCTGTTTAGTTCTCTGTTTGCAAAGCCCATCAACTCGTTACCATAACTGTATTTCATGCTTACAGTTATTTTCTCACCCAATGTTTTTGCTGGTGTCCCGAGCGGGGTTTTGATTTGGTGAATTAAAGGCTTGTATCTAGAAGTGACCGGTGCTTCTCTAAGAGAGACAGAATAATAATAATTTGACGTGTTGCCTTTTCTATCCGTCACTTGTCTTGAGGAAGTTGAATTACTAAACGAATTCATAGGCAACCCAGTGCCCTGTTCTACTGTTTCTTGAACTTGTGGCAGAACATTGTAAGTGTTTTTCTGAGTATAGAACTTCGCATAAGGGTCTGTTCCATTGCTAATCTGCTTCCATGGTACAAAATCGCGATTCTTAGACCACTTAAACTTCTTTGTATAAGCTAAATCAAAAATCAGGGCAGAGTCCCAACTAGAAACAGCATTGAGGCTCTGAGTCACAAATGAAATATTTTCTGGATAACGAGACCGTAGAGCAACATATTGTCCATATATAGCAGAATTGTCCGAACCAGAAATATAAGAAGTCCATTGAGATCTGTCAGCAGCAGGCAACGCTCTTGTTACATAACCATTATCAAACGTACTGCCAGTAATAACAGTAGTCGTTGGGAACGTAGTGCCAATCATCAACTGATTCACACGGTTCATTGGTGTTTTATGTATAGAGGGTATTACTGAACTTCCTGTTTCAAACCCTCCAAACGTTGAGTGCTTCTTAAGGTTTTCATTATGTGGCAGTCTTACTGCCATATTTCTGAAGGGCAGTGCATTGTTGGGAGAGAACTGATCAGAGTTCACATCCCTAAATTGTTGTTTAGAGTCTTGCTTGGAGCCGGGTGCAGCAAATCGGTCAGTGAAGATTGTTTCATTTATTCTTCGTGAAGGTATCTGCCGTGGTGCAGGATAGTCTGCTGAGCCCGTTAGTCCAAGGGCTCTTCGGGCTGGTGTTGTTAGGAATGCTGTCGGCGCACTATAAGCATAATGACTGTTGTTGAAAACAAAGTCCATATTTGTGTCTGCGCGGTTGTTCCCTTGAACAACTTCATAATATTTTGAATAGTTTCCGACTTTTCTGACGCCATCAGTTACTTGATGGTCAGAGATGACTGTTTTGATGTTTGCAATATTCAAAGGCGACTTGGAAGCCAAACCTCTTAGGTATTGACCTTTGGGCTTGTTTTCTATCGTCAAGGTTGTTATAGAGCCAGTCCCGCTAGCAATCTCTAAGCTGTATTCTTCGGCGCGATCTACTGTTCTAAATGGTGCGTTATGACGTGCTTGAATACCACCAACCCACCTTTCAGCGAATGGACCCTGCATGGGAACACTTTGACGATAAGGAAGAACACTGTCTTCGTGGATATTGGTTAGTGATATGCCAGTAAGTCCGGAACTGTTGAGTCCAGCATTATATCCTGATACGATACTAGAACTTACCGCCGTAAACGGAGTAATCTGACTACCCTTGTAGAGATTGCCGTCTTTGGTTGCTCGGAAAGCTACTTTTTTCTTTTCATTCGGAACATCTTCATCTGTACAATCTGGAAATGCTTCAAATCTGTCAAAAGTTAAATCACGGAATCGGCGCTTCTTGTTGAGGTACTGATTGATACCGCCATAATAAGGAGGTATTAGTTTGGCGGAAATACAAACAATAGAGTTTGCACCCCTTTGAGTGGCTTTCTGATCTGTAGCAACAGTATGAGGAGGTCCAATTTCTCTGGACCATGCGTTTAAAACAGCATTTCTGGTTGCTAATATTCCATCAGAATCCGCAACAAGTGGTGGTACGTCTCTCTCGGCTCTTGTCTGCCACCAAACACAATTTTCATTTTGATTGCCGCTTACTGGGTGGTGATTTTTTGCCCAACCGGGAATATCCAAACATATTGTGCCTCTTGGTGCGCCGAGGAGCCCGCCAGGTCCACCAGGGTGTCGGTCTCTTAGTATTGAGATCTTGTGTTGAATTTTCGGACGCTCAAGAACGTGGTTCTCAACAATTTTACGAACATCAGATGCGTGGCGAGCAGATTCAGGGAAAAACTCTTCAATCACCTGACTCATTGAAGTGTCTAGCCACTTGAAATAATCAATGTATTTTTCTAAGTCAGGAATATCGTTTCTTACCTTGCGGAAGAATATCTCTCTAACTTTTTCCATTCGCTTATAATTTAAACGATACTTGTTTACTGGTTCACCAATGAGGTTGTTAAAGTCTTCAATGCTAGCAAACAATTCAAGCATCCTGTTGGAGATGCTGCGATACATGGATCGTTCTACAGCAAAATAGAATGTCTCAGGTCTCGTATAAATTCCGAAAGTCTGCTCATCAGAATTGAGAGCTTGAACCATCTCTTCGCCGCCAACATATTCAGGCACCTGAAGTTTACTGGTATGGATATAAGCTTTTCGGACTGGTGTTGAACTAGCCGCAAAGAAATCACCACGTCCAGAATGTTGTCGTAAGTTAATATTACTGAACATTGCTTTCTGGTATTGACTTGGGTAATCCGCTGCGACGGAACCAGAAGAGAAATCTTGAACAACAAAGCGACCAGAGGCGTCGCTTCCTGTAATATTTCCGAAGTCCCAGTTTAGGGCAAGTGTTTGAATGCGGGGTATATAAACATTTGGATTCTGAGCTTGGAAAGAATAAGCATTTCTATATGGACGGAGGCGTCCGTGAGTATCTGCTTCCTTAGCTTGAAGGTCTAGCGTTCCAGATGGGAAATAATCTGTCCAAAATCTAACACTAGAGGCACGGACATCTGTTTTTTCTAACGTGCTGCCTGTAAAGTTTGTCCTGTGAGCACCAACATAAATTCTCTTATTTGACTCTATGATTGGTGCAGCATCATTATAAGTCATAGATGCGCTGGCTAGGAAGCTATTTCTTTTAACTCCTGTATCATAATTTACACCGTAAAGTTCCAGGGTGTAGCCGTCTGTTGATACTGATGCGCCATTGATTGCATCTGTAAAAGGATATTTTGTAGGGCGTAGAGATAAAGTAAAGTTCCACTTTTGATTATCATATACGTCATTGAATATAGAACTTGATAAAAGTGTCGTGCCGGCCCGATTCTTGACAACAAAATAAGCATCTCTGACCCGGTAATTTGGTGAATAAACTTTAGGATATTCCCCTGGAGACCTGATTGCATATACTTGAAGTCCGTGGTCATTCCCCGCAGTCTGCCATGTCATATCCGTGGAGGTTTGATCTGTATCAAAAGGCGTGTGGAAACCCATCAAAGAAGAAGTCAAAACCCTTGGCATTTCGTAAGGCAACAATTCGGGATTATCTTTGTCTGGAAAAACTATTTCACTCTGTAAAGAAAAGGCAAATTCTTCAAGGTTCAATGACCCTGTTACAAACCCTTTAGAATTAGTATTAGAAGCGTCGGGATACTGATAAACACTCGCCTTTACATCCCCCTGGTTTAAAAGTCCCGTAAAGTCTGCGAACTTTTTAGTACTCATCGTAGAGATATAATTGCTCTTAACTTCAAAGTCTGAATTATCAGGATACGTGTTGAGAGCTATGACTTCTTCACCCACACCCAAACAACGAATGAAGTTTCTAATTGATTTTTCAGTACCCTTAGACTTTAGAATAAAACTAAGGTTGTTGTAGATGTTTTTATAAATTGAATTTTTAACTTCTATGAGTCTCTGTTCAAAATTTATCTGCTCATCTCTTTGTAAGAATTGTTGTAAAGTGCCGGCATTTTGGAAGAATTCGGGCATTTCCAAACCCATTGATTCTACTAGGCGGTCATTATAAGGATACTCATTGATTGAGCCAGTGGCGCTGCCACTAATATATTTTACATGACGAAGCTCTTTAAGTGCGGTCAATTGATTATAAAGAGTGTCAAAATAGCTGGAAAGTATTTGTGTGACACTTACAATCTCATTTTCACCGTTTTCTTCCTCTTCAATTATCCAATTAGGAAGATGATTCAACAAGCGAGAGTTGTTATTATAATCATAATTGCTGCCGGTTAAAACATATGCAGCCTTCGTGTCTACATAAAGCGGGTTGGAAGTTCTGATGATCGGGTCACCAACTTCTCTTACCGATTCTAATTCAAGTGAATCAACTGCTGAGGCTGTGTTTCTGCTGTGAGTTGTATTATATCCTGTAAAGGCACCATTAGATAAACGACCGGAATAATCCAAACATATACTGTCAATGCTCGCGGTCTGAGTAATGCCTTCGTTGAATTTTAGATAAACACCCAATCCAACATTTGCGTCATATTTGTCTGTACCACCGCCAACGCTATCAAACCAATATCTTCCTATCTGTTCATCGTTGCGATTAGTCTTCCAAAATCTAAATTCGTCAACAGACGCTGATAACTTTCCGTACCCCTGGGCGGCACCTGGCAGTCCTGATATGTCTGTTCTAAGAGCACCAATGTTACCAATCATTGAACCAGTGACTAAACCAATTTCCGCAGACACAGCAGGCGGAATAGCTGTTTGAACACAGGCACCATTTACAAAAAAGTCAATTGTAGGACTGGACCCAGAAGTATTAAATACAAATGAGAAGTTTCGGAAAACTCCGTCTGAAATACTTATACCACCTGTTGTCGGGACTGGAATTCCATCAAAACCGTGGGAACCGGATTTCATTGTTACATAAAATCTATCCTCTGTCCCTTGTCTTAGTTCAATTCTCAATCTGCCGTATTGAGCAGATGTGGTTGCAGCACCATTCCAAAGGTCAAAAATAACTTGACGCTCTGATGATGTTGAGGCATCAATTTCCGAGTTCTTCTTTAGGAAGAATTCAACTGAACTACCGCTTGGACCGCCGAATTCTAGATTGGAAGTTCTGTTTTTAGATTCTTTATAAATGGATCCTGAATGGGGTCCGCCTTTGATTTGGATATATTCTGCTGAGGATGAGTAATATCCAGAAGCGTGTGAGCTTATGGCTCCATAATCTGCGCCAATAGTGACATATCCTGTAGAAGTTGGATATACATCTTCAAGGATATATTTCTCTAAAGGGTTGATTTTATTATAAAAGCCGACTCTTTCTAATATTGATCCATCGTATGGGTAATAGTTCGCAATATAATTGAAAGCGTTGCTATAATATTGCTCAGCCGAACCAAACCTAACAAAACTTTCTGGCTTTGAATAATCAACAGGGGGAAGAAAATATTTCTGTTTTTGTATAGAAGCAGACAGGTGAGCTTCGGACTCTATTCCGTCACCTAAAGTATCAGGCGCACTAAGTTTCAGGAATTTTCCGACAGTAACAATTTGTAGGTTATTGTCAAATAGTTTTTTTACACTCATTTATCTTCTTCTTTAATTTTGAATTTGAACACCTCTGGTTGTTCAACATACTCACCTTGTAAATAGTAAGCAAATGTAATTCCATATGCATAGCCTGGTTCAAGGTAGGAAGTATCTAATTCAAAATAATTACCGCTCACGTCGTATGAGAGACGACTGAAGTAGTTGTTAGCACTTCCTGTACCAAATGGGATGACCTCTAGATCATCAACAACTCTATGAATGCGGTAATAAGAATCTTCTATAATATCTGGGAGTGTTTCCGCTGTTGCTACTGTATAAATGTTGGGATTCCAGTTTTTCTTTCTGGCAAATACGCGAAGGTTTGGAGTTTGTCCTTGTGTGTAAGAATCTTCTAAATTGGTTATAGAAGTGATGTACTCTTCACGATACAACCCATCAATAGTTCCAAATGTTTTAGGTTCATAAGATGCTGTATAAAAATCTACTCTAGAGCCGCCAGACCCTGTATGCCAGACATCAAATACTGTGTCAAGCGCACTGGTGCTAGCAAAAGAGGCCGTATAAACACCAGTTATTGTTGCTCCATTTTCCCTTAAGATTCCGGCAGTGACACTGGTGTCGGCGGTGCCTCCCGGCTTTACAAGACTCAGAGCACCTCCAGATGGAGCCGCACTGCCAGAATAAATATCTACGGTCAGCGTTTCATTAGATAGCCCAGGAATATTCTGAAGCTGTCCTCTTACTATATTATACAAATACAGCGTGTTTAGATTATTGTCTGCACTTGCAACGCTGCTGCTAACAAAGAAGCTGCCGCGATGGTCTTTTCTTGTAGAATCCCAGCGGGCTTCAAGAGTTGGACGGTAGTGGAAGAATTCACTGGTTCTAGAGAAGAACTTTTTAGTATACATTGTTTCTGAGCCGGACACCACTGAATCTGGAAATTTTACAAGAAATCCATAATTTGCCTCTCCGCCAACAGCGTCCAACCACTTATAAACCTGATCGGAAACATCAAGAGACATATTCTCTAATCCTGTTTCAAATGTAAAAGTCTTCTTGGTTTCGGCGGGGGCTAAATATGTTCCACCTGCCTGGGTCCAAGTTGTTCCTGCGGCAGAAGATAACCAACTGGAGGCTCCAAGATCTGTGTAATTTTCCATATCTAAGCCACGACCCTCTGTCCAAGTTTCTGAAAGCATATAAACATCCAAAGAGAAATCTCTAGGCGCTGTATTGCCATGAGGGGCATTATAAAGGTTTAGATAAAATTTGATACTTCCTGTATCCGCCGGCAAGACGCCACTTGCCATATCTGAAGTGATTGTAGATATTGGGAACTGAATAATGAACCTACACTGCTCAGCGCCCGAAGCATTGGCTGCGGAAGGACTTGTTGTCACAGATGCAGTAGTTTGCCCATGGATTACAAATGCCTCAAGAATATCGGCACCGCCCATATTTGATTCTTCGCCACGGGTAATCAAATTGCTTTTGTAAGCATTCGTGATTGTATTATCTTTGGCGGCGTAATATTTTTTGATAGCCATTTTAGATCACTGCTCCTATAATGTCTCTATTTGGCAGTAATACTTCAGCAGCAGCATCTTCTGGGAGTACTAAGAATCTACCATCGTCAGAAAGATTAGAGTCAATATCAAATCTATAATTACTATAAACTCCGCCGACATTATTTACAAGCTCTACTTCGGTTGTGTCTACAACCCCAGGAACCTCGTTCAATAGTTTATAAATCTGGGAAATGTAAATTGCCTCTCCGATGTTAAATTTGATATTGATATATTCGTCTTTTAGTTTTTGTATGCACGCATCAAGCAATTCATAACGATTGACATCTAATGCTGGCAAGACTTTGAACTTGATGCCAATATTGATTACTTTGCCGCTCAATACATCAACAGTATCGTTGATCATTCTGTATTTGTTCAGCCAAACTCTTGTGTTTTCTTTAAGATTTGTATTTGGTTCAATCAAATCGCCGTTAGCATTTTCTGATAGAAGATAAACATTGAGATTTCTCTTTAGGGAATTTACATCACGAACAACATTGGCTCGCTTAACTTTACCAAACTTTGAAGGCATACGATAAATCAGATTGATATAATCTACGCGAGTTACCGCTCGGTTCTGGGATGCGAAGGTTCCGAAAGCTCTTTCTCTGATTTCTTCCGCCGTCAAAATACTCGTATCCCCTAATATTGGATTCTCATTTTCTACTTCTATAGAGGTGACAACTCCATTAAGTGAATTGAGATCCAACGTTCCCTCGTTTCTAAAAGAAAAACGAGGAGAGATCACTTCACTCAAACCATTGACGGCAACGTTAATTTCGTCCGATGTGTTTGCGGCGTACTCAATTGTTAGAGTAGTGTCTGTTGGAACAACACCAAACTTATCTGTTTGAATTAAATTTGTAGGGTCAAATGTTTGATCTGTTATATGGGTGCGACCATTCACATCCAAAACAACATCGGCTGGATCTGCTACGACATCTGTTGTGATATTGTCTTGGGAACCATACCCAAATTGAATATAAGTGTCTCCATTTGCTTCAAATTGTGTCACAAACCTACGAGGAACAGGCTTAAGTTTCATAATATAAGGAACAACTTCTCGGTCTGAGGATGTGTTCTGAAATTCTTTTATAATGACATCCTGTGTGAGGAAATCAACTTCATAATATTCATTCCCTTGACTGTCTTTTACGGAGATAACCTCGCTAATATTTCCCTGATCAATGTTAATTCTTAGGAATCTCTCATAATCTGTCACTGTTGTTATCTGTTCATACACTTGCCCAGAAACTACTTGTCCAAAAGCCTTAACGGCAAAAAAGGTTGGATTACCAGTAGAGTCATCAACACGAGCAACAGTTACCTCATTATTAGGATTAGTAAAATCAACATTTTCTGTCAAAGTAAAAGCAGACCCGTTCTTTGAGGAAATAAGACTACCTCTTTGTAATATTGGAAAATAATCTAAATCAGGTCCACGAGAATTGGGATCAGCAGGGACAATAATATAAAAAGATGCAAGTCCTGTAGATTTGGCAGCGCCGGGAGTTTTGTACCCTAACGTGTTTGAGAGACGGTTAACATTTTCATAAGTGATGGCGCTATCCAGAAAACTTTCGTTTGCCTGAAAGTCTGCATAGAAAGACAACTGGTCGCCAACATAGGCTACCATATCCATCATCAATGCACCAAAAGAAGCTTCACTGAAATCCTTAAAGGTCGTGGGATAGTACCTTTCAGCATAGTTTACCAAGTCTTGCTTGATACTTTCAAAATCTCTGCTGGTGTAGTTTATCGGTCTTTTTGCCATAATGTTTGTACTCGCCTCGTCTTTTAACTAGTCATTGTTGATGTTATTATTAGCTGATCTTCCTCATCATATGGTAAGATATTATATGTAATGACAACCCTAACCTCATTAAAACCCATAGTGGGGTCCTCATCTGATGTTGTAAAGTTGACAGAAACAAGGTTTACCGCTGGAGCATACATGTCTGCTTGTTCTGCCACTCTGGAGGCTATCTCCTCAAATGTAGATGGTCCAACATTCTCAAATAAAAGGTTATAAATACCTACACCAAAATTAGGAATCATGACTCTTTCGCCAGGTGATGTGAGAACAATGTTTTTAAAGTTCTGCTTAATCACCTCTTTGAGGGTCTTATTTAGACGATATGGCCCATCCGTCTTGTCGTAAACTAGAGGGACTTTTGGTGATATTCCTTGTCTCTTTGTCATATTCTAAGTAGCTCTTGTAGCCGACTTTTTTCTGCCGGTATAAGATCCTTTCTCTGGTTCCATAAATATTCTGCTATATCTGCTCTCCACGTTGCTGCAAGATTCTCTAAATCTCCGAATGTTTCTTCTAAGGTGGGTAAATTTCTTTCTTCTATTTCGTCTAACAATTTCAATGCCACATACGCCGGATAATGCACATCTCCTAAAGATGGAGTAACACCATCAGGTATATAAACCTCTAGTCTGTTTCTCAGATTTGCTATAGTTAGTTCCTCACCCGAAGCATATGAGAAATATAACATATCTGATATTATATCGCTGACCTGTTCTGGTAAATCATGGCTGCCATAGCGGGCGAAAAATTCTGGATATGTTCTTAACAATATAGAATAATGTTCTCTTTGTATTGTTGTTTCCAATACAACTATACGATCTTCTACTTCTTGTTTTGTAAAATATGTAACGTCTACAAGGTCCCAGGTTTTTTCTGTTGCTGGGAAATTTTCTATTTCTTCTTGGTACTTTGTTACAACCTGTCCTGTTATATTACTCAACAAAGAGTCATCGGCGGCAGCTATTTCTATCTGGGTTTTAAAACGTCCAGATTTAAAGTTTTTAGTAATATCTACCACGCTATCAAATGTTACCAAATACAATCCAATAAAAGCTCCTATGGGAAAATAATAAGCTCCATATTCATACCCCCTTCGTGTCAGAAGTTTTTCTTCTCCAAATGTCGTAGTGAGAGCATTATCTATGAACCGAATTGCTTTTCGTGCTTCTGACAACGTTAGTCCTAAATTATTATCATCCGAAAGAAGTCCTATTTTTAGTTCTTTGTAAAACTCTAACAAAGTAGTCTTATATCGTTCAAGTGTTACTGGAACAGAAGCGTCATAAGGCGATGTGGCGATGCTGCTTCGTATATCTTTTGATACAGTCTTGAGCATAGAGTTATAAATTTTTCCCACAAGTTCCTTTATGAAATCTTTTGGTGTTTGGGAAGTAGAGAATTCTAAATTATTTTCTGGTACGTCACCAAAAACCTTCTGTACTACCGACATCTTATCATATATTAAATAAGATAAATCTCTGTTTTCAAGTTCTTCATATGTTTTACGATACAGATAATCTGTGACAATCTTATTTGTAATAAAGCTATTCCAGTGAGGATATACTCTTGTCAAAGGATAGACGTTCATAAAGTAGTACTGTATCCTTGACTGAATGCATAAAACAATAGATTGAGCAATTTGAACCTCTTCGTTTGTCACACACTTATCCTCGTTGACCATAAAGGGAGGCTTATTTGTGGATCTTATAAATGTTTGTAGTTTAGACTTTTTATCTGATCTGATATAGGAATCATTTATATTTTCGTCAATAAATTCAGTCCAATTAGCAACAGATACGGTACTTATTTCTCCCCCTTGATCGGACTGCTCTTGAGTAAATGGCGCGACGGTTCCGTCTTCTGCTTCCTCAGTGTCTTTAGATGTCCCAGATGGAACAGGAGCATTATCATGGTTTCCGATAATAGAGTTTGTCACTTCCCAACTAATAGATCCCTGCATAATATCATTAATTAAATTTGTTACGGAAACATTACTTCTAGATGGCATAAGTTGTGTTTTTGCAGACAGTGACTGAGGCTCTTCATTCACTGCGAACGGTCCATTTATCAAAGGCCCTCCTGTATTTTGTCCTCCAACATTTTTATCACCAATCCCAGACAAAAGTCGGTAATAATTAATGCCGGCAACCCCATCCTCTCGGTCACGGGGCTCTGGAATATACATTGCTAGAAGTTTTGATTTTATTTCAAACTGATCTTCGCCTGGTTGAACAGGTGCTGCTTTCCTAGTCTTTACATTTTTGAATATTCTAACTCCACCATCTTGAATATTATTTATAAACATTAAACATCTTGCATTTGATGTTGGAAAATCACTTATCCACTGATCTGGTGGTATTACTTTCTTTTGTCTTTTCCAATATTCTTCTAGGTGTGTATGCAATCTTTTGTAAAGTTCCGGCAAATCATCATTCCAATTAGATCGCTGCATAGTAATTGAAGTAAGTCCTTGACGAAGTATTGATGGAGATGTACGCACAGCATAAGAAGATTCTTTGTCATCAACGTCGGAGTGGATGTCCCAGCGACTAAACCAAGGATCAGATAATTTATCAGGCGGAGGATAAGGTAAATCAACTCGCGAGATTTTATGCCCTATCCGGCGGGAGGGTGCTGGGGCAAAATAAATAAATTCTCCGTTCCTTTCTGCTGATCTTTGTTGGGCTATTATAACACGTCGTGAGATCAACATTCTAATTGAGTAAAAAAGATCCTGACCAAACAATGTTGTATATAAGTTATATGTGGGGTCCTGAGAATTCTTGGCTTCTTCTTCAAATAATTTAGCCCACCACTCTGCAATTGATTGCCATAGTGCATTACTGTATTTGGCAATTGTTTCAAGGAGTTCATTGTATCCATCCATGATTGGAATTGAATTTATTATCTCTTGTATTTGTCTTTCTATATTTTCTAATCCTCGTAACCAATCACACATGGCATTTATTTTTGCTATCTTATCATTTGCCAAACTCATATATTGAGACTCTAGTTGTTCTCTGCTAATTTCAAGACCTAGAGTGTCTAAATTTGGCTCGCGACCGGTGCAATATGCCTCTAGAGGCGAAAATGTAAATTTAGCTAATTCCTCAGCATTTTCATCGCGCATTTTATCCCCAAGCAATATAAAAAACGTTTGAATTTTTTCTACTGAAAATTGTATATCCTCATATACTGTTGGATCAATTGTTCTTGTCTCGTTTTCTTCTTCCTCGGGGTCTGTATTACTATCTGCGGGGAATGTGATTATTCCATTCTGCACGGTCTCTAATATTAATTCATAAAGAGTATTATCTCCGTCACCAAAAGTCAAACGATCAAGTTCACTTGGTGTACACATATAAGAAATATCTCTAATGAAAGTTTGGATCTGAGTAAGTGTGGGGTCATCTTTTTCATTTCTTCTGATATTATACAGGTCTGCTTCTTTTGCGACCTTTACTATATCAATATCACCCAAATATTCATTAAGATCTAAAAATCCGTAGCGAAGATCTTTTAGAGCATCTTCCAAAGTATCTTGATCAGGACCATCAGGCCCACAACCTAAAGATGCTTTTATTATATCTTTGATAATACCCAGTGCAATACTTTGTATGAATCCTAAAATGATTTTTATAACCATTTCCTCGTAGAGTTCTGTTTGCCTTTGGTGCTTTGATTTAGTAAACCTTTGTACACCTTTTGGCACCTTGAGATCAATAGTAAGGGGAAAGCCTATGCCAGGTGGTTTACCTGAAGCATCCAGTTCTGGTGACATATTTTTAGGGTCTAAAATTTGGGTCTCTATCACATTCCCCATTACATCTAGTCCGCAGAATATTTCTTGGTTTATCTTTTTCTCTATTTCCCTAATAAATAGCCGAGGGTTATCGCCAGCCTGAATTGCTTGAGAAAGGTAGGCTTTAGACACTTGGTCTTTAATTAGTTCGTCTCTTGCTAGTAGAATAGCCTGACGAAGAAGTGTTCTCATCTTTGCTTTACCAGAAATGTTTTGCCAGAATCGCAGGACATCTCCGAGAGCTTGAGCTTGGGCTGTGTTACAATCACCACCCCCCATGTCACTCAAAATCGTAGTTATTTGATAGTATGGGTATTTGGTTTTGTTTCTTCTTTTGAGATTTTCCAACATTTTATCTCCCTCTTTATTGAGGTTGATTATTTTAGTATAAAGTTTCTGTCTCCTTTGTAATCTAAAATTCAATAACGATTCTTCTGCTTTTTCTCTAATTTTATCTGGTGAAAGTTCCACTGATGGGTAGATATATTCATCAAAGAAATCAGGCCATGGCTTTCTTGATTCTTCTGCCCTTAAAGACTCATCGGAATAAATTTCATAACTATTATTAATGAGACTGAATGTTGTAGGACTTAGCAGAGAGAATGCATTAAGAATCTTCCTGGGAAGATTTTCATTTTCTAACACACTATAGAATGTTTTATTTCCTATACCTCGTGTCATAATAAATCCATTTACTACAAAATATTTCAACTTGTAATCTTCAGAGAAAACAAACTCAACTACATCGTCATCATCTAGAGCAAATTTGTTGTAAATATAGGCCAGCGACAACATGTCAATAAAAGAATCTAAACGAGTGGCTTCTTGATCTAAATTTATACCCTGTATGTCTTCGGGTTTTATTCCTTCATTTTTTAGTTGAATTGAATATTCCCTGATTGAAGAAACAACCCTTGGAATATAGCGGATTAGATTTGCTACTCTTACAGACTTTTTGTGAACAGGTGGAGACTGTTCTGGATTTGTAAGAATTTGTGCTTTTTCCAGAGGAGTTTTTTCAAACTCGTCGTATGCTACTGCGGGTCCGCCGCCGGAACTTAAAGAATTTACCACACTTCTTTTAACTCTTATGGCGTGTACCCAGCGAGAACCAGGGCGTACATCTAAGTGTGTTAAAAAATTGATATCCTCAGAATTTAAACCCACATCTATAAGTCTTTGTAGATTATCTGTAGAATATTTTCCAGTGAATTTTAGTATCCCTGAGAGTCCATCAATCACCGCTTGTCCAAGTACTCTGGATGCTTCGGGAGTCCTGTTCCAATAAGACTTGTCAAAATATTGTGTGGAAGCTATATCTGTCCTTGTTGTAAAATAGAATTTATCATCAACAGTGTTGTAATATACCTTATTTGTATCTGTCCCTGGTCCGCAATTGGCCCTCCAATCATAAATATCAACATTATTGTCGCTATTGACGAATGAGGTAGCGACAGTAGACATGGAAAAATTTTCAATACTTTCAAACGAATCTAGACTTACTTGGTTTTGCAAATCAGCAGAGGATCTCATAAGAGTAAGATATTCGTTTGAATGCAGAGAAGGAAAAGCAACCAAGCGAGAAACAAGCCCGGAAGGGCCTGTGTTGTTGACATTTTCTGGAAGCAGAGAAGAAGGTGTTGAATTAGAGGTATAGTTATCAATCTTACCAAGGCGCTCCAGCCTTGATACTAAGGTAGATAATTCTTCATGAGATTTTTCTCCACTTGGCATCTCTAATTTTATTTTACTACCATCTGGAACTATTACACTATTTTGAGGATATAAAACATTATAAGCCTCTAGATCAATTTTTAAAATTTCTAGATTTGGTGTATCTTTTTCAATTCTTAGGGCTTGCAAATCTTCTACACTGAGTTTTAGTTGATACCCTTGCGGTAAGAATGTGTAATAATTTACACAAACATCATGAATGACATCTATTACAAATTTGTTTCTATAATCACTGAAATCGTATTCTATATGATCTCCCCACACAGCGGCAAAAGGATTTATAATATTTTTCTGTTGCTTATTTATTATCATAATTTTTAGTTCGTAGTATTAAATTTACTCTTGAAATTATAAAATGCAAAAGGGTTTCTATCCGAGAAATTAAGCTTATGAAACACACTCTTGAGAGTCCACACATTCATTCTAATTACGTGCGGCACTAAGGAAATCATCATTCCTGCTAATTTTGTTTGGGCTGGAGCAGAAACCACAGGCACCTTAGATTGAGAAGCCATATATGTCAAAAGAAGTTTTAGCTGAAAATCTAAGAACCCTAAAAGCTCCGAGGTTAGTTCTTGTTGTCTTACCAAGAGTGTATATAAATCATCACCCTTTACCAAAGGTTGTAAGCCCCTATCGTCGTTACCGGCGATCAAATCAATGCCGCGGACCTGTTGTCCAATAAACCAGCCAGATCCAGCAGCGTACTTATCAGTACCAGTTACAATTTTCACACCTTGTCTTCCAACAATCCTAACAGAATCTGATTTGATAACAATCGCTGGCTCGTTTTTTACATAGCCCACTTTCCCCTCAACAATTCCAAAATACTCATCGGAATCAATGTTTGATGCCTGTTGTGTCATGTATATTCTTGATGAATCCATATAAGTACTTGGATCAGTTGCAATTGGATTACCTTCTGCATCTGTCTCTTTTGCACAAACGCCGTTTATACCAGCGATTAAATCTATTCTTGCTACATTTGTCCAGCGACCAACTGCTCCAAGCCCCTGGGCTCTGGTTCCTGGCCTATCTCGTCCAATAATGATTGCAGCATTAGATTCTCCATCAATGACTTTCTCGGCAGGAGTGACGGTCAATTGGGGCTTTGCTGCCAACATTGGACCATTACCAAACCCAGAGGAGTGAGCCTCAATCTCTCCAGGGTTTTGCTTTAGCCTTCTTTCTTTTGTGGCATCTAAAAATGTATCTGCTATTGTTGGTCTTCTAGGCATCTTTTATTACTTCTTTACAAATAGATTGGGGAAAAAATCTGTTTCAGGGTCAGCATGAGTGCCAAATTGTGAAACCTGTCCGCCCGTTTGCCAGGACGGATCATTATCATACACTACACCAAAATGTAGATGAGCAGGTCCTGCACCGGAGTCTCCCGATAAAGCTATTTGATCTCCTGCTTTTACTGTTTTTCCTGAACCAAACTTGTTAGCAGCTATTACAGAGTCTTTTGTAAGGTGCATATAAAGAGTATAAAAAGTACTATTTGGAGTATCAGCTTTATATGCTGTGTGCTTAATGACGGCATAATACCCTGCACCGTGAGTTTCTGGATTTCGCGATTGAGCGGCTGCAATAAGCTCGCCATCCAAAACTGCATAAACTTTTTGTCCAACCCCAGCCCTTAAGTCTATTCCAGCATGGTTTGCTGAACCTCCTGGGGGTGGGTTTCTTGATCCAAAGGGTGAGGTTATATGCCCTAAAGCTTCTGTGTTTGTAGTTGGGCGCGCTGTTAAAGGCCCTCTTGGTGAAACTCCTGTAGTTGACTTTGGTATTGACGTCTGTTTTATGGGTCTACCGCGGGAACCTCTGGAAGCTGCACATGCCTTTTTGACCGTTGATTTCTTTGCTGATCCACTATTAGGCATTGGAACTTCGCAGTTTTCGGAAGAATCGGTCCAATCAGGGCTATTATTAATTATTTTAATAATTGTCGCGCCGATTTCGGCAGTAAAACAAGTACTAGGGTTGTTGATTCTTATTTGTACTTTAGCACCAGCAACAAGTTCTGTTCCTCCTAAAGACTCATCAATATCGCAAGTGATTTGGGGTAAATCAACTGCATTATCTTTAGCACTCAGAGGCTTAGGACAAATATAACTTCTAGGATCTTCTTCAACCCTTACTTTATATTTTACATGTTTAAACTTATCTGATTGGAAAAATTCAAAGTTACCAATCTTTTCGTACCAAGTGGGTAAACGGAGAGCACCAGTCAACACCTTAGCTGTAACAACTTGGTTTTCTTTATATGTGCTCTTTCTTGCGATAAGTTTTCGGTTATTTTGCTTAAGCAAACCATCAACGCCATCAGAAGGACGCCAAGAAGTCTGAGTCAAATCAACTGGTTTATTATCAGAATCTGCCATTTCTATTACTCCTTATTGAGCATATCAAACAACTGATTCTTGTCTGCTTCGGATAGACCGTCTTGCTTCGTTGCTGCATCCTTTTTATAAACCAAGGTTGCCAACTTGACAAGTTGTTCATTACTTCTCTGAAGTGTTTCTACAAATTTGGCTGCAACGGGACCGCTATCAGAGTAACGATCTGCCGAAACAACCATATATTCTTTAAGGTTAGAAAGCAAGTCTTCAGTGACTTGACGATCCTTATTTATATTATCTAGAGCTTGCTCTATTAGTGATTCTAAGTTCTTTTTCATACAATAAATAGGAAGTCACTTAATTTCTCCTTCGTTCCACTTACTCTTGAAAACTCTGAACTTCTCTCTCATCTTGTTTAGACAACTGACTATTTGTTTTGTATTCAGACCTGTAATCTCTCTCATATACAGATATATTGCCTTTTTGTTGAAAATTTCTATTTGGTCCACGTTATTCATAAGGGTCAAAATTGCATTTAGGACTTTTTCCTCATTGGGTTTTAGGTTTGGGTTGTGCCAGCTTTTTATTTCTACCAACAAAAAGTGCCAAAATTCTCTCTCTTCTTGTTCATCAAACAGATCTTCATTTTCGCCGTTAGATACAGCCTCAATCTCACGAATCATTGAATCGTATTCAATCTCGCGACGGTTCTTTTTGGTCTGTTGTTTAGCTTTGTGAGTGAACCAGTTTTTTGTGACTACTGAAAAATAGGAAAATGCTTTTGTGCCCTGGGTTGGGTCAAATTTGCCGAGGATTGTTGTCAACCAGATTTTACAATCTTCCTTGAGATAATCAATATTCTCTAGAGAAGTAAACTTATAAGTATAAACAATCTTAGTCACAAGTTCGTCAAAAGCTGGTTGGATATGTTCTACATATAGTTCTGTTCTTTTAGATAAGCTATCAGTGGCACAATAATCAATAATTGCCTGTTCTGTAACTTTTGTAAAATAATGATTTTTCTTTTTAGCTTTTCTAGCCATCATCCTCTCCATATAACATGCTGGTGTTTATTTGGATGAAATCCTCCACATCACCACTCAAGTCTCTTGTGTGTTCTAAGAGTCCCTGCAAGGTTTGATCGCCATAAAATGTTTCTAACCCATATACTCTGGTTAGATGTTCTTTATAAGAGTCAATTGCGTCTTGTAGTGAGTTGACATCATCTGTTGTCATTTTTACAAATTTTATTAGATTCCGGCAATACCAGATTAAAAAACCGTTAGACAATAATGAGAGAACTAAGAGCGAAACAAGAATTATATCCGTCATTCTGTTCTCGCTTTTTGTGTTAATTCTTCTTTTGTTTTCATTAGTTCTTCTTTCCCGTCTTGAATTGCTTCGTGAACTTCTGTTCCAACTTTTTTATCTTTCACAATATTGGATTTTTTAACTACAGAAATAGCATTTCCTAGATGTTTTTTTATTGCCGTTGATTCACAGTGAATGCAAATTATGCCCTCTTCCTTATATCGGTGCCTAATCTCAAATTCTTTATTGCAATCTTGACACAGATAGTGATAAAGTGGCATTATTCTATTTCAAACTTATTTTCTTCATTCGTATTTCCGATTGAAATTGTTGGAGGATTCTCTACATAGACTAGACCATCCTTAACTGTCAAGTTCCAATCAGACAACAATTCTGTAATATCTATTTCTTCAGCTAAGCATTTCTGCAAAGTCATCAAAAGTGCGCCAATTGCTTGAGGTGATAATTTCATTTTATTCTCCTAATAATATTATCTAATTTACTTTTTCACAGTAACAAAATATTCCCTATGTGGAGTATCTAATGACACCAACCCATCACCGTACCCACACAAATTTCCTGTTTCTATTTCAATATCCATTGATTTATCAAAATATGATGTTAGTTCATCTATTGAATATAAGTTTACAAAAGGTGAACTTGTATAATAATCATTAGTATCTGTTGGAAATTGTATATACATCTTCCCGCCAGGTTTTAAAAAATCATACAATTGATTTATTAATGTTTTATGATCCTTTTTGTTGATGTGTTGGAAAACCATCAATGAATATATGAAATCAACAGATTCTTTTTCCATATCAGGGATTACTATCCCATCAGTCTTTATTTTTTTGATTGGTTCTGTAATTTTGTCTAAATACGATTGACAGACGTCAACACCGATCTTGTTCTCATGAGGCACATTTATATGCTTTAGCACCCTGGCTACACCACAGCCAAATTCTAATACAGTTGCATTGTTTGAAAATAGCCCGCTATTATTTAACTTCTCGGACTCTAGTACACCCTCATTGTAAAATTCTAAGTCACTTCTTTTGGGAAGGATATACTCTCTCCAATTATCTTGCAGAGAATGAAACTCCCAAAATTCATGATAATGGCTCATAATATTACTAGTTTCTTTCAATCTTCATCCCATCCTAATATAAGTATATTATAAAGGTAATCCTTTTTTAAATCTTTCTTCCCATAAAATCAAATCTCTTTCAAAATCTGACTTGGTATGTACTGCTTTTCCCTTGCGAGCTAGCCATTTAGCGGAATACATGGGAAAATGATTTGCATAATAATCACAAGTTTCTTCCCACTGGTCTATTGAGATGGATTTACCATAATGTCTCACAGACCCTTCGTCTAGGATCCTAAACGATTTTAGACTACATTCCCTTTGGTCTAGTCCGTGGTACCCTGTAGTTGCTCCGTACCTAAAAGCAAACAGGATTGATCTATATTCTGGACCTATCCATTTTCTTTCTGTATATTTCTTGTCTATATCTTCTTCTGTGATATAGAAATCAAATAATCTCATTCTTACAGCGTCTAAATTGTTATTTAGTTTTCCCCAATCAAACTCTATACGCTCATCGGCATCCATATAAACAAACCAATCATTTTCTGATAGGTGTTTTGATGCTTCTGTATAGACGGCATGTCTGTTTTGAAATTCTGCACGGGCTCGGAATTGATCCCAGGACTGACCTTCAATTACCGACGTCACTATTGGGTGGTTTTTACAAATCTCAACTGTGTTGTCTACTGAAAAATCATCATATACAAAAACTTGTTCGCAAAACTCTGCCATATGATCCAGGGTTTCCTGCATAATCTCTGATTCGTTCCGAACTCTTGTCAACCCGACGATTTTCATAATTTTAGATACTCCTGTACTTGTTTTTGAATGTTTAGATTTTCTAAAGCATATTCTCTATTTTTGTCGCCCTGAATATAGTCATACTTGTTTATCTCATAAATGAGACTCTCTTTTGTCACGGGCTGCTGTATCTTTCTTCCCGAACAATTATTTTCTAAAAAACCATCAATGTTGTGAGATGTTACGATGCCGTCCATAAGTCCCGGTTGATATGGTCTTTGGTCGGCAATTAGAACGGGCTTTCCGCACGCCATTCCTTCATACGCCCCGCGACCGAGGCTTACTACCAGATCTGCTGTTTTTATCACATTTTGGATGTCAAGTCGTGGTGAGGTGAATTTATTGTTATACTCTACCGTTATTCCTAATTCAGACCCAATCTCTAATAACATCTGGTTAAATTGATCCGATTGCGATAAACTAAACATTTTGTTAATATTTTTTGAAGGACTCTGGTCAGGGCAAAAAACTTCGCAATTTATACCGTTGTGTATCAGAGTTGAGTCAATACCTTTAGAAGATAAATAATCCTGAACTTCTTTAGAAATAGAAACATGTCGTATTCCTGGCACAGGCTGCTCAAGATGTGGAAAAATACCATGACATGTTTGAATTATATTTGACCCTGGAAATAAATTCAAAACACCATTCACGATAGTTGTGTGGTTTAGAAATGCTACATCATAAGAATTAGACATCTTATTAATAGAACACCCAAGGTTGGATTTTATCATCTCAGACATAACACCCTCTTGCATGGTGAGAATATCTACATGGTGTCCGAGGCGAACTAGTTCTTGAGCCATCGTATAAATAAATGTTTCACTACCGCCTAAAGTATGTAAGTGATTTTGTCCTAATAAAATTTTCTTCATTACGAGGTTACTTGTCCGGAAAGAAAGTAAAAGTTCCACAACATAGAGTATAAAACCTCATCGGAGATTAGCTTGTCTCTGGTATTACTGTGAGTATGTTTTAGAGACCCTTTTGTGTCATCTAGTTTTGATGATAGGACTAAAGATTCTGCATGATACAAATATACATCAGCACCAGCATAATAAACCTTGTGACCTAATTGAGAAACTCTTAGGCAAAGATCTGCATCTTGATAACTGCAAGCAAGGGTTTGACAGAAGCCACCAATCTCTACAAATGTTTCAAGATCAATAATTTGAAATGCACCTGTAACAAACTTTGTTTCTCTGTTGGTATTAACCTTGTGGTTATTTTTGTCGCTAAATCTTCCATAATGAACCGGAGACATAAAAATATGTGCTTGATCTCTCAAGAATGGTGTAGTCACTACATAAGTTCCGCCACCATACTGAACTTTGCCGAAAACACCACGCTCACGAACGGATTCCTCGGAGGTTTGGAAATCTTTTGCTAATTCTCTGTAGGTTTTATCTTCATCTATAAGATGGCAAAATCCCGTCTCAGGATATAATAATTTTGCACCAGTTATTTTAGTGCCTGTCTTTTTTGCTTTAGCGTGGGTTTTCAACAGTGTTGGTACAGCTTTTTTATTAGGAGCCCATAGATCAGCATTCCACAAAATAATATCTTCATGCCCCAGGCGATGGTATAAGAAAGCCCCTATATTATTGAGCATAGAAAAGTTAAAAACATCCGACGCATAATCAACCCTAATATAAACTGCGCCGTGGCGGTTAGCAAGTTGTTCTATTTCTTCTGGTTCTTCGGATCTGTCGTCAATAACTGTAACATTGGCAACATTGTTTACACCCATCTCCTCAATATTTTGCAAAGTAAATTCTAAGAGATTTACATTATCTTTAATAGGAAGCAAGAGTCCTGGCTTATCAGGATCTATATTCTTAAGGTTTTGATAAGTTACTTTATATTCTACATTCTTGCCGGCAAACGGGTAATTGCCAACTGAATTAGATTCTAGAATTTCAACATAATTGGATATCCTGGGGTATACGTCTCTCTTTGAATGGACTATTGAAATCTCATCCTGCTGGAATTCTACTTGAATTTTATTGACTTCTGATAGCGCCTCTTTATTCAATCCCTCATTTTGGGAAAAAATATCACAGTTCAAGTATTTGTGCGTCGTCGGTTTCTCCCGAAGCATTTAGACTCCCCATCTGATTTATAACTCTATAATACATCTCGTTGATATTTTCTTGAGAGAACTTATTGCGTATATGTTCTCCCAATAATGCTGCATCTTTTTTATTAGTAATAGGAGATGTCACTAAGTTTCTAAGGTTTTTCTGTAATGATTCATTTTTAGGATAACACCATTCACATTCTGGAGTAATCAATCCTGGCATAAGGTGATCTTGTTTTACTTTCTCAATATCATACGATGTTTTTAAAAACAAGTTCTTTCTTTTTGTTTTTCCGCTTTTTTCATTTGTAACCGGGGCATGTAAAAAGTCCATATGACCCGACCATGAAGGAGCAATGACTGGAATGTCGGCACATACGGCATTGAAAATTGGTATACCGAAACCTTCGCCGTGAGCATGTGAAACATAACCTGTAATAACATCCGGATCATAAAGAGAGAACACTTCCTCTTGAGAAAGGTTGCCATGAATTAGATGAACTTTACACTTGTGCTCTGGTGATTTGAAATTCAAGTACTTCTTCAACAAGTCCTTGGTCATCTTTTCATCTATTCGGCTATTGTTCCTCATATAAGTCTTTAGGATAAATGAGGCATCTTCATCATCATTGAATTCATCCAAGAACGAACCAAGCATTTCAAAGATGTTTTTACGTGGAGCAAGCTGCGACACGCACAAGAAATTTTTGCTCGTAGTGATGGCTTCGTAACCGGAAAATTTTTCTCTTTCTTGAGGAAGGTTGTTATAGAAAGGAATAACCTCAATAGGCGTCCTAATTTTTTCATTTGTTTGGCTGTCAACGGCTTTCAAGAGGTTTTCTCTAGCATGGTTGGAAACCACAAGAATCTTTTGAACCATATTACAGTTAGCAATCCACTCTTTAGGAGCAGCCACGGTTTCCAAAGCGGCAGTCACCCCGATGTCATAGTTGGTAACTTTGTGCCATTCGTTGGGAGGTCGTACTTGAAAGCAGCAGTCAAAGCCGTCAGGCATAGAAGTGCCGGTAGACTTCAGAAACTTAAGATACTGCTGGGTATTCTCAATGAGGGGTCCGTACTTGCTGGTATAATCTAGGTTACGGGATGCTTCAGCCCACTGGAGATCAACCAAGTGTACTATATGTTTTTGTGGGCTGGATAAGAGTGCGTCTGCTATTACCCGTGCATGATCGCTGTAACCGCTAACGTTGCAGAAAGATCCGATGATTAATATTTTCTTTTGTTCCGTCATAATTCAGTCATTCTCCATGCTTGGTAGTTCTTACGATTTCCCCACGATCCGTACTTTTCATGAATCTCTTGAAGAAGATTAACCCAAGAAGTGCCGTAGTTGTCAAAGTTGTAGTTCTTCATGACATGTTCACGTCCTTGTTGACCTAGTTCTTCCCTTTTTTTCGGAGACATTGCGTAAATCTCATTCAATGCGGAAATGAAATCTTCCTTTGAAACACGATCTTCATAAATGTAAGGAACTTGTTGGGAGCCGATGAGGGCTTTGGATGCTGGCTTTAAGCCGATTCCAAACCAGTTTTCCCCATCAGTTAGCTGCTCTTGTAGTCCGCCAGTAAGAGTAGCAATAATCGGTGTCTCGCTGGCCAATGATTCTAGGGTTGATAATCCGAACCCTTCAGCATCGGCAATATTGACTGTACAATCAGCAATGCCATAAAGCTTTGCTAGATCTTCTGCCGGCAAACCTTCCTTAGAGAAGATAACCTCTGAGTTGACAAGTCCATAATGTTCTGCTAAGTACTCAAGTGGTTGTCCATGCGGATCATCTGGTTTTGTGTGCATAATCAAACAGGCGCTGTCTTGATCTATGTGATCCTGCTTCAGGAATTCACTAAACCAATGGATGAGTGTCCCGCTCTGCTTCCTTCTAGCATTTCTATTATTCCAGAAAACAATAAATTTGTCTTTTAGAGCTTTGTTGTTTTTTAATACGTCTGCTCTTTCTGATGCCGATATTTTCCGGAAAATGTCTACTGGCACAGCGTGAGGCAAATAAACCTCGTGAACATCCGGAGATACGTTTTGAACAATATCACTGGTGACTTTTGAAATTGTCACTATTACATCATTTGAATCGTAAAACTTCTTATTATACATGGGCAGCGGATAATTGTCCCATACATGATAATAAATCATGGGGATATTTTGGCGAATATCTTCCTCAAACATCCACAACCACTCATAATATCTTGGATCAGTCATAAACCAAAGCATATCTGGCTTAACTTGATTGATTAATCCTAGAATTTGCTGCTTATCGCCGTAACCATCTACAGGAAGAATGTGCCAATGCTCTTCCTTCTTCATCAAATTGTAATTCGGATGTTTAATAGCTCCACCAAGTGAAAATACTTCAAACTTTCCGGACTTCAGAAGAGCCTCAATCATATACTTTGTTTGTGTACCAACACCTGATGGCAGTAAAGGGTGGTCACTAATCGTCATGACCTTGATTCTATCTGACAATTTTATCTCCTATGAACAATATTCTGTCTTATAAAACTCACAAGTGCCAAATCTATCTTTACAGTTTGTGCAAGAATTTCGGTTCTTGATGTAGTTTTCCTTTGTGATATTATGCAATGCTTTCGTCAAGGCGTTAAGTGCATCGGTAGTTCTTTTCTTGCCGGCAGTCACCCGCACGAACTCGGCTTTCTTGCCAACCTTCGCAGTTCGCTTGAGCAAAACGAAGTGACAGTCAACGTCTTTGGGGTCAACTTCGTACTTCTGGGCATAGAAGTGTTTATAGAATACGAGTTGGTAGGCGAGGATTTTGTCACTCTTCTTTTCACGTCGCCAACCCCAGGAGCAGGTCTTCCAGTCAATCAGGTGGATTTTCTCATCCTTCTTAGAATAGACCACAAGATCAATAAAGCCTTTGAACTTTTTTTCTGCTTCCGTGAATTCTGTGAT